>Ga0302140_10011801_pt1 | contig 10737 bp, 17 predicted proteins | sample I_Bog_E1_1_FD_202095 | JGI IMG/M metagenome (GOLD analysis project Ga0302140, IMG submission 202095) | Peat permafrost microbial communities from Stordalen Mire near Abisko, Sweden - I_Bog_E1_1 | ecosystem: Environmental > Terrestrial > Soil > Wetlands > Peat | place: Sweden: Abisko, Stordalen...
TAATTCAACCAAAGGAACTATGGCTCCTAAATAATTACCGATTGTCGGCTCATCATTGGAACGTATACCAGTTAATATTATTTCTTTATCTTTATTCATAATATATCTCAAGTATACCTCATCTTTTAGTCTTGCGGTGATAGGCTCCGATGGCTTGGCTTATATGTGTGTAGCCATCTTTTTCCATAAGTTCGACGATACCAGCGTTTATTTGACCAATGAGCTGCGGGCCTTCGAACAGCATGCCGGTAATTAATTCTACTAAAGTTGCACCGTGTTTTATTTTCTCGTAAGCTTCCTTGGCACTGAAAATGCCACCAACACCTATAATTGTAAGTTTGTTGCCGCAGTAGGCATAAGATTGATGGATTAGATCATTGCTTAGCTTGTAAGTGGGTCGCCCACTCATATTTCCTGGTATATTATCGCTTATCTCGTCTAACAGCAGAGTAGTTTTACGATCCTTAGCCAGATTGGTTAGCGTAATTCCGGAAACATTATGCTTTAGTGCTACGTCAATTAGCTTCTTAAACTCTGGCCATGACTTGTCGCTAGGCATTTTTAGGTAAATCGGTTGATGAACATCGATTTTATCTATCTCGGTCAACAATTTATTTAATCTATCTGGGGTAGTAAAGGGTTCGCCACCATAGACATTTGGACATGAAACATTAAGAGTAATAATCTCACCAACTTTAGCTTTTTTAATCTTTTTAACACTGTAAACGTAATCAGCAATTGCAGTATTCATATCGGCATTTTTAGCAATGTTGGTATACCCGACCGAAATATTTATAGGCATCCATAATTTTCGGGCTTTCAAATGGTTTTTTAACCTTATAATTTCGGCATCGACACCTATATTGTTTAATCCGGCATGTACCAGTATCGATTTACTTTTCTTTAAGCGGTGGTAATGGGGTCTGGGGTTGCCTTCGCAGGCGTAACGGGTTACAGTTCCGCCTTCGGCTAGGCCAAAACCAATATATGGCAGAATTCTTGGTAGTTTAAAATTTTTATCGAATCCGGCTGATAAACCGACTGGATTGGCAAAGTATATGCCATTTATAACTTGGGCAAGCTTAGGTTCGTTGTCATAGCGCCATAATGCCTTAAATAAGCCTTTCATCGGCGCAATGCGACCAAAAGTTGCTCCTACGCTTACAAAGCTGTTATGTACGTTATCTGGCGGTAATAAGAATAAAACCGGTTTAACAGCATATCTATAGCCATATCCGCTATATCTACTTAAACTTTTTATCATTACTCTAATTATACGATAGCTTTACTCCTATAAAAAATTTAAAAACCCACCTTTTGGCTAGAGAACTACAAGGTGGGTTCTTTATCTATTAAATCTATACTTGAGCTTCACTACCATGGACAATCAAGGCATAAATTACTAGAAAATCTACTAGGATAACTATGATTGACCAAACTGGATAAGCTGGTAGAAATACCAAGTTGACGATGGCACTGATAATTGCGATCAGTACTCCGATAACTCTACCCCAGGCTTGTCCTGCAAGAACTGCAAAGCCGGCCAGTAACACAATGATTCCAATTATCAGATGGATCCAGCCCCAAGTGTTAATACTGAATTTTACTATTTCATTGGGAGTCACTACATAAAAGGCATGTTTTAACAGTGCCGCTAAAGCCTGTATTATTTCAAAAATGCCAAGTACCGCCATCATGGCTCCGGCAAAATACACCCAGCCTAGCCAGCCGGTTGTTTGGTTGTTTTCATTTTCCGCCATATGAGTATACCTCCTAGATTATATCTAGCTTCTTGTATACTCGATTGTTTAACAGTTTGTCAGTTAGGTATTTTACCGCTTCGTAAACTGACGTTGTTTTCTGGCACCCTTGAATCCGAATTTCTTGCGTTCTTTTTCGCGCGAATCACGTCCCAGTAAATCTGCTCGTTTTAAAGTAGCTTTGTATTCTTCATTTAAGACAACTAGACTTTTAGCAATTGCTAATCTGATAGCTTCTGCTTGACCGCTAGGACCACCACCTTCAACGACGATACTAACATCATATTGACTGGTTTTATCTAAGACGACAAATGGTTCATTAATTTCACTCAAAAGATGCGAACTGCCATCAAAATACTCGCTGGCTGGTTTACTGTTGATAGTGATATTGCCCTTACCTTTAATTAGACGTGCTCTAGCAGTTGCGCTTTTGCGGCGTCCTAAAGCGTAGGTGTATGAAATCTTTGGCATTATTTAAAACTCACTTTCTGGGGTTTCTGGGCGGTATGGCCATGGTCATCTCCGCTATAGATTTTTAAGCGCAATAGACGATCATTCATAAGCTTATTTTTAGGAAGCATTCCTTTAATAGCTAGTTGGACTACTTTAGTAGAATCTTTAGCCATTTTTTCACCCAAAGTAGCTTCTTTAAGACTACCTGGATACTGGCTGTGGCGATAATACATCTTATCTGCCATCTTATTGCCAGAGACTACCAATTTGTCGGCATTGATAATTACTACATAGTCTCCGCAATCAATGTGGTGGGTGTATATAGGTTTGCCTTTTCCGGTAAGCAGCGTAGCAGCTTTAGTGGCTATATGGCCGAGTGGTGCTTCGCTGGCATCGATTACGTACCAAGCACGAGTTACATCAGATGGTTTGGCGCTGAAAGTCTTCATTATTTAGCATCCTTAGGTTTTGCGGTAGCCTTGACTTTGGCTTTAGATTTAACAGGTTCCTTAGCTTTAACAGCTACTTCTTTTTCTTCCTTAACCAAGCTCTTTAGATCATCAACGAAACTAATTCTAGCTAGTTCGGCATTATCACCGCGACGGCTGATTGTTCTATTTATTCGAAGATGTCCACTGCTTCGGCTGGTAAGTTTAGGTGCAATTTCGTCAACTAATTTATTAGCACTGGCGACATTAGCCATTTTAGATATAACTTGGCGACGATTATGAAGATCACCTTTTTTGGCTTTGGTGATGAGCTTTTCGAGATAAGGCACTAGTTCTTTAGCTTTAGGCACAGTAGTCTCAATAGACTCATGCATAACTAAGTTGCTAGCTAATCCTTTTAGGAGAGCTCGGCGCTGGTCGCGTTGACGGCCGAATTTGCGGCCTTTAAATCCGTGACGGTGCATGTTTTATAACTCCAACTCCGCCAACTTGTCTTTAACTTCGTCTAATGCTTTTTGTCCAAAGCCTTTTAAATCTCTTAGTTCAGCATCGCTGAGGCTAAATAAATCTTTCAAGGTATGAATATCATTATTGATTAGAGCATTAGTTGTGCGGGCACTTAAATTAAGATCTTCAATAGATACTAGCAATTCAGCTGGCTCATCATTGTCATCTTCTTCAAAATCTGGTGACATGTGTTTGCTGGCAGGTACTGCTTCTACTCGGGTTTGTCCGGCTAGAGCAGTGTACTGGTTGACTAGGATAGCAGCTGCTTCTTCAAAAGCATCCTTAGGTGTGATAGTAGCATCAGTATCAATGGTGATAATTAGCTTATCAAGGTCAGTAATTTGACCGACACGGGTGTTTTCGACTTTATAGCGGACTCTAAGGACTGGGCTGAAAATAGCATCTAGGGCAATCATGTCGCTAGGCTTTTTGGCAGCACCTTCTTCAATGGTTCGGTAGCCACGACCAGTTTCGACGATCATATCCAATATGAATGTGGCTTTGTCGTCATCAACAGTTGCAATAACTTGTTCTGGATTAACTATCTCGACATCGGCATTAACTTTGATGTCTTTGGCAGTGATTACGCCTTTGCCTTTGTATTCTAAGCGTAGATTTTGTGGTTCGTCTGAAAAAACTCGAAAACGTATGCGCTTCAAGTTAAGCATGATGTCAACGACATCTTCTTTTACGCCCTTGACGGTTGTAAATTCATGACTGACACTTTCGATTTTGAAAGCCGTTATACCTGCTCCCGCAATGCTGGAAAGCAAAACGCGTCGTAGGCTGTTTCCCAAAGTCATTCCATAGCCGGTGTGTAGAGGTTCTATAACAAATGTTGCACTTCTTGGACTATGCTCGTCAATTTGTGCGAGTAGTGGGGTGTGAATTACTTTTGACATATAATATTTGCCTTCTCCCTTTAGCGTGAGTAATACTCAACAATTAATTGTTCATTAATTTCTGGTTCAGCTTCATCGCGAGATGGCTCCCCAGTGACCGTAATCTCAAATTTTTTACGATTGACTTTCAACCAGCTGACAGTAGAATCCAGGTTGCCGGTGATGTCATCGAGTCTCTTAAAGTATTCAGTGTTTTGGCTGTGAGGTCGAACGGTTAGGATATCTCCGGGATTAATACGGATAGATGGAATATCGACTCTTCGGCCATTTAACATGAAGTGGCCATGAGTTACTAATTGCCTAGCTGCTCGGCGGCTGGTAGCAAATCCAGCACGGTAGACGACATTATCGGCGCGTTTCTCTAGCATTTGCAGCAGCACTGCGCCAGACTGGCCTTTTTTGCGGTTGGCTTCTGCCATAAGATTACTGAATTGTCGTTCTAATAAACCATAGATTCGCTTGACCTTCTGCTTTTCACGAAGTTGCAAGGAATATTGGCTGGTTGTTGCGCGACGACCAGTTCGGCCATGTGCACCAGGAATAGTCGTTCGCTTAACCATGTATTTAAGAGCTTTTGGATGAAGGGCGTAACCTTCACGTCTACTCATTTTGGTAATTGATTGTGTATCACGTGCCATATATCATAACCCCTTAAACGCGTCGTGCCTTTTTAGGACGACAACCACCGTGCGCTACGCCGGTTACGTCTTTTATACATTCAATAGCAACATTAGCGGATGAAATAGCTCTTATAGCAGCTTCACGTCCCAGACCTATGCCATTGACATAGACTTCGGCTTTGGCGATACCGTGCATTTGCTTGGCTGTGGCAATAGCTTTTTCAGAGGCAATTTGGGCTGCATAGGCAGTACCTTTTTTGCTACCTCTAAATCCGCAAGCACCGGCACTGGCGGCAGCTAGCAATCCGCCGTTTTGGTCGGTAACAGAAATAATAGTGTTATTAAATGTGGCAAGTATATGTACTTGTCCAGCAGGAACGCTTCTTTTGCTTTTCTTCTTCTTAACGGTTGTAGTAGTGGTTTTGGTAGTTGTATCTGCCATATTGTTCCCTGACCTAAGTCTTAGATGCTACTTTCTTTGCTGTACCGCCGACGGTAGTTTTCTTGCCGCGTCTGGTTCGAGCATTAGTCTTGGTACGTTGACCGCGACTAGGCAAGTTATTAGCGTGTCGGATGCCTCGGTAAGCTTTGATATCTTTTAGTCGCTTAATATTCGCTGTAACTTTGCGTTGCAATTCGCCTTCTACTTCGTATCGGGCGCTAATAATGTCTTGAATACGGCTGACTTCAGCATCACTCAAGTTTTTGACTCTGATAGTTGAATCCACTTTGGCTTCACCCAATATGTCGTAAGCGGTCTTTGGACCGATACCGTAGACGTAGGTTAAACCAACCCAGATTTGCTTATCAGAAGGAATTGTTACTCCGGAAATTCTTGCCATATACTAACCCTGCCTCTGCTTATGCTTAGGCTTAAACTTGTTAATAACATATAAGCGGCCTTTGCGGCGCACTAATTTGTCGTCAGGACTAATCTTTTTTACACTTGCACGCACTTTCATGCGGATCATCACTCCTTTTATATGTGGTGACACACTGCTTATTTAATAACTCTAGGCTGTAAAACCTATGATTTGCGGTAGGTTATCCGACCCTTCGTAAGATCGTAAGGTGTCAATTCAACCGTTACGCTGTCTCCGGGGACTATACGAATGAAATGTTTTCGCATTTTACCGGCGACATGAGCTATGATTCTATGACCGTTTTCGAGTTCTACTATAAATTGCGTGCCCGGGAGGGTTTCGACAATTGTGCCGTTTAACTCGATAACTTCCTTATTTTTTGCCATATAATCTTCAAGCGTCAGCCGATTATACAACAGATTTGCGTATCTTGTAAAGACTTTAATTTAAGATTGGTCAATTTGTGCTTCTTTTTAGTGAATACCAATGTCTTTTTGCTTGCTTTTTCTGGTCTGATATATCAATAGTATAGTCGTCATAAGTAATCATTAAGGCTCTAGATTCTATCTGTCTAAGGGTCTCTAGGGCGACTGATACAAGGATTAACACACTGGTACCACCAATTGCCAGCTGGTTAACTTTAAGTAGAGCCTGGGCAATTATAGGCAGTATGGCTAGCATAGCCAGTGCCAAGGCTCCGAATAGAGTCAGGCGATTAACTATTTTTAGTAAATAGTTCTCTGTCTGAATACCAGGCCTGACGCCATCGATAAATCCACCTTGTTTTTGCATATTCTCGGCAATCTCTTTGGAATTGAATACCACACTGGTATAGAAGAAAGTAAATACAAATACCAATAGGAAGTACAGGCCTGGATAAAGGAATGCCTCGTAGCCGCCTTTAGCTAGAGAAGCAGCAGTTGGGGTTTGAAACCATGTGGAGAGTTGGGTGCCTAGATGTTGCCAGTGACCATGGGTTTGACCTAGAAGTTGACCGACAAAAGCCGGTAGCGATAAAAAGGCCAGCGCGAAGATGATTGGAACAACACCGGCGGTGATTAATCGAACTGGCAAAGTTGTTGTTATGCCTCCGTAGACCCTGTTGCCTTGCAGCCGCTTGGCGTAGCTTATAGTTATGCGCCGCTGAGCTTCATTAAGGTACACCACTAGCAGAGTAACTATTAAAGCTACCACAATAATTGCCAGTGTCAGCCAGATAGCCTTTGAATTAATAGGAAGGGTTATATGACCGAAAATTTTAAATTTAGAGCTCTGGGTTACAACCGTGCTAATCAGTGTGCCTAGTGTTTGTGGCAGTCTGGCGACTATACCTATTGTAATAACCAGCGAAATACCATTGCCGATACCCTGCTCGGTTATAAGTTCTCCAAACCACATAAGTAGCATGGCGCCACCAGTTAGGGCTGCCACCATTAGAACCCATTGACTCAAAGAAGCATGAGTAAAGGAACTTCCCAGCCCTCCATAAGCGGCTGCTTCTTGTCTTACTAAGAAAATTAGACCAACAGATTGAATAATTGCTAGAGGCAGAGTAAGTAGTCTTGTCCATTGCTGAATCTTTTTACGCCCATACTCGCCTTCTTTATTTAAGGCTTCGATCTTTGGAATGGCCTTGGTCAACAGCTGCATGATGATTGATGCATTAATAAATGGCCCAAGACCGACCAGCATAATTGAGAAATTGGCTAGCGCACCACCACCTAATATGTTTAAAAGACCCAAAAGCTGGGACGAACTGGATTGATTAAAGATGTTCTGCAAGACTTGTTTAAGCTGCGTTGGATCGGCCAGCGGAATAGGTACATGGGCCAGGAATCGGAAAATAATCAACATTGCGAGCACGGCAAGTATTCTTTTGCGCATGTCGGCACTCTTTAGTGAGCGTAGTATAATCCGCCAGTTCATGGATTTTGTTTGTAGCCCTCTGTAACTTTTATATTAAACTTATCGATATTGTAGCATAAGAGATGCAGCTCGATTAAGAAATTAATCTTTCTTTTTGGCAACTCTTGGAACTTGTGGCGTTAAATGGAACTCGCCACCACTCTTTTGGACAGCTGCTTTGGCGCCGTCACTGGCTGATTGTAAATAAACATCTACTTTAGCGGTCAATTCACCTTTTACTATTAGCTTGACTTTGGTATGAGGATTTTCAACAAGGCCGGCTTCAAATAGGGTAAAATTATCGACTTTCTTGCCATTAAAATCATTTAACTGAGAGGTATAAACATTGTCAGCTTTGGCTGAAAAAGAACGAAAACCTCTAAGTTTAGGTAGCTGTTGCATTAATGGAGTTTGTCCGCCTTCAAAACCTGGTCGTCTTCTACCACCAGCTCTAGAGTTCTGGCCTTTAGTTCCGCGTCCGGCAGTTTTTCCTTGGCCGGCAGCAATCCCTCTTCCAACTCGTTTTGGAAGCTTCTGCTTTTTAACTTCTAATTCATGATATTTCATATATTATTTCCTATTCAGCTACTACTTTAGCTTTTACTTTTGAAACAGAAGGTTTAGTAACCCAATCTTTGGCAGGGACTAGCTGTTGCAGAGCTTTTAATGTGGCATAGGCGGTATTAACTTTATTGGATGATCCGAGGGACTTACTTAGGGCATTATGGACACCAACGGTCTCTAGAACAGTTCTGACTACACCACCTGCGATTAGACCAGTACCGGCGCTAGCTGGTTTGATGATGATATGAGCACCGGAAACTTTAGCATCAACTTCATGAGGGATAGTTCCCTTATATAGATTAATGTTAACGATATTCTTCTTGGCTACATCAACGGACTTTGTAATAGCTGTTGTAACATCGGCGCCTTTAGCAATACCGATGCCGACACGGCCTTTTTTATCGCCGATAACAACAAGAGCTCGAAATCTAAAACGGCGTCCGCCTTTTACTACGCGGGCTACTCGGTCAACATGAACTACCTGCTCGTCAAACTCTTTTTCTTTTTCTTCAGGCTTATTGCGATTGTCTCTTCGCTGGTTATTTCGTGGTTGCATATTAAAACTCCAAACCTCCGGCGCGGGCAGCGTCTGCCAATGCCTTAATTCGACCGTGATATAAGCGTCCGTTGCGATCGAACACAACTCGCTTAATCTTAGCCTTTTTAGCGTTAGTTGCTATTTCAGTTCCTATAGCGATAGCTTTTTCGGTCATAGTACCGGTAAGTTTTTTACCGACGGTACTGGCGGCTACTAGAGTAACTTTTTTAGTATCGTCAATTATCTGAGCACTAATATGTAGATTGCTGACGGTTACGGTCAGTCGAGGGCATTCCTTGGTTCCGCTTACTACAGAGCGAACTCGATGTTTGCGGAGAATTAGGTTCTGGGTTTTCTTGAGTTTTCGATTCATAATATTAATTCCTATTTATCCTTACCTGATTTACCGCTCTTACGGATAATTCGTTCACCAACATATTTAATGCCTTTACCCTTATATGGTTCAGGTTTTTTCAAGGATCTAATTTCAGCTGCCGCTTGACCAACTTGCTGCTTGGATATACCAGAAACAGTGATAATGTTTTGTTCGACCACTGCTTGGACTCCATCAGGTAGAGTGTAATTTACCGGATGACTAAAACCTAGGGACATCTTAATTTTATTGCCTTCCATATTGGCACGAAAGCCTACGCCATTAATTTCTAGTTTTTTAACAAAACCGGTAGTAACTCCGACAACCATATTGTTGATAAGCGAGCGCATTAGTCCATGCTTAGACCGAAATACTCGATCATCACTAGCTCTTTTAACAATAAACTGGTTATCTTCCTGGCTAAAACTAATGCCTGGCATAGTAAATTGCTTCAATGTTCCCTTTGGACCCGTAACAGTTACGAATTCATCGTCGACAGTGATTGTCACGCCGCTCGGCACTTCGATTGGTAGTTTTCCTATTCGACTCATAATTTATATATCCTTTAATAAACTTTACAAATTAATTCTCCGCCAAGGCCTGATTGCTTGGCTTCGTCACCAGTCATAATTCCTTTACTGGTTGAGATAACGACAATTCCGCGACCTCGTTTGACGGCCGGTATTTCTTTGGCTGAAGCATAAAGTCGACGTCCTGGTTTGCTCAGGCGGACTATTTCAGTAATATGGGCGTTGTCATTTTCTTTATTAATGACAATCTTGAGGGTTTTAAACTCCCCGTCGCCGATGACTTCAGTACTATCTATAAACTTGTTCTTAGCAAGCAGTTCAGCAATCTTATTCTTAGTCTTGCTAAATGGCATACTTACTTCAGTTTTTTGAACAGCAGCAGCGTTACGAATACGAGTAAGCATGTCTGCGATTGGATCTGTTAATAGCATATCTCTTACTCCCTTACCAACTTGATTTAGTTATTCCAGGGATCTCTCCCTTGCTTGCATGTTCCCGAAAACTGATACGGCTTAAGCCGAAAGTTCGCATATAGGCGCGAGGACGACCGGTCTCGCTGCAACGGTTCTTTAACCTAGTAGGACTTGAATTACGTGGAAGTTTTGCTAAACCTTCAAGATCGCCGAGCTTCTTTAGTTCAGCTCTCTTAGTGGCATATTTTGCATGCAACTTGCGTCGTTTAACATCACGAGCTAATACTGATTTTTTAGCCATACTATTAAGCCTTCCTTTCTTTCTCAAATGGCATACCGAACTTTTCGAGTAAAGCCCTAGATTTGCTGTTATCATGAGCATTTTCTATAACGAAATTAATTTGCATACCATGGATGGTAGTCGTTTCTTCAAAACTGAGTTCTGGAAATACTGACTGATCCTTTAACCCGAGGCTATAGTTGCCCTGCTTGTCAAAAGCGTCAGCTGATACACCATGGAAGTCTCTAAGTCGTGGAAGTACGAGGGTAATCAAGCGATCAAGGAATTCATACATTCTTTCATCGCGTAGCGTAACTTTAAGTCCGATCTTATTGCCTTCTCGTAGTTTAAAGGCGGCAATGCTTTTCCTGGCAATAGTTTCAACCGGTTTTTGGCCGGTAATTTTAGTTAAGGTATTACCGGCTACTTCAAACATTTTCTTGTCGTCTTTAGACTTACCTAGCCCGATATTGAGAACAATCTTTTCAAGTCTTGGAACCTGGTTGAGATTCTTAAGATTGAACTGCTTCATTAGATCAGCTCTAAAAGTGTCAAAATACTGATCTTTTAGACGTGTAGT
>Ga0302140_10011802_pt1 | contig 10736 bp, 10 predicted proteins | sample I_Bog_E1_1_FD_202095 | JGI IMG/M metagenome (GOLD analysis project Ga0302140, IMG submission 202095) | Peat permafrost microbial communities from Stordalen Mire near Abisko, Sweden - I_Bog_E1_1 | ecosystem: Environmental > Terrestrial > Soil > Wetlands > Peat | place: Sweden: Abisko, Stordalen...
CAACTTCCATCCAAGCCCTCCGTGGCCACATGGCCCCCACGAGTCGAGCTTGAACCCTGAGCAACTCCAAAACAAGGCGGCCAGAAAATGACGCTTACGTTTGGCTGCTCTTCCAGGATGCTCATGTTGGTCGTGCTTTCGGCAAACGAATCGGCCAGCTTCGAGAGTGTCCAGACAGGTCGTGGCGCAGTTCTGGTCGTCCTGACCAGCATCCAGCCGCCTTTCAGCTTTTCCCCGTAGAGCGTAAATCGCAAGATGCCCTTGCGCAGACAGCTTTCGATATCTTCGAATTCCGAGTGTGTTCCCAGGTTCCGCGATCCCACAGCAGAATGGGGCCCGTCTCATGCACACCTTCAGACAACAGGTTTGCCACTCTGTGATCTTCCATCTCGATAGCTTCACGAAGCACTCCGACGCAAGAGCAGGGCCCATCTGGAAGAGCCCAACTCAATAGCACTCCGTTCCATTCCAATCTGAGGTCGTAATGGAGGCGCGTTGCGCGATGCTTCTTCATAGCGTAGGGGCGTTGGCATAGAACGCGGTGGTTAACTTTCGATTCCATCTCGCAGGGTCTTCCTCCTTGGTGACCGCTACTTCGAAAGATACTCCAGGATATCGCCGAGGACATGTTGCTCCCATGTTTATAGGAACCGGGAGTACCGCTTTGAAGCAAATCACTGATACATACAGTGTCCACTTGTTTTTAAGTGGACACTTGCGGAGTGGGTTTAAGCGGCTTGCGAAGAGTCGATCTGGAGTGAGGCGGCCACGTTCCATGGCAGAAGTTCTTGGATACGGTTGATCGGATGTTCGCCAATTGTCGCCAGTACCGTACGCCTATAGAGGGCCGGATCAAGCCCATTCAACTTGGCCGATTCGATAAAACTGTAGAGCGATGCCGCTCGTTGGCCGCCGGAGTCGGAGCCCATAAACAGATAGTTCTTCCTGCCAATCGCCATCGTTCGCAGCGCTCGTTCAGCCGCGTTGTTGTCGATCTCCAGCAACCCGTCGTCGAGATACCGCGGGAGGGCGCGCCAGTGTGCGAGCGCATAGCGAATCGCACCTGCCGTCTCGCTCTTGGTCGAAAGCGGCTGAAGGGCTTTTTCCATCCAGCGGCGCAGATCCTCAACCAGCGGCTTGGCGCGAGCCTGACGAATATCGCGACGGAACTCGGGGGGCTTTCCGCGGACCTCTTCCTCTATTCCATAGAGTGCTCCGATACGTGCCAGGGCCTCGGTCGTAGTGGACGAAGCGTGAGCCGCGTGGATATCGTGAAACTTGCGCCTGGTGTGCAGCTTATCCAGAGCTCTGGATAAGGCTCATTATCTTGAGAACGGGTTTATCTGGAGTGGGATGCAAATAGCCTATTCCATTTTGGGATCAGAGCAGGCTTGGGGATATTAGCTCCAGATAATACCGGTCAGAGACTATCGAGGAAGGCAAGCAGTTTTGATGATGGATGCCATTGTCGCGGAGAAGCAGATGGTATACCGGCACGCTTCCAGAAGGCATCGAGTACATCGCGTTTCATCTTGAGGTTGGAGGAGATGTACCGGCTGGTCGTTGCAACCGAAGCATGCCCAAGGTAATCCCGGATCACCGTGACGTCGATCCCAGCCTGCAAGAGAGCCACCGCACAACTGTGACGCATGACATGCGGAGTCACGCGGAGTGTTCGCAGATGCGGCAGCGATTGAGATGCTTGCCGCACATACTTGCCGAGCAGGTAGGCAACCCCATCGCGCGTCAGCGGTTGGTTGTGGGTATTTCGAAAAAGGAGTCCGTCTTTAGGCCCTGCAACAACGATCTGATGTAATGCAGTCGCGGTTTCCGGCCACAGGGGGCAGAGGCGCTCTTTGCGTCCCTTGCCAAACAGCTTCACCTGTCGCGGACGATCAAGGTGCAGATGACAAGATTGGATCGCAAGGGCTTCGCTGACCCGAGCGCCAGTGTTATAGAGCAAGAGCAACAGAGCCCGATCACGTGCGGCGAAGGGCGACTGCGGGTTGACGGCAGCGATGACCGCACGCGCTTCTTCCGGTTCCAGATATGTTGCCGCACGGACAGTTGTGCGCTTGGAGGGGAGCGCGAGGATCCTGCCGTATTGTTCGGAGCGAGTTATATCGTGACGCAACAAGTGGCGCGCAAAGCATCGCAGCACGGCCAGACGACAGTTTCGAGTTGAAGCGCAATTGCCCCGTTCGGATTCCACATGGTCCAGGAAGGCAAGTACGCGATCTGCGCGAAGATCGTTCAGCGTCAGGTCTGCGGCTGAGGCATTCTGGCGCTGCGCCAGGAAACGGAAGAAGAGCTTGAGCGTGTCGCGATAGGCCCGGACCGTGTGGCTGCTGGCTCCTCGCATACGTTCAAGATAGTCAACGAAGAAGCTTTGCAGAAGTGCCAGGAGGTCGTTCTGTTGGCGCCGCTTCATGGTTGCCGCCGATTCTCCGCTGACGATTTCAGATAGCGGTTCCGCATTCTACTGCCGGCAAGTTCAAGAAGTTCCGGCGTGGCGGTTAGATAGGTTTCAGTTCCAAGGATGTCATCGTGCCCCATGTAAGCGGATAACCACGGAAGTCGCGCATGAAGGTCAGCGCCCTGGCGATACCACCTGCTCAGACGGTGAACCGCGAAGGTATGGCGGAAGTCGTATGGTCGTGGCCCGATGCGGCCTCTCGCCGGCTTTAGACCAGCACTTCGAAATAGCTTTTGCAGGGTATCTTCCGCAGTGCTCACCGGCAGGTTCATACAGTTGATGCCAACGAAGAAACGATCAGTCGGTTTTGCAATTTCACCCGTGAAGTTTTGCCGTTCCAGGAGGTATATGTCTATCTCGCGCGCCAGTGTGCGATGAAAGGGCACCCATCGTGCTCTTCCTTTGAACATCTGCACGAACAGGATCGCGGTGCGCGTGTCGATATCCTGCAAGCTTAGACGGAGCGCCTCGCCGAAGCGAATGCCGGTGCAATAGAGAAGCAGAAGGAGCATCCGGTACAGAGCGGCTCGGAATGGCGGTCGCGTCAGCGTCACGGTCAGATCGAGCAACCGCCGGATATCGCCTTCTGAAAGGACATAAGGTACGTACGTGGATTCGGTGGGCAACTTTGGCCATAGCGGCTCATGGGTTAGCCAGCGCCCCGGCCGCCGGTGCAGCCAGGAACATAGCTGACGCAACACCGCAGCGTCCATCGAAACGCTTACGGCCTTGCGCTGTGGCTTGCTCCCGAGCCACGCCACTATCACTTCATCGAGACGCCACTTTTCATGCTGCGACGCATACTCTTGTATAAACCGATCAAACTCCAACAGGGTGAATTGCGATCTGTTGTAACTGTATCCGAGGCTCCGCTTGAACTCCAGAAAGCCTTGTAGCTCCTCGGCCAAGGAACTGTGGAACACTGTCTTCATTTCGGCACCGGAAGTGCTACGCCGCGAAGCCTCCGGATTGCCACGCGCACGTAGACCGAAGTTGATGAAGGCCGTCGGTGACCCAAAATATCACTGACTACCTTCAGGTTGGCACCCGCATCGACTTGTCTGCTGGCGTGCGCGTGACGAAATGCGTGCGCGCCGAGAGCTCGGGAGGTTACCCCAGCCTGATGGGCGTACTCGCGAATCCGGTGACGGATCGCGGCACTGCTCAGTGGCTTGTACGGGATCATCGTGCTGACGAATATCCGCCGAGTCCGCGCCCCGGAAGGACGCTCTTGTCGCAGATATGCCACCAAAGCCCTTGCAACCGGAGGCAACAAGGGCAGCTCGATTCGCACGCCGGTCTTTGGCCGGCAGAGATCGATTACGCCTGTCTGCCAACTGACATCCTCAATCTGCAACGACAGGACTTCGGCAGCGCCCAAGCCATACAGCGCCATCATCAGAAGCATGGCGTAGTCACGCTTGCCTGGCGATCGCTCACACTGGGCGCGCCTCAGAATCCTTTTTATATCGATCCATGGGAGAGCACGAGGCGGTCGTTCCAGCACACGAACACGAGGAGAAACGACACAGACCGCCAGATCGCGATGCAAGCGGCCCGTGCTGCGCAGGAAGCGCAGAAAAGATCTCAGATAGCAGCATGTAGTGGCAAGGGTCCGCCTAGACTCATGCCGTGCCTGCTCGGTTACAAACGCATCGATATCGGAGACCGTCACCCGATTCGCAGATTTTCCGCAGTTGCGCAACCTCGACAAGAAAGCACTGGCAACTTCGCAGTCCCGCCGAAGAGTTCCGGCTGCAACGCCGCGATGGCAGCGCCGAAACTCGCGGTATTCCCTCACTATAGGCGACTCCAGAGTCGGTGCCGGACTTGCACTCCACTCTGGCAGTTCTATCCCCAGACTACCCACTGCGAATGCCCATGCATGAAGAGCGTTCTTCGCTACGAGACAAGTGCTACTGCTAATCGGCCCCTCGGTCCGCGGTCCTCTATACCTTCGAGCAAAACGCCGCGCTCCATCAAGAGTCAATTGCGCAGTAGAGGCTAGGCTGTTCTGCCCACAGTACGCGTAGAAGCGGTGAACCCAGCCCAGGTAAGTTCGCACTGTGCCTGGTGAAATGTCTCCACTTCGCCACAAGCGGACCACCTGCTTTTCGAACCGATACAAATCGCTCGATTGCTGCTTCACATCTCCAATGACGCTGTCGCCACGAATTTGCTCGCCAATATTATCTGGAGTCGTTTACCACTCAGATACCTCAGCCAGCGCACCACAATTGCCCACTCCAGATAAACCCGTTCTCAAGATAATGAGCCCAGCACGCAACTTCATAGATGGCGCCATCGCCATAAAGATGATGAAAGCCGGAGTGGGCATCGGCCTGCAGCGCGCCCTTGAAGTTCGTCAGATGGAGCCGTGGATGTTCTCCCTTGCGATCTTGCGAATAAGCGAACCAAACGGCTGGAGCGATCTTGAGACCTGCCGGTCGATCGTCGCGCACATAAGTCCAAAGCCGTCCCGTCTTGGCCTTTCCGTTGCCGGGGGCAAGCATTGGGACGAGCGTGTCGTCCGCGTGAATCTTGGATGCCGCCAAAACATGTTTCCTGATCTCATCGACCAGTGGAGCAAGCAACTGGCTGGCAGCGCCCACCCACGGCCAGGGTTGAGCGATCCAAGTCGACGCCCTCGCGGGCATAGATCTGAGACTGGCGATAGAGCGGCAAGTGGTCTCCATATTTCGAAATCAGAACATGCGCAAGCAGTCCTGGACCTGGCAGACCGCGCTCGATCGGGCGAGTTGGAGCTGGTGCCTCAACAACCTATTGGCAAGCAGCACAGGCGAACTTCGGCCGAACGTGACGAATCACCTTGTATGTCGCGGGGATGCGCTCCAGTTGTTCAGAGATATCCTCACCGAACTTGCGCAGCGCACCGCCGCAATCGGGGCAACTGCTGTGCGCGGGGAGATGGGTGACTACTTCCCGCGGAAGATCTTCAGCAAGCGGCTTGCGTGCAGGTCGGCAACGACGCTTCGAATCTGTTCCGGTTGAAGGAGGCTGCGCGGCCTCGTTTGCATCCTGTGCGGCTTCTTCTGCAGCTTGTGCGGTCTCCAACTTTTCGAGCGCAAACTCAAGCTGCTCCAGTTGTCCCGTCAGCTTCTCGCTCTTCCTGCCAAAGATCATGCGGCGGTACTTCTCGATCACCAGCTTCAGATGCTCGATCTCTTGTGCGCAGGAAATGAGTTGCGTATCGCGTTCCTGCAACTGGCTGTGCTTGGCCATCACCAGTGCCTTTAACGCTTCGATGTCAAGCGCGTCAAGGTTCGGCAAGGAAGCAGAAATCATGACCACAGTATGCCATGAAGGCGGGAAGAAATCATCCACAAAACCAGCATGAATACAGGAGAATTACGTTTGTCACTCACACGGCCTATTCAGGAGTCCAAGTCCTTTTCGGTGTGCGCCAATCGATGCCTTCCAAAAGCATCGACAGCTGCGCGCGAGTGAGACAGACGGCGCCTTCTGCAGCTTGCGGCCATATGAAACGGCCGCGTTCCAACCGCTTGACGAACAGACACAGCCCGTCGCCATCGAACCAGAGAAGCTTAACAATATCTCCTCTGCGGCCTCGAAACGCAAAGACATGACCGGAGAACGGCTGCTCCTTGAGCACTGTTTGCACCTGCGCACTCAGACCATCGAATCCTCGTCGCATGTCGGTAACGCCGGCAGCGATCCAAATCTTGGTTCCTGTACGGAGTTCGATCACTTGCGCAAGCCCTCCAGAATTGTGCGCAACAAAACCGGATCGGCGCCACTTGCCACGCGGATAATAGCTCGGCCGGGAAACTCAATGTGGATCTCACCAGCGGGCTGCGGTGCTTCTTCCAAAGCAACCTGCGTGGCTTCCCGCTGAGTCTCTTAAGCGCCTGAAACGATGACCGGCAGCAATGCCGAGGGTGTCGCCGCCTCTGCCAACTTGCCTCGCTCAAAAGCACGCCGCCAGGTGAACAGCTGGTTCGCGTTCAGTTCGTTGGCCTGTGCCAGCTGCGCAACACTTGCACCGTGCTCGAATGTCAGCTCAACATTGCGCCGCTTCTCCGCAACCGAGTGACGCCTCCGAACGCGACGCTCCGTTCCCGCTCGCTCTCCAATGACATGACGACATGCTCAAGCCGCGGTGCAACTCCATGCCAGTGGGAAAATCCGAACGCTTACAAAACAACCAGTTCCTGAACGCAGAAAGTCCGCGACACGTGACAAGGTTGAAAAGGTAGACCGTTATGAGCCTTGGCCTTCGCCACCCAAGAAGGATTAGCCGCATTTAGGCCAGCAAACAAATACTTCCGTCGCCCATGTCCGCGCCAAAGTCCACACCGGCAGGCATCGTCGGCACGATCAGGAGAGGAAGAGTCCACATCTTCTACGCGATTGGCGTCCCGCGCCAGATACGGCACAGTCGCCCAGCAATAGGCGCATGATCGGCTGATATAGAATCCTGGCTTGTCCGGTCTGTCCGCGTCGGCCAGGAAACGCTTCATGCGTTGCCGGTCGCTAATTCTGTCGGCCTTGCGGGCAGGCTGGAAGTAGCCGCCGCAAGGCCGAACTCTTCGGCCGGGTGTCTCATCCTTCGCTTTTTTCTAGCGAAGGGTGGGAGGCCACGAGCCTTCTGTCTTTATCTTGTGACTTGAGGCGAAAGAGGCATTTTGGCACTTCACTGAGCTTTTTGCCACTCATCCAACGCAGCAAACCCCATCTTATGTGATGGGGTTTGTCACAGCGTCCTCTTTCGAAGGATCGCACTTTCCCAAGAAGGCAGTTACGGCGACTTTCCTATCAGGGGCAATTCAGGATGCACTTTTGACTATTGTCGCCCCCTTCACACAAAACAGTCTCATTTCTCGGCTACAACCGTGACGCTGTTATTGCCAGACAAATAGACTTTGCGGGAAACATAATTGACGGAGACGAAGTTGGCGTTCACGCCAGACAATGTCGCAGATACCGAGTTCGTGGCGCCATTGATTACGGTAAGCGCTGGGTTACCTGTACTCGCAACATAGACGGTGTTTGTAAACGGATCAAGATCCAGGCCATATGGCGTCTCACTCACTGGCACTGTTGTCAGTTTCTTTCCATTTTGGTCAAGGACACCCGTTGTGGAAGGGCCAAATACATTGTCTGTCACGTAGACGTCACCGGTTAGTATGTTCACCGCCGTGAAAACATCCTGAGTTCCGATGGTAGCGGTGGCCACGAGTGCTTTGTTGTGCACATCGAATACGTCGACCTGATTTGTGTAGTACGGCACGTAGAGACGCTGGTTGAATGGGTTCAAGCTTATTCCAAAGGGTGCCTGCCCATTTGTGGAGATCGAGTCAACTACTTTGAGGGAGCGCGCATCTACGATGTCGATGCGGTTGTCGCTGGCGTTGGCGATATACAACTTGTCACAGATGGGATCATAAGCAGCCCCAAGAATCCCGTTTCCAGGAGTGGTTGTAATAGTGGATGATCCGATCACCCGGTGAGTGATGCCGTTGATCGAAGTCACCAGACAGGTGAAGGTCTCGGAATAGGCATCGCATCCCACAACAAAGATCCGATCGCGCAAGATGTCGATCACGGGGAGCTGTGCGCCGCGCGGCACTGTAATCCGATTGCTGATCGTATCGGTCTTGCCATCGATCACGGTAACGGTGTCGTTTGACCCGCCATAAGAAGGAGTCGCAACATAGATGTGATTGGTGAAAGAGTTAGCTGCAATGCCGACGGGTGGCAGGGGGAAATTGATTTGCGTTTTGATGGACTGGGCGTTGGCGACATATGAGATAGCTGCAGCGAGCAAGCCCCAGGAAATCGCTTGGAGCGGACGTGTGTACATGAGGACCTCTTTTCACGGTTAAGGTTGCGGTTTGGGTTGCCAGGTCTGCTTTGTGGTACAGCGAATGACTGCCCGGCTGCATCGCGCCGAGTCTATTCTCCGTGATTGGCAGGATTCCTCTCCGTAGAAGCCGGCACAATGCACTCAAAGACACTTCAGCGGATTCGGCCACGCTCGATTCCCTCGAAAAAAGCGCAGCCGAGAGGGACAAACTTCTATTGCACGATGACGGTTAATGCAACCGACTGCGTGGTGCCCCCAGAGGTTGAATCGCCACTTCCCATCACCTGGATCACACTCGTTCCCGGTTGAGCCGCTTCGCTCATGTTCGACCCTCCTCCACAGGCCATCAGGTTCGACAAGCCAAGCAGCGCTGCTACAAGCAACATCAAGCGTTGCGTTCGCAATCTGTGCGCAAAGTACTTGCGGCGAATCGCCAGCGCAAATCCCAAAAGGACTGTGGGAAACCACTGCAGACTAGCGCTAAGGACGCTACCTCCCGAGAGGCGATCCTGGACCGAAGCGACCGTCGCACCCGTCGAGATCGTCAATGTGGCAGTGACCGGCGTTACTCCGCCTCCGTTGGAAGCTAGTGTTGTGGTCAGTGACGACGGATTGGAAACACAAGTCACTCCGGCTGGCAGGCCACTGCAACCGATCGTTACGGTGCCGATAAAATCGTTGACGGATGTCAGCGTAATGGTGACTTGGCGCGCCTGGCCGCGAGGTACGGTGACCGATGTCGGGTTCGCCGTGAGGATGAAACTTGCCGGAGGCAACACCGTCAGTGTCCCGCTCACGAATTGGAAGTTCCAATAGGCCGAGGTAAGGGTTCCCTGAGTGACGACAATGGGGTATTGTCCTGCCGGAGAGTTGGTGTCGGCGGAGGTGGTGAGGACCGGAGCACCTGAGATTTCGAAGGATGGTGGAACGAAACCGCTGCCACCAAAATAGTAGGTGAAACTCGGATTATCCGCCCCGAACGGCCGTGTAACATTTGACGCCCCCACGGGCAACGTTCCTTTTGTGACATTGAAGGTCTGTATGACCGGCGAGGCGGCTTGGAAATCGGAATTGCCGGACTGAGTTGCGGTCACGGTCACCAGCCCTACGTTGTTGAAGTCATCCAGAGTGTTTGCTGCCAACTGCGCAGGACCTGTAACCACATACTGCACTGGAAGCCCGGAAGTTGCGGTTGCCTGAAGAGTGATCGGTGTGCCGGTGCCGAATGGAATGTCCTGTAGTGATGGGAAAGTGATGGTCTGCGTGGCCAGCGTGACAGTGAGCAATTCACTTTCCGCGCCGTTTACGGGAACGATGGAGTAATTGTTGGCATACAGTGTGTTTTGCGAAATGGTGATCGGGTATGTCCCAGGCACGGCGGTTGTGTTGGCACTGGTACTGAAACTCGGGATGCCTGAAAGCACGGCCGTGGTATCTCCGTTGACGAAGCCTGTCGCGGTATATGTGAAGGCCGGGTTGGGCTGGCCATAGCCGCGGGATGCCGCATTGGCCATAATCGACAGCGTGGCGGGTCCGACGCTGAACTGCTGGGTTACGGCAGTCGCCGCTGCATAATCGTTGCTGCCGGTCTGAGTTGCCGTGACAATCACGAGTCCAACCCCTTGCACAGTCAGATTTGATCCGAGAACCTTGGCCGGGCCGCTCGCCGTATAACTCACGGTCAGGCCCGAAGTGGCAGTCGCGCCCAGGGCGAATGTAGGAACCCCGTAGGTGACATTGGGCAGAGCGTTGAACGCAATGGATTGCGGTCTATTGCCGGTGATAGTAAGGGTCCCTGTTCCGGGGCTCAGGGCGTAGTTCGCCGAGGTCATGCCGCTCAGGTTGACCGCGATGGCATAAGTGCCCACGTTGGAAGTTGCGGTTGCGGTGGTTGAGAGAACCGGCGTGCCGCTGACCGCGCTTGCGCCGTCGCCGTTCACCAGCCCCCTCAGAGTATAGGTGAGGGTGGGCAATTGGGTAGCGCTGTCGTAGGCGAAGTTGATGTTGTCTGCCTGCACTGTCAGCGGAGCCGTGGCGACATTCACGGTCTGCGCCTGAGGCGTGGCCTGCGCGTAGGTATTGTTTCCTGCCTGGTTCGCCGTTATCTTAACCGATCCGGCGTTCCGGATGGTCAGCGTCGCGCCATTTACTCCATCGCAGGTTGCTGCCCCGCCGGAGCAGGTGAAGGTGATGGGGATCGTCGAGTTCGTCGAAGTAGCGTAGTTGGCCAGAGAAAGCGTGGATTCGCCGTATGTAATATCGGTGGGAAGCGGATTGAACGTGATGGTTTGCGTTATCAGTGGAGCGGGAGAGGTTACCTTCCAGAGAAGTGCATTGTTGGTATCGGCAATAAGCAGATTGCCCGAAGAATCGAGCATGGCATTGTAGGGGGAGTTAAAATCGGCCGAGCCT
>Ga0302140_10011807_pt1 | contig 10734 bp, 8 predicted proteins | sample I_Bog_E1_1_FD_202095 | JGI IMG/M metagenome (GOLD analysis project Ga0302140, IMG submission 202095) | Peat permafrost microbial communities from Stordalen Mire near Abisko, Sweden - I_Bog_E1_1 | ecosystem: Environmental > Terrestrial > Soil > Wetlands > Peat | place: Sweden: Abisko, Stordalen...
AGAATACTGACGACGCTTCCGATGGAGTTGGGGAGGCTAAGCTCTCGTCGCCAATTGCGCTGAGAAGGATCTCAACCATTTCATCTCCCTTCGTCTTGTTCCTGCCGGCAGCTTCAACAAGAGCGCGGTCAATTCCGATATAACGTGATCCGTGTAGAAGTAGAGATGCCAAATCAATTTCCAGTGAGGTCTCCAAAATCTTCTTCAGAATGTCGTTGTCGATCGGAGCAAGGTTCGCCAGGAAGTCATCGATCGTAGCATATGGAAGCTCGGGAACACTACTCAGTTCGCAGAAGCAAAGATTTGCGATAATTTCACGCATCAAATCTTTAAGAGACATGGTATAGTCGGGTAAGATTATCGACTTCGAATGTCCAAAATCTACCATCCCTAAAAGCGCGTAGATTTTGTCTCGCGGGTCTGTCGTTTTTGCGTGCTGGAACCGCTGTATGAGATCGTAGAGTTGGATCTTCGAAGACGCTTCGTTGTCTCTTCTAGATCGGGATCCTGGCATTAGGTTCAAAACCTCCCGCGACAAAGGATCTATCTTGACAGGCAACAATTCGGAGGCGCGGATCATAGTGTTTGAAGACACGGCTTTGGAGCCGCAATGCAGAACCATGGCTCGGGCATGAAAGACATCTTGGAGTATCCACGCTCTCTGAAAGTAAGACCTGGACAGTATATCCTGAAGACCTTCAAGTATTGAGTTGTCCACTTTACCGGAAGGGATTTGCGAGGTTCCTCCCTCCTCGATCGGCATCAAGTAGTCCACTGCCCTGTCTGTTGCTATTGTGCTCTCTCCGAGATAAATCGGGACACTCTTGGCTTTGGCACAGATGTCATTCAATCGTGATATCTGCTCATATATTTCCACTTGATTGGTCTGGTCGATGCAGATAAAATCGACCCATAGAAGCCGACTTGTTTGAGGCCGCCGGAGACAACGCAGCGCATTGTAAAGAGCTTCCCGTACTTCAAATGGCGAGCCATGCAGCGAAATAGCTCGAGTATTTCGGTTGGTGCCCCAAAAGTAGGATAGAGTTTCATATGGAGGAGCGTTGTCTAGCTCGTAATTGGAAAGCTCGCATTCGATTGGTCCATCTGTTTTGCCGCATGGGTGCAGAGTCAAGAGCCGGATTTGGCCCACTTCCAGATGCATATACTGAGCATACTGAGCATGCTGAGAGAGTTCGACGGTCATCGTACTGACTATTCCCAACGGGTTGCATATCCAGGAAAATCGACCTTGACAGAAGCGACGTACATTCGTGAAATATATACTACCTGCGCAGCTGCGGGTAAAGTGGAACGCAATGTAAATCTAACCCTTGCAATCTTTGGCATAGCCTTTGCACAGCCTTCGCACAGCCGCCCCCACAACTACTAAGCTGAACGCACACATGTACTGACTCGACTAGCTTGAAGGCTGGCAACACCTAGGCATAAGCTACCAAAGGTTCGAATAGGGAGGACGCGAATCAAAGTCTTGCAACTAGCAGGGGGAAATTAGTCTCATTTCTCAATATTGATACTAAGGCTCTCAAGATCAGTAATACCAAGACAATAAATACTCCTCATTCTTAAGACAACGGATATAGGAAGAAAACAATAGAATAGGAAATACATGGACCCTTATATCTTGGATACCAAACACAGGCGCGCAGACATGTGAAGCCCAACATTTCAAGTATGTCCTAGCTGAATCGTTACAGCTACTGCTTTAATTCCACATCCCACCTCCGGTCTTTGTACTATTCTCTCATGCCCCTGGGCAAGATGTCAAATCATCACTAGTATTGAAGTTGCACTCTTCGCTGCCTTCATTCTCGCACTACATACAGTGTTAGCACTGAGACTGAGTATAAATTGCGCAGACAGCTTACTGATCCTTCATCACACGCATAACATAAACCGTTGCCTAGCAGGCAGCACCATGCCGTTTCGGGTTTGCTGCATATACCGTATATTACTGCGTCCGTTGCCGATATAGCACTCACGCTTGAGAGGAGATTCAGAGTAAGAGCTAGAATGAAGAAAGTTTTCAGAGACATATTGAAGTAATTGTCTTCTACGATTGATGCTCAGTAGTGGCAATCGTAGGATAGGTCGGGTGATGTCGTGTGAAGAAGGAGGAGTGAAACTGCTAAAGTTGCAATTACTTTTGGGACGGAATCAGCTCATTTTATCATATTCCAAGACCTAATGTTCTTCCTTGTGTTCCAGCTTACTGTATCCATAGAAAGGCGCAATCGTACAAGATGCTAGGAGATCGGCAATATATACAAAAGAGATTGGTCGAGCGAACGAGGTGGGAAATCTTGCCCATTGCCGGGTAAAACTCTTAAGAGGTACTTCAAGTTTTCTAAATTCCGATAGGTAGGCTCGGGGGAGAAAGGGTGAGAGAGACTACGTGCCATCCCATGTGCATTAATCTCGATCTTGATGGGTTGGCTCGTCTGAAAAACAATGGTACGTGACATACAATGTGCCGCACTCTCACTTAGCCTAGCGTGTGCCTATAGTCAATATTCTCACTCTTATTTATTGGTAAACCAAAAAGTGACGAAGGATTCAGATCCAACTTCCTCTTCAGGAACATCAGCTGTCCACATGATGCTCTGCCTTTTTTCCACGGACAAGGCTGCCAGAGGATTTACAAACCCTATTTTCGAAATGAGACTCCGACTTTGACTACAAACTACCCATCATCTCTCTGAGCGATCGGCGTAGTCCTAATCCTAACTATTTTGTTCAATATCGTAACCAACAACACCTTTATCACAATTTATCAAACACTCGGTGTGAGACTCTCTGTAGACGTTACATAGCTCCGGAGCCATATTCGGTGGCTTGCAGAGGAATATACGGGGAAAAACTGGGAAAACTGGCTAAAGGAGAGCTAAAGTCTCACTAAGCAGAGCTTTTAGTGACTCTGCGGTGTCGGGGTTTAAATGGATGAGAAGAGCGAAAGCGAGTTCTGTTGTCGTTAATGCTTGTTGTTATTCCTGGCTCTATGTCAGATTATGGAAAGGGGAAAGCGACTGGGTTTTCGTTTTACTGCAACCGGTGTTTCTCTGTGGCCCCGTGCGTACCTATATTGTTTCGATGACGAAGGCAGCTAGTTTTGAAACCAGAACACTTTTGTGGCTACTGTAGTGCACGGCACGAGAAAAACAGCAATTCGCCCAAATTTTGTATTGCAATAGCCCTAAGCTTTCTCATTCTCTCGTTCTTGTTCTGCAAATTGAGCTCGGCACTCTGCTTCATCTTTGATGTAGACGTTATTTGAGGTGATTCACGCATATTTGGCTATACGATAACATATATGTATCTAGAAACAGCTTTCTGCATATATCTTGTGATTTGATAGTCAATGACGTTAAACCATCAGGCCTCATATAGTAATTAGACTTCTATACTACTATATTCTTAGTAGTATAATACCTTTATGCGTTCACTACACGATCTATCACTTCTGAGACAGCAATCAATTCTTCGTCTTTGTAAGGAAATCCAACGATTTGCAAGCAGACAGGCTGCGAAGAGAAAAGCTGCGGATCATCTGATCATAACATTCAGCATATCTCTCGCTAGAAACCCCGCTTGATGGAAGTGGACTTACACATATCATACGTCGCTTTGTCAAAGTCGTTGTCTAAGGCTTTGTAGCTAATATCTTTTGGATCCTTCTCGGCTGAAATCTTAAGATCTTTGACTGGAAGAGTGATCGACGGATAGTCAAGGATGTTGGTAATGGATGTGTATCCCCACCAGCATGTGAAATCGTGGCTGCCATCGTCAGAAAATTCTAATATCAGAATCCTATGAAGAGGTTGGGATACGTACAGGTATCCGGCTGACGGGTGTACAGGACAAATTATGGCATCCAGAGGTTTTCCACTCGCATTTGATGCCGCCGTAGATGCCAAATATCTAGCCATTTGTGCCTTGTATTCTACTTGTTTGGTATTGCACGCGAAGAGCTCGGTCACTGACAGCGGTTTGATATCAAAGATTTCCATGTGGCGCTTCAACGATGGAATCATTAATTCCCCACATTTTGCCAACAGTGCTTTCTGCTCTGCAGCGCCGGTTTGGAAGTAGAGCTTCCATGTTGTGAGAGGAACTTCCCAACAGTTAGATGGGAGTTCCACAGGGACAACTAAGAGTACATTAGCTTTCGTTGGTAGCAGAATCGCTCACAGATACAAATACTCTCATGCCCTGCGGCCTCCAATTTTGCTACTGTCTCTCTCATGGCTCGCAAAATGGGTGGATGAGGCATGCACACACCATCAAACTTAAGTATCCCAACCGTAAGTCTGGTCGGTGATTGAACCTCTCGCCATGGAATTGGAATGAAGCTTCCGTCATACCCTGCATTCAAATGTCCATTCAGAACTTTCGTAAACATTTTCAAGTCCGCCATGCTGTGGCACGCCGGCCCACAAGAAACTTTGATTGATACGTTGCCGGGGGCTGTTGATCGCATGCCTCCTTTAGGTATTCTTTCGGAACTCGGATGAATAGAATAGAGTCCATTAAAAGCCGCCGGTGCCCTGATAGAGCCTCCGATATCAGATGACGGGCTAATAGGGCTTCCGTTCAGCGCTATCAAGGCGCCATCGCCACCCGAAGAACCTCCCGAACCTAGTTTGTTGTTGCGGGGATTGAGGGTTCTTCCCCAAAGGGTGCTCCAAGTTTCGAGCGCCATACCAGTCTGTGGCATGGTGGTCTTCACGAAGAAGACGGCTCCAGCGTCACGAAGTGCTTTGACGAGAGTTGAATCTTTCTCAGCGACCACGTCTGCCCATGCTATATAACCTAAAGTCACAGGATGATCGGCTACATCATACATATCCTGGTACCCAATAAGCTACTGCATGTAACACGATATCTTTGAGAGATTTTTATTACTTTTATCGAAACAGGGAGTCCATGGAGAGGGCTGACGACTTTCCCGGTATTCTTCAGATGATCATCGGGGAAGAAAGCTGTCAAACAATTCGTCTGCGTCTTTATTAGCTTCGACTTGTAATTTTGCACGGGGAGTATAGTACAAGTTGATGGGCAATTGCGGCTCTCGCCAAAAAAGCTTCTGTAATTTCGACACTTGATAGAGCACCAATGGCGAGTTTCTCTTAAAGCTCAGTGGCAGTTTGTTCGGTTATTTCAAGTTGTCTCGGAGTTAGAATTTCACATGTCTTTGGGATATCCATGACATTACTTGGGATCTGGAATGTGGAATCTAATTTCCATTTCTCGGGAATAGCTTCAAGAACCTTTCGTTGCACCTTGGCTGCAATCTCTTGCACTGAAGACGACATTTTAAATAGCGTTATAGCAATAATAACCCCAATGCCAAATTAAAATCTCTCGATTTCAAGACCCCAATACATGTTGCAGGCTTTTCGACGGACAGCAACAGGTCATCGATAGCCCGGATAGGATGCCGGATGGTTGTGGAGACGATGCAGCATCTTTGAACCGATAAGCTATCGTTATGCACTCCTTATCTTGTCGATCAATTCCTTCCCATGTTCGGCGCCGAACCAGGAATAGCTGTGAGTGAAGCGGCCGACCCGGTGCGCATAAGTGGGATGAAATATCCTCTGCCATTGACTAGTACCCAACTCTGCCTGCCGAACGTGGGAAAGTTGAGATTGAGATTTGCTTACCCGAGCCTGCAGTATCTTCAGGAAGAGTTTCAGAAAATAAAGTGCTAGAAAAAGAAGACCAGAGTGCAATAAAGAAAAGACTCCACAGAGCCCCTTGGATTGAGATCTAAAGCTTGCTGCCATGTTGGACATTTTCGACCTCAAGGGAAAGACGGCGCTCATCACGGGAGGTGGGAAAGGGATCGGGCAAGCGATGGCAATAGGTAAGTGGAACATTGCATATTGAAGATCATTTGTAACGTGAAGATGCAGGTTTGGCGGAAGCAAATTGCGAGATTGTCCTCATCCTGGTACGTCACGTGAAGGTCTCATCTCTGAACCTTCCTGAAACACAGCGTTAGTCCTATGCTAAATATATGCTGACGCCAGATAGCGCGACCTCAACCAGACAGCTACCAAGGATGCCATCGAAAAGGATGGCCGGAAATGTCATGTCTACGCTTGCGAGCTAGGAGATAGGTCTTCGGTCCAGAAAATTGTCTCAAGTGTGACCGAGAAGCATAAGATCGATATCCTTCTCAACGCTGCCGGCATACAACGAAGATTTCCAGCTACCGAGTTCACCCAGGAGATTTGGGATGAAGTCATAAACGTCAACCTGAACTCAGTCTTCGTACTGTGCCGGGACATGGGAAAGTACTGGATCGAGAACAAGATCAAAGGAGTCATCATCAACACAGCCAGTTTGGCTACCTTTCAAGGAGGTATCAATATGGCGGCATATGCGGCGAGTAAAGGTGCCGTTGGTCAACTCACGAAAGCATTGAGCAATGAATGGCTACCTCATGGGATCCGTGTTAGTGCCATTGCGCCTGGGTAAGTTGAGAAGCTTCACATTTGCTCTTCAGACCACTCTTCCGTGTCATTCAATCCTCCTGATGCTACCAGGTACATTGCAACAGATATGAATGCAGATACGCGAACAAATGCCGACACCGCCTACTATGATTCCATCACAACGAGAATTCCGATGGGAAGATGGGGAGACGTGAAGGAATTTGTTGGCCCAGCTGTCTTTCTGGCGTCCCAGGCTAGTTCCTATGTATCAGGAGAGATTCTTGTGGTGAGATGGCCAGGAACCTCAAGACAATTTGTTTCTAACACTCCGCAGGTCGACGGTGGCTGGATGGCTCGTTAAACTTTGTCTCATTTGGTCAGAGGCTTGATTTCATTTGCACTTCGGCATTTCGCATGTTAGTACGGACTGAAGTGTTTTGCAATTATCTGCAAATAATTCACATGCTCGTTCCTCGACCCTACAGTTTTGCCAGGACTTTGCCATCTTTCTTCGCAAGTGCTTTAATTACCTCCGCCGCACCTCTCTCCCCTGATCGAACAGCCCCCTCCATGTATCCCTTCCATTCAAATGACGTTTCCGTTCCGACGAAATGAATAGACTCGAACGGCTCTCGCAAAGCTTTTCCAACATCCGACATGATGTTGGGTGGTGTCACTGGACATGGGCAGCCCTGACTCCAAACATCTGCACATGCCGTTGTCAGTATGGCTGAACCGTTCACAAAACACGGACACTTACCTTTCACCCACTCTTGCTCAAACACTTCAGTAGAAGCCCTGATCTCGACCTCATTCTCAGAGCCAAACAGCTCCACAAGCTGCAACAAAATAGCTTCTTTCCGACCAGTCGGGGTTAGTTTAGACCAGTCTCTTCCAGGCTGACCAACAACAAAACAAGTAAGTGAGAAGTGACCGTTCACATCATCGCTAGTATCTCTCGTGACAGATGCTGGGCCAACGAACGATTGAGTCATGCCACAATATCCGCCTTTCCTCCACCAAGGCTTATCCCAGACCAGGATCATCTTGGCGTAGTAGCCTAGCATGCTATTTGAGCTATACTTCAGCTTATCGAGTGGAAGAGGAGGCTGGAAAGTGATTTGCTTGTACGTTGGAGTCGGTATCGACACAACGACCTTCCTAGCATTGTATTTAGTTCCGTCTTCTGTGGTCACAGTTGCTGATCCTGAACGGCTTTGGAAAATCCGACTGACTGGAGCCTCGAGAATGACGCTTCCTGGGACCATGCTCTCCGCAATTTTCTTGGAGAAAGATTGTGCGCCTAAGGCCATGTCAGTTGAAGATTTGGAAGAGCCAATTGCGGAGTACGTGCCTGTCCGAATCCTAAGGTGCTGCCCTCCATTCTTCTGATCCGATCTCATCTGAAGCAAGCCACCGCCACTCTTGCAGTAATCGAGGAAATACAGAGCACTAAGCTCAGAAGGCTCGCATCCCAGCATAGCACGAGTCCATATTGAGACAGTACCTAGAGCTCGCTCTCCAGCACCTTGCTTCTTCATGAACTCCTCGAGCGTCACATCGTCATGCTTTGCACCCCATGGATTTCTGATGTCAATGGTCTGGCAGAGCTCTTCGAACTCGTCACGAATTCTCACGATATTAGCAACATCGTTCTCGCCCCACTATGATGATTAGCAAATTCTCACGGAAATTACAAGCAAGTTCTCTTGACTTACACCAGGAACCTCTCCATATCGAAAAACTAACGCCTTCCTTTCAGGCACATGAGCCGCACAATTTCCATCCGTGTTCTGCTCAATTAAGTCCAGATTGAACCTCTTCGCCAAAGCATACATCCTCGCCTGATTCGAGTCATTGATCCACGCGGCGCCGACATCAACTACACTTCCATCCCTCGTTGACAGACTCCAGGTCTTCCCGCCAACACGATCACGAGCTTCCAGTACAACACACGAGAAGCCCGCTCTCTGGATGTCATGCGCAGCCTGCAATCCGCTCAGACCTGCACCGACTACCACAACATCAACACTCAAAATACTTCCAGGAACAGGTCTGACAATCGGTGGTATCGCAGCGAGATCCCGAATAGCGGCCACGGCTTCGATCTCGAAATGGTATTCCGGCACCGCCAATGCAGTGACAGGCACCAGGGTCGACGGCGGTCTATGTCCATTCATGAAATCGAGAAGTACATGTGCATGATACCGGTTCTTGGGCGAGTAGTTGACGATGTAGTACGTGACTTTGACGATATCTGAAGCCGCTGCACCAGCTGCGAGCAGGCAGTCGCCGAGATTCTGGAAGGCGAGCTCGACTTCTTTCTCGTAAGTGTCGGGCACGACACCGTTTTTGTCGCGTCCAACTTGTCCGGCGGTATAGATGAGCTTTACTGGTTCTCTGGTTGTGGAAACGGGTGAGTAGTACGGTCTGCAGTCTGCCATGGTTCGCACGTCTATGGTGGTGACGTGGGGAGCCATCTCGACTAGTGGAAGCTCTCGAGAGTACGAAACTGTTGTCGATTTGCTTCTTGTTGAGTTCTATACTGGCACAATTCTTTATCCTGATTGTGTCTCGTGGAACAAGGCTTTTGGAACGATTCCCCGCACCAAGATACGCCAGACCTAGTTCGTCCGAAAACAGAAGACGTTGAACTCTATCTATCATCCTATGACAACTAGTCGTCTATTTCGGAGCCGGAGGACCCCTCATGTTCTCGTCTAATCAAGAGTGGGATGCCCCTCTCGCTTCGGCGCCGAGGGATGTCGATCTTCTCCTCAGCAATCCCAAACCTTCGATAATCTTCACGTACTGTACCACTCTGCAGCCCATGCGAGAAGTAGGGGTTGAGATATCGAAATATTCTCAGTGAAAAACAGTGGGATATACGTCAACAAGCATGTCGATCTTCTTCACCCAGAGCTCCTGCTTCACGTACCAGTATGCAGGAACTGGGTTTGAGATAGGTAACTGAATGCAGTCAGCGGCCTGCAGAGGCACTGATCTTATCTATGGATACTCTGTGATGGACTTAGTACGACGAAGTTATTCACACGGGAGCGTAAGGTTACATCTCACTTATCCCTTAACCCTCCGAGTATCCATAAGTATCTTTGTATCTTTGTATGTTCCTCACCATACCAGTTGCTGGAACTCTGCTTCAAAATCTCAATTTCATCATGTCTTCTTCAAGCTCAACCGAGCTCTCATTCGTGCAGCTGCCATTTATAAGACGCAACAAGTACGCCCCCTTCCAAAACACCATCTAAAGTACTCACAGGCACTAGTCCCTTTATCCAAGTCCTCCTCAGCGGTGCATCTCTCTTCTACAATCCTGGGCTATACTTGGCTATAACTGGGTTGGGTGCGGGAGGTGGTAAAGTGACTTCTACCACCATGGCGGACATCAGCAACGGGGTGCTCTACGGACTATTCACTTTCTTTGCTCTCCTCGGTGGCACGATGATCAATACCTTCGGACCACGCATTACGATGATGTTTGGGGTCACTGGGTATCCTATTTACATTGGTGGTCTCTGGTATTTTGACGTGTATGGCAAACTCTGGTTTCCTGTGCTTGCCGGGAGCGTATCTGGGGATCACGGCTGGTTGCCTATGGAGCGTCGCTGGTACGACCTCTCTCCCCCGCAAACCAGAAGTCCACTGACAATTCCAGGGTTCATGGGCAACGCCTACGTAGAAGAGTCTCAGAAGGGAACTTGGCGTGCAATCCAATGGTCCTGCAACGCCTCCGGGGCCACAATCGGCGGGCTCGTTGCCCTCGGGATAAACCTGCACACCACATCCGAGAGCGTGCCAAATTCCGTCTACATAATCTTCATCGTTTTACAGATCTGCTCTGTTGGTTTCGCCGCTCTAATGCTCCCTCCCAGGTCCCTCCTTCGCAGTGACGGTACTGCGCTGGCCGAGTTCAAGCCTTCAAATCTTGCGCAATCTCTCTCTGGTCTGGGCTCGCTATTCAGAGATTGGCGGATTATACTCATGCTGCCTACTTTTTACGCCGGCGAGGTGTTTCTCGTGCTGCAAAGTAGCATCAATGCTTACGCATACAACCTGCGCACTCGCTCGCTGAACAACGTTTTGACGAACATTGTGCAGATCCCTTTCACGCTACTCATCGGACATCTTCTTGACAACCCAAGGCTAGGATCCCGTCGCCAGCGCGGCATGATCGTCGTTGTCATCGACGCAATCTTCATCACTGGAACTTACATTGCACAGACTGTCTGGCTTGCAAGCCGGAAGTTCGACCGCA
>Ga0302140_10011810_pt1 | contig 10732 bp, 15 predicted proteins | sample I_Bog_E1_1_FD_202095 | JGI IMG/M metagenome (GOLD analysis project Ga0302140, IMG submission 202095) | Peat permafrost microbial communities from Stordalen Mire near Abisko, Sweden - I_Bog_E1_1 | ecosystem: Environmental > Terrestrial > Soil > Wetlands > Peat | place: Sweden: Abisko, Stordalen...
TATCATTTTTTAGTCTTTATTTTAAATTTGTTCTAGGAAATTAGTTGTTTAAAGTAAAAATAACCTTATAAATTAATTTAAGGTTATTTTTAACATTTGGATGGGAATTATTCACGGAATCTCTGCCAAATAGATGGATTCCACTGAAAAACTATTGTTTTTCAGTAGCTTCAGCTACCACCACACCTTTTTTCTAGAAGCTGCAAGAATTAATGAATAGCAATAAACCTTAATTTTTTCTTATAAAGTATGGATTTAAATTTATAGAATTAAACAATTTTTCTTTTTTGTATTTTTAATTGTATTCCAATATTGAAAAACAGAGCGATAATTAACAAAACTAGTGCAATTAACATGATATTGTGTAAACCACCATACATAATCTGTTTCATAAGCGGTAATAAATTTTTAGGCAAATCACCTGCACTTTGAGAATCACTTAATTTGTTTAGCATAGCAATAGTAATTTCTCCATGAGTTTCAGCAACACCTTTAATTAAAGCATTATTTAAAATCACACCATATATTGATGACATAAATGCTTGACTCAAAATACGTAAAAGATATGCAAATGATGTTGCAATTGGAATATCTCTCTTTTCTGCATCTTCTTGTACACTGATTTGTAAAACATTAAAACTTAAACCTAGACCAAAACCTTCAAATGCTCCCGCTACTAATAAAAACCATAATGGTACAGTTATTCCAGCTAATACCATAATGCCGAAGGAAATTATAAAAGCTAAAGTTCCCAAAGCAACAGTACGGTATTTACCCAATCGTGATTGGATAGATAATCCAACTACTGAACCAACAAAGTTTGTAATAGAACTTGGAATCTGAGTCACACCTCCAATTAAAGCACTTAATCCTAGTAATCCTTGAGCCCACATTGGTATGTAGATATTAAAAGCAACAAACGCCCCCCATAAAAGAGCAAATAATATGAAATCAACTACTAATGGACCATTTTTAAAAAGTCTATTAGGAATTATAGGATCAGCTGCCTTTTCTTCGACTTTAAATAGTACTATCAATAAAATTAAACCGACAATAATTAAGATACTAACCAAGCTTAGTGAAGCTGTCTCTATCATTTGAATTCCTGTTAAAAGTGTTACTAAACTGATTATCATAATGCCAGCACCTAAATAATCAATTTTTTCACCTGTAGAAATTCTTTTAGGCTCTTTAAAGAAAAATTGAACACTAAATATTGATATTAATGCAATAGGAACATTAATATAGAAAACCCAATGCCAACTAAAAGTATCGACTATCCAACCACCAATTAGAGGTCCAATAATTGCAGCTGCACTATAGCTTGCTGTAGCATACCCAATAACCTTTGCCCTCTTCCTTAAGTTCGTATACAAGTCTGCATAAATAATAAACGGAATAGTGTTCATTCCACCTGCGCCTATTCCCATAATGGTTCTTGCAATCAAGAAAAAGATAATATTACTTGATAATGCTTGAAATATTGAACCAATAGCAAATAATAATGTGGCTATTTGATATGTTCTTCTGTTTCCAATACGTTCTCCTAATTTACTCCAGAGTGGAGTTACTACTGCCATTCCCAATAAAAAAACAGCTACTATCCAACCCATGTATTGAATTGCATGTAAATCACTTATGATTGCTGGCAAAGCAGTATTAACAATTGTTCCATCTAAACCTGCCATTGCATTTGACAATAACAGTGCCAGTGTTACAATCAAAGTTCCTTTCTTACTCATCTTTGAAAAACTCCTCCTAACTAAACTTTAATTCGTAATATACAATTTATACACAAGAATTCATTTTTTTGAATACTACTCTTTCGATAACTTTTATTCTGGCATATTAATAATTATTCTTTCATTAAATGCCATTCTAATTATACAACTTAGAGTTTACTCAAAGTCAATAGATATCTTGATTTTTTTGATAATATGAAATAACTTCATTCTACAACTTGCGCTTATATTTTACTCTAAGCGTAGTAATCTATGTATTAACCACTTTTAATACTCCATCTCATTCCAGATTTCTTCATTCTGATAGATTTCATATACTACTAATGCGCACAAAAAGTGACATATAATCTCTTAGACTTCAATATCCACTAGATTATATGCCACCCTTCTAACGATTTACGCGCACTTACACACATTATCTATCCTATGTATTAATACTCTCACCATTTATTATTTCTTATTAATTTCATTTCTAACTTCTTTTCAGCTGAAACTCCTTCTTGGATTTCAATTGCGAGATATTGATATGTTCAATTAAAAAGCATACATCTTGAAAATCTATTTGTTATTCTTTGGTGATAAATCTCCATACCAGTATGATGCTGTCACACCACCGTCCATCAGAAAATCGCTTCCAGAAATAAATGCACCACGCTCGCTGCTCATAAGTAACTCTGCTACTTCAGCCACCTCATCTGGTGTACCTGCTCTTCCAGCTGGACAAAGACTAAGCATTTTTCTATACCCTTCGCCTCGAGGTCCATTTAATTCATCATTTGCTAATGGAGTAATAATGATTCCAGGGCTGATAGAATTGATGCGTGCTCCCTTTTTGCCCCAGTTCACAGACTCAGACATTACACGTAAAACGTTGCAGCGCTTTGATAACTGATAAGCATGAAGGGTATCTTTTACTTCACCAGGTTGAAGGAATTGAAGTTTAAGCAACTCTTCTGTAGGAGTTGTAGCAAGTAAATCGCTCTGCTCCTGTGGAAGTACTCCAAGACGATAACCTGATTGTGAAGATATAATAACACCAGAACCACCTTCTTCAATCACTTTACCAAATTCCTCCATCAAAACAGCTGTACCATATAAATCTACTTTCAAAATAACTTCAATTGGTGCCTGTGATGGAGATACTCCAGCAGCATTGATAAATTTTGTAATCTTACCAAATTCCTGTGCTGTCTTAATCAGACTTAAAATAGACTCTCTTGATGAAATATCTACAGAAGCTGCGCTGCTTTCAAACCCTGCATTGTACAATGTCTTTGCAACTTCTTCTGCATTTTCTAAATGTAAGTCAGCAACAACAATATGTTTTCCTACTCCAACTCTCCTTGCAATAGCAAGGCCAATAGAGCCTGCTCCTGTTAAAACAACAACATCTTTTTTTCTTTCACTCATAATTCTACTCCTTTACCTTCTAAAATATTTTATTGATAATTTTTATTAATAGCATTCTTTCAATATTTCCATAGTGCTATCATTAATATGTTTTGACTTATCAAGCTTACATTAATAATTTTATTCTAATAATAATCATGAATCAATCTTGATTAATCATTTAACTGATAAGTTTTACTTATACAAAGCATACTCAGTAAATCATAGTATCTTATTCTGTACCATCAATATGTTGATGCCCTTGCTTCTGTCATCAACCACTGGCCTTCTCTCTTTATAAATTTAATATCCAGCTGCAACTTCCATTTGCCTATTCCTCCATGAAATACAGCAGCAGTAACGAGGCTCTTTCCTATTACGGACGCTTTATCTCCTTCAATATCTATGCTGATATCTTTATGTTGCGCAGAATAATAATTCAATATACCATTTTCGATATATTTTAAAAATTCTGCCTTGGGCTGATTCATTCCAGTCATATGAATCAATGCAAAAGACACATCCAGAATTTTTTCCAATTCAGCTATATCCTTTTTAATCATATATAGGTACATTTTGCAATAACAGTCAGCTATCTTTTCTTTTTCTTCCATTCAATTATCCTCTCCTTTTTCAACACGATAAGAGCCTATGGCAGTTGTTTCATAGACTCTTATCGTTCATTCATTTGAAAAATATGAACTTATTATGCGATTACTTTCTTCGCCCAGGAAGCTACTTTATTCTCAGAACCAGTAGAATCTGCTCCATGAACTGCTAAACCACTTCCAAAGCTTGCACCCTTGCAGATTTTCTTCAAATCTCTTTCGCTACTGCCAAGTCCACTTCCTTCATGTGTCATAACAGCCATAACCTTCTTACCTTTCCAATCCAAACGCTCTAACTGAGTAAACATAGCCATTGGATATGTTCCCCACCAGCATGGACCACATACAAATACATTATCATATTCATCAATGTTATCAAGATACTTCTTCAATTTTGGTCTTTCATTTACACGTAATTCGTCCTTTGCTTCATCAATGCATTTATAATAATCTGCATCGTACTCTCTTACTGTTTCGATTTCAAATAAATCTCCACCAACTGCATTCTGAATAAACTCTGCTACTATTTCCGTGTTGCCTTTTGCAATATTCTTGATACTACCATTCCAGTAATTCTGTCCTTTTCTTGAATAATAAATAATTAAATTCTTTGCCATGATTTTGTCCTCCCTTTTTCTGAATATTATTTTCTTCTTTTAGTCATGTACTTTTAATTGTGCCAGACGAGTTGCATTGCTCATATCTTCTGGATTATGTGTTCCTTTTGCTGTATCCATTGAACGAATCATCGCCATCTCTGCTTCAGTTAAATTAAAGTCGAAAATATCAAGATTTCCCTTGATATGTGACTCGCTTGTTGCCTTTGGAATTGCAATGATTCCTTCCTGTAAATGCCAGCGTAAAATAATTTGTCCAACGTCTTTTCCATACTTTTCAGCCAATTCAAGAAGTCTCTCATCAAGGATCAGTTTTTCATCACCATGACCCAGTGGGAACCATGCTTCAAGTTGCATTCCATCTGGTTCACAACAGGAAGGATACTCATATGTGGCATCAGCTTCTGTAACAGACCAACGGTATGATTACTGATTCCGATAGATTTGATTTTTCCTTCCTTAACTCCTTCTTCTAATGCATTCCATGCACCAGCGGTATCTCCATATGGCTGATGTAATAGATATAGATCAATGTAGTTAATTCCAAGATTTGCTAAAGAACGATTAATTCCTTTTTTAGCTTCCTCATATCCATAATCCTGCATCCAGAGTTTGGATGTAATATAGATTTCTTCTCTTGAGATTCCGCTTGCTGCAATTGCCTTACCAACACCACATTCGTTCATATATGCAGCTGCTGTATCAATAAAACGGTATCCAGCTTTCAATGCAGTGCTTACAGCCTGCTCGCAGGTTCCATCATCCGGTACCATAAATACTCCAAATCCAAGAGATGGAATCATTGTTCCATCATTTAGCTTCATTTTGTTCATTACCTGCCTCCTATATAAAAATTAATTTTTCTTTCGCTTTACAAAGATATTTTACTATCTTATACTATAAATATCCAATTGAAATATACTATTACTGATTTAATTATTAAATTGAGGTGATTTTAAATGAATTTAAAACAAATTGATTATATATTAGAATTATCACAGACATTAAATTTCAATCATGCTGCTGAAAATCTCTTTACTTCACAGCCAACTCTTACCTATCAGGTAAAGGCTGCAGAAGAAGAGATTGGCTTTCGCATATTTGACAGGTCTAGTAAAGGTGCAAGTTTAACACCTGCCGGTGCACAATTTTGCATTACATTAAGAAATATCAGAGATGAACTAAAGAAAGCAATTGAACAGGGGCAGAACTTCAGTGCAAGGTACAATGAAGATGTATCAATCTCATTACCATACCGTTCAGCTGTATATTTCCTGCCAAAAGCAATTAACGAATTTTCAAAAACAAATCCTTCTGTATCAATAACACCACAATTCGCTCAAACTGGCGGTACAGAACAATTCCTAAGAGGCGAAGCTGATATATTATTTGCGCTCGCTGAAGATATGAAGCGAGTACCTGACGTAAAAGTACATCCTCTCTTTAAAAGTCGCATCTATCTCATTACACAAATAGAGGATCCGCTTGCAAAGAAGGAACTGATTACAATGAATGATTTACAGGGTCGTACCCTTATGGTAGGCGGTGGTTCTCCACCTGCGCTTCGTACTGTACAGCAAAGAGTAATTAAGACAATTCCACTTCGCTATTTTAACAGTCACGACCATGATACAACCCTGACTAATATTGCTTCTGATAAAGGCATCTGTTTAGCTCCTGGTTTTTTAAACGACCATAATAATGAATTCGCCTGGACTCCATTCGATTGTGAAGAAACAATCGAATGTATACTTTGTACTCATAATAATGACCATCGAGAAAGTGTCCGTGATTTTATTAATATGCTACAGAATATATATGCAGACAATTCAGATTTTATAGTTTGAGAGGAAAATCTTCTTAAACTAAACGCTCCTATTTTGCCATACTCAGTATCCACTCTACTGCCTGCGGATCATAATGGCTATATAACTTCATGCGTTTCACGCCAGATAATATCTGAAGACATCTCTTTAATCTTCCACTCACCAGAGACTTTAACATACTTGTTCTGATAACGAAGCCCCTGTTGAGTTTGGAATGTTTTCCTATCCTTTTCAAATCTTAAAGTTACCTGGCAATATGTCGTACCAGATGCCTGTTCTCCATCTATATCAAATAGCTTTTCTCCATTCATGTGATATAAGGTTAAAAACTGTTTTGCAAAAGAATCAAATGCTGTCTGGATTCCATCTTTGCCTTTCGTATCACCAATATGCTTTCCATTATCAAAAGCACGAAATACAATATCATCTGTTCCAAGGCGTTCCAAACTTCCTTCAATTGATTTACGGATTGTGGATGGTCTGCTGTTTGTATGTAAACCAGCTGCAGTAATCTGGACACCAAACTTAGAGGCTATGATTACCTTATCTCGATATGGCCTCAAAGCTTTTCCAACCAACTCTTCATTATATGCTGTGCTTCCATCTGGATTGGTTCCTGTATAACATTCTGCAGTATCAAGCATGGTATAACCAATATCTACTGCCTGTGCGATAAGTTTGGACATTTCATTGACATCCGACGGTGCTCCATAAGCATGTGTCATTCCCATACAGCCAAGGCTGACTGCTGATACTTTAAGATTTTTTCCTAAAATCTGCTTCTTCATTTTCTGATACCTCCACATGTATATTTCTTGAATTGTTTACGTTACTCAAATTTTGTTTTATTATTATTCTATATAATTCTATTTTATTATTTTTCATTACAGATATCTAATAGAAATATATTATTATTGATTTAAAAATTAAATCAATATGGCAAAATGTTAATTCTATAATTAATAACAGAATTAGCATTTAATTCATATAAATCATCTTCTGAAATACCATTACTTTCAACTCTGACTTACATACAGTAAAAATATAATGTGTATATAATTTTTATACCAAAAAATCCTCTTCACTATTTGTGCCACCATGTAGCTATATAATAATGAAGAGGACAACTCAACAAATATCTTTATTATTCAATCCAGTTCACTATAGCATTTTTTGCACTTTTTACACTACCGCCGTGAATTGCAAGTCCTTTTTTCACTTCTGCACCAGGACATGCTTCTTTAATATCACTTTCACTATGCCCCATTCCACTTCCTTCATGAGTACAGAAAGGAACAATTGTTTTTCCATCAAAATCATACTCTTCCAAGAATGTAAATACTGCCATTGGCGCTGTTCCCCACCAATTTGGATATCCTAAAAATATAACATCATACTCATCCATATTATCTACAGTTTCAGCTAATTCTGGTCTTGCATTATTACGAAGTTCATCCTTGGCCACATTTGTACACTTTGTATAATCAGCTGGATAGGAATAGTTAGCTTCTATTCTAAACAAATCACCGCCTGTATGCTCTTCAATCATTTCTGCTGCAACTTGAGTATTTCCAACTGAAAGATTTACAATACTTCCATTAACATAGTTATTTCCCTCTCTTGGAAAATAAGCTATCAATACTTTTTTGTTATCTAAATCCATAATTTCATCTCTCTTTCCAAAGTTATTTAAAATATTTATTATATCTACTTACCTAAACCTGTTATAAATTCTACGGTTTGTGAATCATAATGAGAGAAAAACGCACTCTCTTCTTTATCTAATGTAGCTATTATATCCATATCTTCTTTTGATAATTCAAAATCAAATACATCAAAATTTTGAATCATTCTATCCTTATTTACTGATTTCGGAATAACTACTACACCTCTTTGAATTACAAAAGAGCAACAAACTCACTCTTCATCAGTCTGTTGCTCAGTAATCCAATTGCATTCTCTGCTTTTCTTCCAATGTTATTGAACGTTAACAGTTATTGTATCTCCAGATTTATCTAACTCCGATACAATATTTCCATTAATATCACCTACGTGCACTACCTTGTAAGGAGCAATGTTGGTATCTTCAAAATTAATAACAAATGCATTCCAACCATCCCAATAATAGATACCACCCGCTTTAATATCAGATGTTGTTGTAACCCCTTGAATAGTTGGTGTCTCTGGTAGCGAAGCATAGTACTCATGTCCAGCATAGCGTTGCATCTTTAAAGTCATAGGTAACAATTTCAAAATGTCGTCTATCGTACTATTATTATTTAATGTTACATTATACTCTTGTCCGTTCAAAGTTAATTTCATTGTTTTTCCACTCTTTTCTGTATCACTTTCTGTTTTTTTATCCGATGTAATAGTTAAATCATCAGACTGTTGTTCCGTCACATCTGTATCCTCCATATCACTATCTTTTATGTTACTATTTTCAGTTTGTGTAACTAATACAACATTATCGCTTGTTTCTGCTTTGTTTGCAGAACATCCAACAATCGATAATAAAAGCATAGTAACAATAAATATTTTTACATATTTATTGTTACTCTCATTTCATCATCATTCTAATTTTTCATTACAGATATTCTTTTTGCTTATTTAAGCTTTCCATACACCTCATCTGTAACTGCTTCTAACCATTCATTAGATGCACCTTCTGCTGGTACTTCCACTGCTAAATGTGAAAAAGTGCTGTCTTTTGATGCTCCATGCCAATGCTTAACTTCAGCTGGAATATTAACAACATCACCTGGATGTAACTCCTGTGGCTCTTTTTCCCATTCTTGATACCATCCTCTTCCATCTGTTACTAGAAGAATTTGACCACCTTTATGATGAATATGCCAATTATTACGGCATGCAGGTTCAAATGTTACATTTCCAATTGGTACACCAGTAGTTGTAAGCATATTTAAATATGCTTGCCCAATGAAATACTTTGAAAACTTCTCTGGAAGCGGCTCTCCTTTTGGAAAAATTGTATTGTTATTTAATTCATTTTTGTTACTCATATTCATAATCTCCTTTAAAAATATATAATAGAATCATTATATTACTTAGAGTTAACTTCAAGTCAAGTAATAATTTTAGCTTTTAGCTTTTATTTCTTCATCTGAGCAGCTGCATCATTTACACAGCGAAGTGCATTAAGACTTCTTGGATAACCTAGGAATGGTAAGCACTGTGAAATAATCTTAATTAAGAACTGCTTGTCATTACCAATCTTCATATTAGCTGCCGCATGGCTTGTAAGTTGTGGCTCACAACCACCCTGTGCAGATAAGAAACAGAAGGTTATCATTTCGCGTTGTTTGTAATCAAGACCGCTACGTGTATAATAATCACCAAAGCAATTATCAGCTAACCAATGATTGATGTGTCGTGATTCTTCTGGTCCTGATTTATAGAATTCTTTCATTCCATCTCCAAAGATATCAACCTGTGCCTGAATTCCTTTTTCTAAACGATTTTCAGTTGTAGTGTTAGATTGTCCTTCAAGTGGTAACTTAATACCCCTTGCTATTAGTACATCATTAACCGCTTGAAGGAATGGAAATACCCTTCCGACTCCAAGGTAAGCTACAGCCTGATATACAATTTCTTTCACTTCTACTGGTGTTACTCCCAAATTAAGTGCGGCAGGTACCATTGCTTTGAACTCATCAATCCCTTGACTGCCAATCAAAGTCGCAATAATTGCCATCATTCTAGTTCGATCATCTAAATCATCTTGATTTATAACTTCATCAAATGCAAAGTTATCAAATAGCTCAATAAATTCTGGGTCTGTTTCTAAGAACTTTGATACATATCCTGGAAACATCCTCTCATGATACTCTTTTGAAAAATCTGTAATTGCCATTTTTAATCTCTCCTTTATTTTCGTTTTTACTAAATGCTTTTTCCCATTTCATATGCTTCCTGCATTACCGGAAGCCCAAGAATGTCTCCCTTCTCCCATGCACCAGTTCCATATATAATTCCTTTTTCTTTTGCTCCAGGAAGGCATCTTGTATACCCTCTGAATCCTTCCATTGTTCCATCAATAGCTTCATGTTGTGGATCAGCCGCTGTAATAATAAAATAGAAATCCTTGTTCTTTATTTCACGGTAACGTGGAATACATCTGTCAATAAACATTTTCATTTGTGCATCCATAGAATAGAAATACACAGGAGTTGATAATACTATTATATCTGCCGAAACAAGCTTTTCAAGTATTTCTGCCATATCATCTTTCTGTATACAAACACCATCATTTCGACAAGAATAACAAGCAAAGCAGGGACTAAGTTTTTTCTTACTAAGATTAATTTTATCTGTTTCGTGTCCAGCCTGCTTTGCTCCCTTTATAAACTGGTCACATAATACGTCTGAATTACCGTCAATACGTGGACTTCCACTAATCACTAATCTGACTTACGGACAGTTATTTGGATTAAGTATGCCTATTTGGTGAATAACTTATATTATTCAATATAATTACAGTGGCAATTAATCAAATAATAACCTTAAAATAACATTTATATATAAAAATG
>Ga0302140_10011811_pt1 | contig 10732 bp, 12 predicted proteins | sample I_Bog_E1_1_FD_202095 | JGI IMG/M metagenome (GOLD analysis project Ga0302140, IMG submission 202095) | Peat permafrost microbial communities from Stordalen Mire near Abisko, Sweden - I_Bog_E1_1 | ecosystem: Environmental > Terrestrial > Soil > Wetlands > Peat | place: Sweden: Abisko, Stordalen...
CCCCATTTCCGGAGGTGGCCTGGGGGTCCGCCCCACCACGAATCACGCCCTCACGCCAGGTTCCGGCGGCTTCAGCCGCAACCCGGCTTTCAGTCGGAACCCAACTCACCGCCCTATAGGCGGTGGTTGTTTAGTGCCGCCACTTCCGGTGCTCTCGGGAGAGAGCGCAATTCGGGCCATTGCCAAAGCCGGATGGCGCGAGGATCAACGTCACGGCAGTCAAGTGATATTGACCCAAACGAGCCACCCTGCGGCCCTTTCCGCGTCCCAGCACCGGGAATTGGCTCCTTGAACGCTCCGGCCCTTGATCCCTCCCTCGGCGCTAACGGTGAAGCATTCCTGAAACTCCCGTGACAGAGGAAGTTCGCGATGTGGCCTGGAAAGCGTCACAGAGCCGTGCAAAATGCTTCCAGGCGGTAGGATGAGAGTGGGCGTAGCGCAGTACTTGGCTTGGATTGGAACGCTGCGACTGCATCGCCCGCGACCCTTTGAAAACACAACCGATGGATACCGCACAACCTCACTCTGAACGGCGCTTGTCATACCTGGTGAGCTTCCATCCTTACCTTTCCCAGTCCTTTATTCTCCGTGAAGTGAGAGGGCTCCGCCGTCTAGGGCTCAATGTTGACGTGATCTCCATCGGTCCGCCGGACCGCCCGATTGAGGAGCTGTCGGCTGAGGAGCGAGACGAAGTATTTCTCACCTATTACGTCAAGGCCACGCCTGGATCTACCTGGCTATACGCCCACCTCGCCTTGCTGTTCAGTGCGCCCGGCCGCTACCTGCGGACGCTGGTCCGGGCCATCAAACTTGGCGGCCTCCATCCCGTCGAGCTGCTGCGCCATCTCTTCTATTTCCTCGAGGCAGGCATCGTCTACTGGCGCCTGCGGCAAACAGGTGCGACCCATGTGCATGCGCATTTTGTCTCCGCCGTCGGAGTTCTTGTTTCCTGTTTCGGACCAGTCACGCTCTCCATCACCATCCACGGCCCGGACGAGTTCTTCGACGCGACACGCTACCGCCTGGCTGAAAAAGTCCGCGCGGCCGCCTTCGTCCGCGTCATCAGCATCTTCACCCGCAGCCAGGTCATGCGAACCACGGGCTCTTGGGATCAGTCCAAGTACGCCGTCGTCCGGCTCGGCGTTGATCCGGACTCTTTCCGGCCTGCTGGTTTCCGGCTCGCTCCCGAACCTTTCACTATCCTCTGCGTCGGCCGTCTGAATGCCGGCAAGGGACAGCGAGACTTGGTCGCCGCGGTCGATGGCCTGCGGCGCAAGGGCCTGCCCGTGGTGCTACGCTTGGTTGGCGCCGGTCCTGACCGAGCCGCCCTGGAGGAACTCATCTTCCGGCTTGGCCTTGGCAACGTCGTCACACTCGAGGGAGGCGTCAACCAGGACCACATCCGCGCGCATTACGAGAGAGCCGATCTGTTCGCCCTGCCCAGCTACGCCGAGGGCCTGCCAGTGGTCCTGATGGAAGCCATGTCCATGGGCATCGCTTGTGTCTCGACCCGCATCGCGGGCATCCCGGAGCTGATCGAAGACGGCGTGAACGGCCTCCTCGTCACCCCCAGCGACGTTGTAGGCCTCGAGGATGCCCTCGAACGCCTGATCCGCGACCCCGCCCTCCGCCAACGCCTGGCCGAGGCGGGCCGAACCCGGGTGATGCAAGCTTACGATCTGAACACGAACCTGATCGCGCTGGCCGAGCTATTCCGGCACCGGCTCCCCTAGCGGCCTCGGACGGAAGCGCATCAAATGGCCTCTCGATCCTGAGAACGCTTACCAGAAAACCAGTTCTGTTCGGATATGGTTGCACCAGGACCAGGGCGGAAACCCGGCCCCTGCTGGAGCATTGGCGCCGACAGAAACAGCGTGGAGCAGATCAGCCTAGCAAATCCGTCACGCCGAAGCGCTTGGCAACCTCAACAAGTGAGAAATTGACCGAGAGCTCCTGGGAGAGAACCCGCTCCTTGTTGACGCGGATCGTTTTGAAAGCGGAGTTGTTTATGCTGGTGCAGTGGCCGGCGAGATAGGAATCAGGTATGCGGCGTACGACACCACCGCAGTGGCGCTTCCAATACATGATGCCGACGCCTGAGTCGTAGTAATAGCGCTGGCGGACGGCACGCTCGGCATCCGGGGTATTTGGGTGCAGGAAGAAGTTGCGCCACCAACCTGTGCCTGTCTGATATTGGTTAGCGCTGGCGCCGCGGGTTGTGCAACCGAGAACCTCCCAGTATCGATGGTGGCGGAAGTGAAATAACTGGCGCAGACCGCCGCGGCTGAGCACTGCGGCCATCTCCCCGTCCGGAAGGCGCTCGAAGATCGCGGCGAGTTCTTGCACGTCCTGGCGTGAGCAAATCAAATCGGCATGCCAAAAGGCGAGGCGTTCCGTCCAGGCATGAGCCCACTCGATGGGGAAGTGCGGCCACATGAGTGGCAGATTGAAGTCCTGGTTGAAGTCAATGTAGATGGACTCAGGCAGGAGTTTGGGCTTGGGAGAGCGCGGGTCTGCACCGACCACAGGAGTCCATCCGGCACTCAGCACAAGGCGCTGTTGCAGCATGCACCAATCCGGATCGACGTGCCAACAAAGCCAGGGCTTTTGAGTGCTACCCAATTCCCGGCGCCAGGACGCCGCAGCCTTCTGAAAGACTGGAAGCAGCTCCGGGTTAAAGCCTTCCCAGTCGCCTTTGCCCAGTTGCGCCAGTTGACTCATTCAGAAGTGAGTCTACCACTGTGATAATGTGCCGCTCACTCAAGAATGGCGGATTCCCGGGGCGCGCAGGAACAGTTTCGCCCCCGACTTCTTGAAGCGTTCCCGCGTCACTTCGAGGTTCGTACATGCATGCTGCCCAGCGTGTGCGTGACCGCGCTGGAGCGCCGCCGCTGGAGTCAACGGCTCGAACGCCAGACGGCAGGCAAACGGTAGTGCGAGCAGGGCTTTGTTCAGCTCAACGGTCGGCACGCCCATCGATGATGGCAATGCACTGCGCGAGTTCGACGCAGTCGTCAAAGCCGCCGGTCTGCCAAAGCAGCGCTTTCACGACCTGCGCCAGGCCGCGATCACGTTGCTTGGTGCGCAAGGCGTGCCACTGAAGGTGATCGCCGACATCGTGGGACACCCCATCCGCCTGACGCAGAACGTCTACCAGCACGTCTTCCAGCTCGCCAAGCGCGAGGCGGCCGACAAGATGAACGAATTGTCGATCGAAGCCACCGGTGGCGAAGAGAAAAGCGGTCTTGCCACTGCTTTTGCCACTGTTGGGCAGGCGGGACCGGTCAATTAGGTTGTAAGTGTTTGAAAAGACTGGAGCCACCCGCCGGGATCGAACCGGCGACCTGCTGATTACGAAACAACCACAAATCCGCAACTTCTTGATTCTACAGCGCCGTTATCAACGCCTAGAGCGCCTGCAGAGCGCATTGCGGCGTTAGTTGAACAGGATTCTGAACAGGTCGCCGCGCCTAGAGCGCCCAGCAACACGATTGCGGCAATTGTTGAACAGGTCGCGAGAGGGGGAGGAGCATCGGCTTGGCGGAGCACTGCCAATGGTCAGTTTGCGGTGCGATTATCTCTCACGGTCACTCATCCTTCCGGCCCAACTGAGTCCGGATTGCAATCGGTTTTCCCTGGAACTCAACGCACCTCCAGCGATGGGGTAGACTCCCTCCGCCATGTTCCATTGGACCTATGGGCCAGAGCGTGGGGGATCGCCTGCCGAGTCGTCTCGATCAGGATTGCGTGGCTCAGTCGAGGTGCAACTTGACCTCGACTGCTGCCCGGACTTCCGCCATCAGACAACGAACCAGCGGGGAGTTCGAATCCGCCGGCGCCATTCTGGAAGGCACTTTCGGTGATCTCAGGATTTCCAAGCGGCGACTCCGCCAGGTTGAGGCGATCGAACTGGTCCGCCGGCAGCGATCAGATTCCCAGCAGAGACTCGGATTCGCGTCGCGACCATTCGTCCTGTGCGGCCTCCCCATTCGACGGCCTCCGTCGTCCAGCCTGGTTTACGAAAGGCGAAACGGCTTCTTCACCCTGCAGATCACAGGACATCCCGACTTCGGGTTGCCCTTCGGGCAGGATCGCCTTGTACCGATATTCCTGGCAACCCTGGCCGTCCGTCAGCAGAGCCAGACGATCCGTTTCAAGTCCGCGGCGCAGATGCTGGATACGTTCGGCATGGCCAAGGGCGGCAAAGAGTACCGCCGATTGGTCGGCGCGTTCGAGCGTGTCTTCGGGGCGACCATCTTTTTCGGCACCGATTCTGCGCACAGGCAGGCGCGGGTGGTCCACAGGTGCCGCTTCAATTTCTTGCAGGAGGCCCAGATCTGGTACAACCGCGATCCCGCCCAACCAGTTCTCTCGGAGGAATTCGAGAATGTCGCCGTTCTGAGCGACGAGTTCTACGCCGAGGTGATGGCCCACCCCATCCCTGCCGATCTCGAAGTGGTCAAGCTCTTCGCGTCGGCGCCGGCGGTCCTCGACCTCTTCATGTGGCTGGCCTACCGTTGCTTCGTCGCCAGGACCGAAGAGCGCATCCCGCTTTTCGGCAGCTTCGGGCTTACCGCTCAACTGGGGTCTGTCGAATACACCAGACCGCGGCGGTTCCGCGCCATGCTCGAGCAATGGCTGAAGCAGGTGCGGTCGGTCTGGCCGGAGTGCCCCGCTCGAATCTGTTCTGACGGCCGCTACCTCCGGTTGAGCCCGGCCACAGCGGTTCTGCCAAGGGAGAGCGCGGGAACGGGACTTTACGTGCGCTAGCAAGCGTTGTTTTAGGATCGTCGAGAAGGAACTGCCTTCGATCACGGTCCTTCGTCCGATGCCAGCCCCGAACTCAACTCAGCTTGGAGTTCTGTTCGCCGCTTGGATCCACATCCCGCCTAGTTTCGTCTCGGTTATCCGCGCCGGTGAGTCGGGCTCAACCCAAAACGTCCCATTTTCAGGCGCCTGTCCGTAGTCAAAACCGAGTCGACGCGCAAATTCAGCCACTTGGCTGGTCCAGAGTAACATTGTTACGACAAGGCAGCCTTCAGCTCTCCCACATCCTCTTAACATCCTTAACGTCCCTAGACCTTAACGTCCCGAGACGATGGCGTGCAAGCTACTGATTCTGCGTCATGATCTGGTTTTGACTACGGACAGCGGGGTGCAAGCTCAGGCGTTCATGCGCCGCAGCACTTCTTGTACTTTTTGCCGCTGCCACACGGACAAGGTTCGTTCCTGCCCGTCTTCGGCGTCGCCCGCCTGATCAGAGAGGAGGCGGCTCGAGTCAGCTTCGAGTCAGGGCCGCCGTCGGTTCTGCTTGCCACTCCGTCCTCCCGAAAGCATGCCCACCATCCCATCTCGGCCACGGTGTCCTCCACAAGACGCCGATGGGGATTGTCTGCGAGCCTGTCGAGAATGCGATCCTTGCCCATCGCCAGGTCGCGTTTCACGTCGTCAAAACCAATGTAGCTGGGGTCGACCAGACCCTCCTCATAAGCCTTCCCGATATCTTCAAGCAGTTCTTCGGGGTAAAGGTCGGAGCTATACGAGACGAGCGTATCCCAGACGTGGGACCAACGCCGCACCAACTGGCCGCGGAACAGTCTGGCGAAGTAGCTCACGATCTCATCCCGGCTCTTTTGTCCAGCGGCCACCAGCGTCACAAGACTGCTCAGGGCGGCGCCCCGGACCCATTCGTCGGTGCCCTCCTTCTCGATTAAGGAGTGAATGCCTGCCAACTCGCCGCCACAAACTGACGCCAGAATCTGACCGAGGTTCTCCGTGATGAAGTCGCCACAGAGAGAATCCAACAGGTCGCCCGGAAGTGACGCAAAGCGGACCACCAGCGGGTAAGCGCGGGTTTCGCGGAACTGCGCCAGCAGAAACATGGCGTACAGATGGGCCATGTAGCCGCCCTCGGCATCGAGTTGCGCTGCCCGGTCCACTGTATCCTCCAGGATGTGCAGAAGCTCCGGTGTGACCGCTTCCCGGCGCGCCACGGCCGCTTCGACCGCCGCTCGTTCAAAATTTCCGGTATGCCGCTCGAATTGGTATAGGATTTCGGCTGTTTCCATTGGCATTTCGTGCCGCCACGATTTTCCCCTCCATTCTCCTACGACCGTGGCGGATGCCGTGTGCCAAAATATCTTCAATCAATGGCGGCGAAACACATGTGGACGTTCAAGGCGCGGCTCCGTTTCCGTGCATTCGGATGGAAGGGTTCGCACCTCGCCTGCCAGCGTTTGAAGGAAGCCGTCACGGAGATCAAGAAGGTCGCCAGAACAGACCCCGTCACCGCTGGTGACGGTTTCGTAAGCCTGATGGAGAGGATCTGGCCGGCCTTCCAGGGCGTCGATACTTCGTCCGGCGCTCTCGGCGGCGCGGTCTGCTGGGCGCAGCACGAATTGTTGCCGGTCGCAATCTCGGCCCCTGCGGACCGAAAGACTCGGGACAAGTGGTTGGATCGCCTTTGGCAGGCAATCGAGGATGATGGCGTCGGTTACCTCTCCCTGGTCGAAGGCCGGTGGGGCGCGCTGTGCCGCTCCCTTGAAACAGCCTCTTACTGGGCGGACCGATTCCTCAGCTTGCTTCGTACTGCCTGGTCCGATCCGCGGCCCGGGAACTATGTCCGGGGGACCAGCGTCTGCCTCTCCAGCCTGCTGGCGGCGGGCCGTCATCAGGAACTGCTCGAGGTGCTGGCGCTTCAGCGATTTCCATTCTGGCATGACCGCAAGTTCGGCATGCAGGCGTGGGTGTCCGAGGGGCGCATGGATGAGGCGTTGGCTTATGCGGAAGCTTCCCGCGGCCTGAATCAACCGGATGCGGTCATCGATGCCGCGTGCGAGAGAATCCTGCTCGATCTCGGCCGAACGGACGAGGCGTATGAGAAGTATGCCTTGACTGCGAATGGCGCAACAACAGGCCTCGCCACCTTCCGAGCGATCGTCAAGAAATATCCGAGTCGCGACCCGAAGAAGATTCTCTTGGATTTGGCTACATCGAACGGCGAGCCCGGCCGGTGGTTTGCGGCGGCGAAAGACGCGGGCTTCCTCGATCTCGCCTTGGAATTTGCCAACACAGGCCGCACCGATCCGCGCACGCTCAGCCGCGCATCGCGCGACTTGCTCAAGAAAGACGCCCGGTTCAGTCTGGAGGTGGGCCGGCTCGCAATCCAGCGAATCCTCGAGGGGTACGGCTACGAACTGACCGGCATGGATGTCATCGATGCCTACAATCACTTCATGGCTGCGGCGCAGACCGTCGGGATCGCTTCGCAAGCCCGCGCCGCTGTGCTGGCCATGGCGACGAAACAACCCGGAGCGGCCCGCGATATTCTCATCCGCCAGTGTTCGGGGGATCCACAGGCACGTGAGGCGCCGGGGAAGGCAATAATCACAGAGCAACGGACATGGACAAGACGAAGCCCCACGAGGCATTGAGCGGCAGGCCCATCGCCAAGAGGGTCCTGGCCAAAATGAAGTTGCATTGGCAGAGGAAGGTCGTCGACATCAAGAATGTCATCCACGGCCGCGCCATGGCGGACGACCTGCAAAAGACAGTCGTGGGCGAGAAAGAGCTTGCGGGCTTCGATCCGGCTCACGCTGTCTACGTCCATACCCAAAATCAGGTGTCGGTCATGGCGGAACAGCTTACGGCCTTGAAGGAGATGGCGCCATTCGCGGACATCATATCCAGGGCCGACGACCTCTACATGCCGAGCGCGCCGCCGATGAGCCCGTTGACCACATCCTACTTCACTTGCTGGGCATTTTTCGATGCTTGCGCGGGGCCGGCCAAAGAGACGATCGGTACCACCATTTTGGAGGTCGGCGCGGCATTTGGCATGCACCCCGAGTTGTTTCGCCTGATCCGGCTGATGCAAGATTCGCGAATGGGCTTCTACATCCACCATGGCAGAGAGGGCGACGTGAGCATCCTTGAAGACCTCGTCACCACTGAGGTGTACCGGGCAATCGTTCCAGCCGGCTACATGGGCCGGAAGAACGAAAACTGGTATATCCGGTTACTTCCGCCTCCGATTCCCGGGGGGAAGGAACATGTCGTCTTCACGACGCCATATATTGTGGTCCATCCGGACTTCGCCGAATGGCTGGCGTACTTCCGCCGTACGCTCCCGGCCACGGCGGGCTTCGATGAATACGAGCGCCACATGAAATACGGGCCAACCAGGGGATACTGGAGCGACTACGTTTTCGAAGCCTATCTGAATCACCAGACAGACGCGATCTATCTCGCCGGAGTTCCCGACATTCCCGAGAGCCGCCCTCATTCCGAGATATCTGAGGCGAATGGTTGGAAGGCCCCGGCCTTTATAAGGCAAAGTTAAACACAACGACATAAGTAATTGCGTATGCTTGCCATCATGATGCTATGAATGTTGCATATTCGCTGAATGTTACGCGCATTTTGTTGTGACGATGTGTTTAGCCGGAGCGCCGCTCGAAGCTATCGACGACCTGGATTCCGAGTGGCGTCGCAAAGGGCAACCCTCAGCCACAAAACGGCAGAGGAGGAGTTCGGGCTGACGTGCGAGGACATCGTCCGAGCGATCCGCGCTGGCAAGCTCCAATGCCGGGAACACTCCATATACGGGAACCCTTGGCTGCGGTTTCTCCGGCGAGAGGTGGAAGCGCTCGTCAAAGAGAGGCATGGTGCCATTTACCTGAACGACCGGCAGGCGAAGATGGATCTCGCACGCATCAACCGAGAGTTGAAGCGGCTGAAGCGCCACACGGCTGCGTTGGAAGAGCGGAATTCCAAGCTGATCGCCGGCTCTGGCAAGTGACCGCCTTCGCTGCTCTTGCTTCGAGATGGGGAGCGGCGGGGCCCCATCCTTCAGAAGAGCGAGAATTGTTCGTATGCGGGCGTAGCCCTTCCTGGCACCGGCTCGGACTCGCCGGTTGTCGCACTCCGAACTTCAGTGCAATCGCAAGGCTCGGCACCGTGAGCGGCGACGATGGCCGCATAGGCGGCGGTGGTGAGGGGATGTTATCTGTGTCGGGCACCTCGTAAGGCCCGGATACTGGATCGGCCTGAATTTGCGATAGTTCTTCCTGCGGCCAGAGCTCGCGATAATGGGCGATGAAGACTCAGAGAATGCTCGACCCATTCCGCTTCCTGCTGATCTCCATGGCTGGCTGGATGAATCAACAGCAGCAGTTCGCCCTTGAGTATCTTCGTGAAGAGAATCGGATCCTCAAGGAACAACTTTGTGGCAAGTGGGTTCGGCTGAACGACGACCAGCGTCGACGTTTGGCATCCAAGGCGAAACGGGTTGGTCATCAGCTCAAGGCGCAGGTTGCCACGATCGTGACGCCGGAGACGCTGTTGGCTTGGCATCGGAAACTGATCGCCCAGAAGTACGACGGAACTACCCATCGTGCACCTGGGCGACCTCGCATTGCCGGCGAGATCGAGGCTTTGGTTGTGCGCATGGCGAAAGAGAACCGGGATTGGGCTATCGGCGAATCGAGGATGCATTGTCCAATCTGGGGCATGAGCTGGCCCGCAGCACAATCGCCGAGATCCTGAATCGTCACGGAATCGAGCCGGCGCCGGAGCGAAGCCGCAAGACGACGTGGAAGGAGTTTCTGAGCCGACATTGGGAACTGATAGTGGCTACGGATTTCTTCACCGTGGAAATGTGGACCCGGCGGGGGCTGCAGTGGTACAGGGAACTGCTCTATATCGAGTTGTGCACGCGGAAGGTGGAGATTGCGGGCGTCGCGCGAGTGGCGAACGGGTTGTGGATGAGCCAGATCGCCCGAATTTGACCGACTCAGTCGACGGGTTGCTCACTGGAAAGCGCTACCTGATTCACGATCGGGACCCGCTGTTCACGGAGGAGTTTCTGTGCATGCTGAAGTTAGCTGGCGTGGAATCGGTCAAACTCCCACCGCGGAGTCCGAACTTGAGCGCCCACGCCGAGCGATTTGTACGCAGCATCAATGAGTCCTGCCTGGATCACATGATCTTCTTTGGGGAGGAGTCGTTGCGGACAGCCGTTCAAAGCTTCGTCGCCCACTATCCCAGCGAACGCAATCACCAAGGCCTTGCGAACAAATTGATCAGCCCAGAGCTTGGTCATCTCGGCAACACAGGCGAGGTCCAATGCCGCCAGTGCCTGGGCGGCATGCTGAACTACTACTGCCGTGCCGCCTGAGCCGTTGAAGTTTTGGGAATGCCGACAACTGGCCAAGGTCGCACGGCAAGTATTCGGCTGCTGACAGTGCATCGATATAACGATAGGTGAGAGTTCGCGCGAATGCCTTGGTGCAGAGGCAGCGCAAAGCAACACAGCAGGCCAAAACGAGAGGCCAATTGCGGACTCCGACAATTTTCAGCTTCGACGCCGTAGAGACTTTGGTCAAGGCCGACCTCTAACCTAGTGGCATCACCTGTGGCGGCCTACACCCGATCCCGGAAATCGCCTACACAGGCAGGAAGTTTGTGTTTTCGGCCCTTACGCGATCGGGACGGAGTTGAAGATTGGCAACTTCCAATTCGTCAGCCCGATCCAGGTTTCCGAGAAGGACAGATCAGAGCAACTGAACCCGATAGACCTTCAGGATGTCGTTCAGAAGAGATCTGTTAGGGAGCGCCATCAAAGAGCCAAGCGAGATCACCTTGAACGTGGAAGCGGGACGCGAATAGATCGCATACGCAACACGGGCAGGGTCGTGGCGGGACGGGTAGCGGATGCCGTCTGGCTTCGACG
>Ga0302140_10011814_pt1 | contig 10731 bp, 7 predicted proteins | sample I_Bog_E1_1_FD_202095 | JGI IMG/M metagenome (GOLD analysis project Ga0302140, IMG submission 202095) | Peat permafrost microbial communities from Stordalen Mire near Abisko, Sweden - I_Bog_E1_1 | ecosystem: Environmental > Terrestrial > Soil > Wetlands > Peat | place: Sweden: Abisko, Stordalen...
TCTCCGCCTGGAGCCGTCGGGTTGTGGAGGATAATCCCCACTTCCTGCGCTCCCGTCGTCACTCCCACATCAAAGTACGCGCCGTAACTGTCGCTCCCCGTCACCGTCACCGGGCCGCCGCCGTAGTTGCCTGTATTTTCCGTCGTGTTATCGAAGGCGTATATCGTCCAGCCGCTGTAATTGCCGTCCGGCCTGAAGTAGTGAATGCGGATATCCCCGCTGGGAATCGCCGGATCGGCCCACGCCATCATCGGCAGCAATGCCGACACACTCAGTACGATCCACAGCACTCGAACTCCAAAACTACCCAGAAAACGCGATATTCCGTTCCAAGACTTCATCGGCGACGCTCCAAAATAGACTCTTGCCAACTCTCATCAGAATCGAAAGCGCCACTATTCAAGCGCCCCAATCCCGTCCGAGAGCAGCGCCGCGAAAGTAGTCCTCCGCATCTTGAGATGTCAAGTAAATTGCTGCTATTTCAATTGCTCAAACGCAGCGGAGAAGAACCGCGGCCCGGCGATGGGCCTTCGTCGCTTTGGTCGAAGCAAATTGGCATGGAGCGCTTTCAGGTAGTTCACAGCACTCGGAAAAACGCTCTTAACTTCGTACTTTCAAAACAAACCTCAAGCGCACGTTCAGAAGCACGAGAAACAGCGACCTCAATATTAGCTCGCTGGGCAACGTAGGAGTTGACGAGTCGGAAAGTCGTTGTATCCTTGTACCCGTAGCGATCAACCAGATCGCACAGCTGCATCCGGCTTCTTATACGAGTCTTGAAGTTTTTAGCCTACTGTTTTGCCTGACTTTCCCCAATCTCTGTATTTGTCCTGCGCTTCAAGCTTCGTGCAACGGGGCAATTCCCTCCATGGAGAGTCATGTATGCGAAAAGAACTGGCAATGGCCGTGGTCCTCGCGGCACTCGGGGTGATCCTGTATCTCCCTTCTGGCTGTAAGAAATCTACGAACGAGCAACCTCCAGCAAAAGCGGAGCTTGTGGCGCAACCCCTCGCCTGCGCAATGCCAACTCAGATGGCGTCCACTCCCGAGCAGACCGCGTGGCAGCTTTTCGTGGCGGCCACCTGCCCGGTCAACAGCGACAAATATCCTTACGTGATTTGGGAAAACTGGATCGAGCAGGATCAGCTTTATAATCCGCAAGGTCAGGCCGAGGCATTTGTACAGGGTGTGCGGCCGCGTTTTCACATGAGTCCCTTGGCACGCATCATGCGTGAGCGGTTAGCCAAAAGGGCACCGAAGGCCGAAGTGATACTTCCGCAAGCCGCCAACGAAAACTGCAATAGCCAGACCTGGAGCGGCCGCACCATCTGCGAAGAGGCGAGGCTCAATTCCGATGCCCAGAATTACGTCACATCCAACGGCCTGACCACACTGAACGGTCAGGTGCAATTCATCTCGGCGGGCAAAACCTTCCAGTTCACCCCGCCTTCCATCGAGATCAAGGCTGATTGGGTCCAATTGCCCAGTTGTAATAATCCGCCCGCCAACGTTCACGTGGAGACAATCAATAACGTCTGTTACGCTCTGGGCGGCGTTCACCTGATCTCGAAACTCATAGACAAATGGATCTGGGCGACCTTCGAGCCACAGAACTTGACCACTAACCCACAGCGATGTATTGTGCTCGGGTGCAACGATCCCTGGGGTTCCGTGCCAGCACAGACCTCCGGCCAGTCAACGACGCTCTCGCAGTCCCTCAGTCAACTCATGTCAAGCGCCGGCTTGGCGCCGGAGTGGAAGAACTACCGGCTGGATGGCGTTCAGGTGGACTACCTTAACAGTAACGGCCAACCGTCGGTGCTGGGCAACTCCATTATCGAAGGAGACAACGCTGGGAATCCGACGCTGATGAAGAGTTCATCCTGCATCTCCTGCCACAATCTCTCTACTATCAACAAGAGCAAGCAGTCGCTCAGCCCGGACTTCATCATTGGGAGCCCGACACCTTACCCCCCCGGCTATGTCGGACGCGACTTCGCATGGTCGCTTGGCCTTGCGCATTAACTCTTTGCCCGTCCCTCTGAGCTGATCCCACCCCCTTCGCCCAAATCAGATTTCAATCTGGGCGAATCCACGGGATCAGCTCACATGGATGGTTTCAACGGGAATTTGCTGCAAACAAGCCTGAGCACTCGTTGTCCTTTGTCTCGGATTGGTTTGAGGATTCGTACCGATAGACGCGATTCTCGTCGCTCAATTTCAGACTTGCCCTCCTTCCTCAAAAATGGAGGATTCAAATCGACCCATTGCTCTTGCAGGAACCTGTTTGACCCGCAAACCACCTTCGCGTAGACTAAGAAATTGCGAAGGGACGTGTGCTGGGTTCAATCTGGCCGCCATCCCACCCCGGCAGCGGGGATTCTCAAACCCCCACCGCGGGAAATTCAAAGGATTAGAACCGAACATGGCAAATCACGTCTCGTCCCTCAAGCGCGCCCGTCAGACCGTCGTAAAGACGGAAGTCAACCGCGCCAACCGCACCCGCGTTCGCGGCAGCCTGCGCCTCATGCGCGAAGCCCTCACTAAGGGCGACGTCGCCGCCGCCCAGAATCAGTTCAAGGCCACCACCTCGGCGCTCGACAAGAGCGTGCAGAAGGGCGTTCTCCACAAGAACACCGTCTCCCGCTACAAGAGCCGCCTCAACGCTCGCCTTAAGACTCTGGTCCTGGCCGCTCCCACCGCTGCCGCTCCGGCTAAGGCTGCCAAGGCGCCCAAGGCTGCAAAAGCCGCCAAGTAAGCGAAATTCAGATTCAAATCAAAAGGCAGGACGCTCTCGGGCATCCTGCCTTTTTGCATTTCCGCCGCGTGTTTTTTTGAACCTCGACGCGCAATATAACCGATACGTCGCGGAGTGTAAGAGATCCGCCGGACAGTGTTATGCGGCGCTCAAGCAATGTAACGTGTTTGACGATTTATATTAATCGTCACAGCCGCTCAAAGATGCCGGCCGCTCCCATTCCGCCGCCCACGCACATCGTCACCATCCCATATCGCACCTGCCGCCGAGCCATCTCCGCCAGAATGGAAGCCGTCAACTTCGCCCCCGTACACCCCAGCGGATGCCCGAGCGCAATCGCTCCGCCATTCACATTCACCCGCTCCGGATCGAGGCCGAGTTCGCGAATCACCGCCAGCGCCTGGGACGCAAATGCCTCATTCAATTCAATTAACCCGATATCATCGAGCGCCAGCCCAGCCTGCTTCAGCGCCTTCGGAATGGCGAAAATCGGCCCCACTCCCATCTCCTCAGGCAGGCAGCCGGCCGTCGCGTAAGCGATCAGCCGCGCTAATGGAGCGATCCCTAACTCCTTTGCTCTCAACGCGGACATGACAACCACAGATGCCGCGCCATCGGATGTCTGCGAAGAATTCCCCGCCGTCACTGTCCCCTGCGCATGGAACGCTGGTTTCAGCTTTCCCAGCGCTGCAAGGGAAGTATCCGCGCGCGGACCCTCATCTGCATCCACAATGGTTTCTAAGACTTGCAGCTTTCCGGGCTTGCCGTTCGGCGAGGCTGCGGTTACCGCAAACGGGACAATTTCACCCTTAAACCGCCCCGCCATTTGCGCCGCCAACGCCTTTTTGTGGCTTTCCAGCGAGAACGCATCCTGATCTTCTCGCGAAACGCCGTAGCGCCGCGCCACGCGTTCGGCGGTAAGTCCCATGGTAAGAAGAGCTTGCGGATAGTGCTCGGCCAGCCATGGATTGGGACTTGGCTTGTTGCCGCTCATCGGAATCATGCTCATGGACTCCGCCCCGGCCGCAACCACAGCCGTAACCCGTCCCGAATCAACCTGGTACGCCGCCTGCGCCACCGCTTCCAGGCCGGAAGCGCAAAGGCGGTTCACTGTTACCCCGCCAATTTCGACTGGCAGCCCCGCCCGCAGTACCACTGTCCGCGCCAGGTTCCATCCCTGCTCGCCTTCCGGCATCGCGCAGCCCAGAACCAGGTCGCCAATTTCTTTCGAATCAAGGGCTTGCACGCGATCTAACGCGCCCCGCACTGCGGCAGCTGCCAGATCATCCGGCCGAGTCGTCGCAAGCGCACCCTTGCCGGAGCGACCAACTGCAGTTCTCACAGCACTCACAATCACAGCTTCCGGCATGGATATAACTCCTTTATTTGCTTCAGATGCTACTCGGTTTCCTCGGTTTCCCAGGTGCCGTTCCTATAGAAGCGGTACACGGTTCGACGGTCGAGAATCGTATCTTCCACACAATCGTGATCCAACATGGGCGGTCGATGCGCCATGGCTGCTTGCGCGTCATGGAGCCGCTCTGGACTGGCCGGATCGATGCCCCAATTGAAGCCCAACTGGCCGCTCGCGTCATGCGCCTGCAACCGGTCCGTTTCGGTGAAGGTCTTCAGAACCATAGGCTTATCCGCCGGGGATCGGCCGAAAAAAACCAGTAAAGAAACCTTACCTCCAACCGCGCACAAGACGGCCCAGTCGTCGGACCCAGGCCTCTCCAGGCTGGCATGGATCACGTTTTCCGGTCGATGTGCTTCATAGGTTTGCGGGATCATGCAGCCCATCGCATCCAAGGAATTCGCGACCGCCGGAGAAAGGCTCGGAAAGGAGCTAATTGGAAGATTCCGAATGAGATAGGGGGTCATCTTGCCATCGACGGCGACGCTCCCGGTTTCGAGCAGCGGGTCAGGTTTCTGGCCCAAAGCCGGAACGGTTCCAGAACTTGCAAGAAGCAATGCCAATAAATAGCCAATCCGGTCGCGCATCGGTTAATTCCTCAGCGGCTTTCCGGTTTTCAGGGTAAATGCGATGCGCTCCTGCGTTTTCCGCTCGCCGCAAAGGGATAGAAATGCTTCCCGCTCCAAGTCGAGCAGATACTGCTCCGAAACCAGGCTCCCTGGCGTAAGTTTGCCTCCGCAAAGCACATACGCTGCTTTGCGTGCCACCTTTTGATCGTGTTCCGAGGCAAATCCAGCCTCGCCCATGAGAAAAATACCCGTCTCAAGCGTCGGTAGCGCTGCCAACCCCGACGCAGGAACATCGGATCGCGGAATGGGTGCGACATAGCCCTGATCCGCCAGCAAAACCGCCAGCGCTTTGGCATCCAGCAGCAGCCGGTCGCGATTGCGGGTAATTCGATCTTGCGGTGCAAGCAGACCGAGCGTGCGCGCTTCGGCTGCGGAAGTGGAAACCTTTGCCATGGCGATCGTTTCCAGGGCGCGTTTCAAGGCCGACGCGTATTCGCCGGACTGGGCAAATTTCGAAATTGGATCTTTCGGCTCCGGAGGCACGAATTGCAAGGCCAGATCGCAAGCTCGCAGAGCCATTTCTTTGGTTCCGCCGCCGCCGGGGATGAGGCCGACGCCGGCTTCGACCAGACCCATGTACAGTTCTGCGTGGACCTGCCGCGCGGCTGCGTGCAAGGTGATTTCCGTGCCCCCGCCCAGACACAGGCCGAAGGGCGACACAACCACCGGGCGCGGGCAGAACTTGATCGCCGACGTCATCTGCTGAAAGCCGCGGATGGCGCGGTTGACCTCTTCCCATTCGCCCTCCTGCATAGCCAGCAGAAGCTGCATCAGGTTGGCGCCGACAGAGAAGTTCTCGTGATCGCTGTCGACCACAAAACCGCGAAAATCCCGTACAAACTCGTTTGCAGGATTCAGCACGGAGCTGATCAGCGAGACAACATCGCCGCCGATGGCGCTCTTGGTCGAATGCAGCTCCAGGCATCCGATTCCGTCGCCGAGATCGACCAGCGACGCGCCGGCATTCTTGCGGACGACGCCTTTGCTGGTGCTGCCCGCGGCGCGGAAGTCGGCGATGCAGGCGTGGCCGGAGACGGTGGCAACCGGCTCCCACTGGCCGGTGACTGGCGAGTAGCAGAGTGCGCCGTCATTCCCGTACCAGCTCGTAAATCCATGAGCCAGCATGGATTCGACGCGCGGACTGACGGGTAGCCCCAACTCCCGGCAGCGCTCTACTGTGCCTGGTACGCCAACGGCATCCCACATGGCAAATGGGCCAAGCTCCCAGTTGAATCCGGCGCAGATGGCGCGGTCTATCGAGGGCGCGTCGTCGGCAATTTCTCCGATGCGGTCGGCGCTGTAGTTCCACAAGGTGGCCAGCAGCGGCCAGAGAAACGCGGCGGCTTTGTCCTTTGCGGGGGCGTTTGCCAGCAGTTGGCGGAGGCGGTCGGTCAGGTTGGAGATGTTTTTTGCCATCTCCAAGGCGGGGATTTTGGCTTTTTCGAGCGGGCGGTAGTCCTGCGTATTCAGATCGAGCGCCAGACGCTCTTCGGTTCCACTTGCGTTGCGCGTCTTGGTGTAGAAGCCCTGGCCTGATTTGTCGCCGAGTCGCCGCTCTTCGACCATATCCAGAATGAGTTGCCGCGCCGGCCCGTCTCCGGCATCTTCGCTGAAATTGCCCGCGACGTGAGCCAGGATGTCGATGCCCACCATGTCGGCGAGGCGGAAGGTGCCGGTGCGGGGCCAGCCGATGGCTGTGCCGGTGAGCGCGTCTACTTCTTCGACCGTCAGTCCCTGCGCGAGGGTTAACGTCAGCGCGGCATTCATATTGGCCACGCCGATGCGATTGGCGATGAAGTTGGGGCTGTCGTGCGCGAGGACTACCTGTTTGCCGAGGATGCGGTCGGCAAAGGCGCTGAAGGCTGCGACGACCTCCGGGTCGGTGTTCGTAGTTGGAATCACCTCCAACAAGCGCATGTAGCGGGGCGGATTGAAGAAATGCGTGCCAAACCAGCGCTTGCGCGCGCTTTCGCTCATGGCTTCGCCGAGGCTGGCGGCGATTTTGCCGACGGGCAGGCCGCTGGTGTTGGTGGTGAGGATGGCTCTTGGCCCTAGATGCGGCAGAACGCGGGTGAGAAGCGCCTGCTTGATGCTGAGATTTTCCGTGACGGCCTCGACGATCCAGTCGCACTGGGCGAGTTTGGATAGGTCGTCCTCAAAATTGCCGGGCGTGATGCGGCGGGCAAGAGTTGGTTCGTCAAATGCGGCGGGTTTCGCCTTGAGCAGCGCTTCGATGGCGGAAATGGCGAGCTGATTCGGAGATTTGGGCTGGCCGCCGGGGAAGATGTCGAGCAGCAGGACAGGGATACCGCAATTGGCCAGATGCGCGGCGATGCGTGAGCCCATGGTGCCTGCGCCGAGCACGGCAGCGCTCCTTACCAGCATCGGCTGGGAGGGAAGGGGCAGGGAAGCGGCCGGTGCCTCGGTTGGGTGCTCAGCGATTTCTGCAGCGGCGAAAGGATTCATGAGTCTTACCTGACTGGGCGCGACGGAACCCAAACGTTCCCGAGCATACGAGGAGGCGCGGGTGGGGGTCAAGGTGCGGTATTCGGGCTGTTCAGCTAATGACCTTCCAAGCCACTGGGAGATTGCAGTTTAAGCTCGCGAACGATGGTTGTCGCAGCCTCTGCCGGCAAGTGAATGCCGGTGTCGATAGAGAGCGCGGGCACCGGCATGTGCGCCGTCGAAAAGACGCCTGCCACATGCAGTTGTTCAAAGAGAGCGAGGTCGGTGAGCTTCCGGTACTGCGCGCGAGATTCGCCGGCCATGCGGTGCTTCAGTTCATCGAGCGGGCAGGTGAGTTCGACGAAGTTCAATTCGCCGCCGTGTTTTTTGAGGGTCTGGATGACATTCGGAAGAAATTCCTGGCGAACAGTAGTCTCCGGGGCGAAGGTGAAGATGAGGCCGGGGATTTTGGCTTCGCAAGCTGTGGCGAAGACGGAAAGCCAGATCTCTTCGCGCAGTTGGACGAAGGGCGCGCTGCCGAATTCAAAGACCGAAAGCAGCAGATCGACTGCTAAGTGATTGTGAAAGAGCTTGTAGCCGGTGAGCGCGGCCAGTTCTTTGGCGACGGTGAGTTTGCCGGTAGCGGGCTGGCCGTAGAGGAAGATGAGCTTCATGGGTAAGAGCGGGACGCTCATGAGCGTACGTTGAGGCTGCGCGCCGGGTCAAGGTTCTCGACGGAAATTCACCGGCGGGTTTGACGGCGGCCGGCGCGCCCGGTAGCGTCGTAATGCGGGGCGTTCATCAAGCGCCGCAGCATGGGATTTTGCAATTCTACTGGAGGGAAGCGAATGAGAATGGGAATCAAACCCCAGCTTGGAACATTAGCCTTGCTGAGCCTAGTCGCGCCCCTGCTTTTGTCGCAGGATTTGAAGAGCTTCGAGGCGAAGACGACGACCAAGGTGCTGGCGAACGGCCTGACATTGATTGTGTGCGAGCGACCGGACGCGCCTGTTTTCAGTTACGCAACGTATGTAGATGCGGGCGATGTGAACGATCCCTCTGGCGAGAGCGGACTGGCGCATATGTTTGAGCATCTGGCTTTCAAAGGCACGAGTGAAGTGGGGACGACCGATTATCCGGTTGAGAAAGTTGCGCTTGCCAAGGTGGAAGTAGCCAACGATGCCTACGAGATGGAGTTTCGCAAGCGGGTGGGGCAGGACCCGGCAAAGTTGGCGACGTTGAAGAAGGCGGTCACAGAGGCCCAGGTCGAGGCGCAGAAGTACGTGATTCCGAACCAGTTTACCGAGATCGCCGATCGCAATGGCGCGGTCGGCCTCAATGCCCAGACCGGATTGGACAATACGATCTATTACTGGTCCATGCCGGAGAACCGGCTGGAGCTTTGGGCATATCTAGAAAGCGGGCGGCTGGCGGACGTGGTGCCGCGCGAGTTTTATAAGGAACGCGACGTGGTGATGGAAGAGCGCCGGATGCGGACGGATTCAAACCCCATTGGCCGCTTGGTGGAGCAATTGGCAGCTACGGCGTTTGTGGCTCATAACTATGGCCGGTCGGGGGTGGGTTGGCCGAGCGAGTTGAGCCAAATCACTGCGACCGAGGCGATGGCCTTTCACCAGAAGTACTACATCGGTTCAAACATTGTCGTGGCCGTTGTGGGTGACGTCAGGGCCGCGGAGGCGATGCCGTTGCTCGAGAAATATTTCAGCAAGGTGCCGGGCGGCTCTAAGCCTGAGGAGATGACCACCGTCGAGCCGAAGCAATTTGCGGAGAAGACAGTTGTGATCCGAGAAGCCACACAACCCTTCTTTATCGAGGGCTATCACCGCGGAGACTATATGGACAAGGACAACTCGGTGTATGACGCGATCGCCGACATTCTGTCGAACGGGCATGTTTCGCGGCTGTATCGAAGTCTGGTTCGCGACCGGCAGATTGCGGCAGTGGCGCAGGGATTCAGTGGCTTTCCGGGGTCGAAGTATCCGGGGCTATTTGCGGTTTACGCGGTGCCGGTGCCCGGGCATACCCCGGAGGAGATGCGGGAAGCGATTCACGCAGAGATTGAGAAGTTGAAGACGCAGGATGTGACTGTGGCAGAGTTGGCTATGTTCAAGACGCGCGCCCGCGCTGGATTGCTGCATGGCCTTGCCGACAATCAGGGTTTGGCGAACCAGTTGTCCGAGTACCAGTCGCGGTACGGCGATTGGCGGGAACTGTTCCGCGAATTGGACCGGATAGATGCTGTGACGGCGGCGGATATTCGGCGAGTGGCCAATCAGACATTCTTAGCCAGCAACCGGACTTCGGCTTCGATTGAGTTTGAATCCCCAAATACTGGCGGTCAAAAACCAGCGGCTGCTCCGAATGGCGGTGCACGATGAACATGTTTCCGACAGTTCGATTTCGCATGACGCAGCTATTGCTCGCGGCCACTCTACTTTCAGTCGGCAGCCATTCGGCAGTTGCGCAGCAGGAGAAGCCGTGGGACAAGATTCCCGTTCCGCCTCTGCGGGAATTCAAGCCGCAGATCCCGAAGAGAATCGTGCTCAAAAACGGGATCGTGATCTTTCTGCAAGAAGATCACGAACTTCCGTTTGTATCAGGATATGTGCTGATTCCTGGCGGCAGTCGTGACGAGGACCCAGCGAAAGTTGGGCTGGTGGACCTCTACGGAGAGGCTTGGCGGAACAGCGGCACGGAAAAGCTGGATGGCGACGCGATGGACGATCTGCTTGAGGCGAAGGCCTCCAGCATCAACACTGGTGGAAGCGATGATTCGACGTATCTGAGCTGGGATTCGCTGAAGGGCGATTCCGATCAGGTGTTTGGGCTGGCGATGGATCTGCTGTTGCATCCCAAATTCAGGCCGGAAAAGCTGCAACTGGCGCAGAAGCAGGAGGCGACTTCGATTTCGCGGCGCAACGATGCGGCTGCCGGCATCGCCGCTCGCGAGGGCGGACGGCTGGTTTACGGGACGACCAGTCCGTATGGGCGCGAGCCGGAGCTGGCTTCGATCGGCGCGGTTTCGGTGAAAGACCTGGAAGATTGGCACGCGGAGACGATCGGCGGAAAGCTGGTGTTTGCGGTCGGCGGCGACTTCGATCCGGTGGCGATGGAGGCCAAGCTGCGCGCGGTTCTGGAGCCATTGCCGGCGGTAAAGGCGAATGCGCCAAGGCACGAGAGCTTTTCCAGTCCAAAGCAGGGGATTTACTTCATAGACAAGGAGGACGTGAACCAGTCGAACGTGGCCATTGTGGGGCTGGGTACGGATCGTCACAACCCGGATATGGCAACGCTTGTGGTTATGAACGAGATCTTTGGTGGCGGGTTTGGCTCGCGGCTGTTCCAGAAGATCCGCACTGAGATGGGATTGGCCTACGCGGTAGGCGGCTCTTACGGGTTGACCTGGGATCATCCCGGACTCTTCCGGATCGCGTTGAGCACCAAGAGCGCTTCGACCGTGGCTG
>Ga0302140_10011824_pt1 | contig 10724 bp, 10 predicted proteins | sample I_Bog_E1_1_FD_202095 | JGI IMG/M metagenome (GOLD analysis project Ga0302140, IMG submission 202095) | Peat permafrost microbial communities from Stordalen Mire near Abisko, Sweden - I_Bog_E1_1 | ecosystem: Environmental > Terrestrial > Soil > Wetlands > Peat | place: Sweden: Abisko, Stordalen...
AGTCTCCACGAGTCGGGTTCGCATAGGTAAAAGTTAGTTCCTGTCGCCCTACAATCTCTTCGATGCCGCAGGAGCACGTACGTCAAACGAAGAAGGTGACGGACCCCGCAATATTGGAATTCGACACCGCGGCGCTCCTTGTGGCGTTGGATGAAAAACGCCAAGAAGAAGGGCTCAGTTGGAAGAACGCCACGTGGGCAATTTGGGAAACGTCGAGTGCACTAAATCTTCAGCGCGGTGACCATCCGATTAGTCCTTCCACGATTACCTGGATGGCGAAGCACCACGACACCTCGTGCCAGCACGCTCTTTTCATGTTGCGCTGGCTCCAAAAAACACCCGAGGAATTCTTGCACGGTGGACCGGGCGTCTACCAAAAACCACTGCCCGTGGCCGGTCTCGACCAACGGCTTCGGTGGAATTTTTCTCTGCTCTACGAAGCGCTAAACGAGCAACGCAAGAGTCGCGGGGTCACCTGGAAAGACTTAGCGACAGAACTGGGATGCACGACGAGTCAACTTTCGCATATTCGAACGGCGCGCTTTGGCATGTCAATGTTGCTCGCAATGCGGATCGTGCAGTGGCTCCAACGACCGGCCGCTGATTTTGTTTGTGCGGTGAAGTGGTAGAGCAGAGACCGCAATGACGCTTCCACGCGGGAAATTTTGCCGCGACGGTGTTACCTTAAAATTGTGAATTACGCCGTGGACTTCTCAGATCCCCTGGTGATTGTTGAATCACGACGCGTTAACGCTTCGGCGCACGACGTCTTCGAAGTGCTGCGTGACCCGAAGCGTCACCAGGAGTTTGATGGCTCGAGCATGGTCCGAGACTCCGACGCTCCAGTAATTGAAGCGGTCGGTGATGCGTTCGTTATGCGGATGCACAACGAAAAAATGGGTGACTACGAGATGCGCAATGAAGTCGTGGCATTCGAAATCGACCAGGCACTTGCGTGGGCGCCCAAACGTCACGATGTTGAAGGCGGAGATGATTGGGATCACCGATGGGGTTGGTATTGCAGCGACGAACCTTCGACCTTGATCACCGCGTACTTCGACTGCACCCGAGTACCCGATGATATTCGGCGTTATTTGAACAGTGGCGAGTGGGCTCGCCCGATTCTAAGGTCGAGCCTTGATCGACTCGAGGCAATTTTCAAGCCGTAGTTTGTTGCACCTAGTTTCTGGTGTGTCCGTCCTAGAACAGACCAAAATAGAGACATAGACAGATGGTGATCAACTGATGCTCGTGACCATACGACGCTTAATTCCTTAGGGAGTTGGAAGAACGGCAGTTTGGATAGTAGGCTTCGCGCTCGCGTCCGAATTGACGTATATGCCTCCTTAGCTCAGTGGCAGAGCACCTCCATGGTAAGGAGGGGGTCGTCGGTTCAATCCCGACAGGAGGCTCGCCAGGCGGCGTAGCTCAGGTGGTTAGAGCACACGGCTCATAATCGTGGTGTCGCGGGTTCGACTCCCGCCGCCGCTACCAGGCAGGCCTTCGGGCCAAGAAGTACCGAACGCATTAAGGAGAAAAGAATGGCAAAGAACGAAAAGCGCATACAGGTGACGTTGGCCTGTGAAGACTGCAAGCGACGTAACTACATCACGATGAAGAACAAAGTCAACGACCGCGAGCGCATCGAGATGAATAAGTACTGCCGATTTGAGCGAAAGCACACTTTGCACAAGGAGACCCGCTAGGAAGCGGATTTCTGCCAGGTGGTAGGATTGCTGTCCCTGACGCTCTCACTGCGTACGCGGTGTGGGGTGCGCTGAGGGCAGTGGCTCAATTGGTAGAGCACCGGTCTCCAAAACCGGCGGTTGGGGGTTCGAGTCCCTCCTGCCCTGCTCGAGGCTTGCCTTGAAGGGTGTAACAACACAGCAGTATCGATGAAAGACGTGAGATGAACCGCGAGACAAAGCGACTGATGCAAAAGCAAGGTCAAGTAGGTGCCGACGGCACCGCCTCTCGTCGCGCGACGTCGCCCCAGGACATGCAGCGCCGCCGACGCGAGCGCGCAACTATTCCTCAGTTCTTTCGTGAAGTGCGTGACGAAATGCGCCAAGTGGCGTGGCCTACTCGACCAGAAGTCGTTAACTACACGATCATCGTGCTCGTGGTGTTGGTCATTATGACTTCTTTAATTTTTGGATTGGGTTACGGCTTTTCGAAGTTCGTCGCCTTCTTTTTTCGTAAGTAAGGCGCGAGCGTATGAGTGATATCGAAACAACCGTTACTGACGAAGTGGAAATTGAAGTGATCGACATTGACGTCGACGCCGATGGCGTTGAAGACGTCACAATCCTCGACGAATTCCTCGAAGAAGAAGAGCCCGTTGCCGAGAGCGCCTACGACCGACCTGGTCGTTGGTACGTCGTGCACACCTTCGCTGGTCACGAAGCCAAGGTCATTGGCTCACTGAACAACATCATCAAGTCGCGCGAACTCTCCGACCGTATCTACGAGCTCTACTTGCCCGAAGAAGACGTCACGGAATTTAAGTCCGGCAAGAAAGTCACCGTTGCTAAGCGCATGTTCCCGAGCTACGTCTTGGTGCGTTGCGAGCCGGATCCCGAAATCTTCTACGTCATTGCTTCAACGCCCGGCGTCACTGGTTTCGTTGGTCCAGAAAAGACGCGACCGACGCATCTCACAAAGCGCGAAGTCGACAACATCATCCGTCCGATGATCGAAGGTGTGGAACAGCCCTCGACACGAAAGCAGCGAACACCCACGCACGAATTCGAAATCAACGACACGGTGCAGATCAAGACCGGACCCTTCGCCACGTTCTCTGGCCATGTTGCAGAAATCAACGAAGACCAATTGAAGGTCAAGGTGCTCGTGGACATCTTTGGTCGAGAGACCCCTGTGGAACTCGACTTCACGCAAGTAACGAAACTCTAAAGATCGAAAGTTAGGAACACATCATGGCTAAGACCGTTACCGCAATTGTAAAAATCCAACTCGAAGCGGGCGGCGCCACGCCCGCCCCGCCGGTTGGTACCGCTCTAGGACCCCACGGTATTCAGACCATGGAGTTCTGTAAGCAGTACAACGCCGCCACGGAGTCAATGAAGGGCACCGTTATTCCGGTCGAGATTTCGATCTACGAAGACCGTTCCTTCACGTTCATCTTGAAGACGCCGCCGACGCCGGTACTACTTCGCCAAGCCGCAGGAGTCGCCAAGGGCGCCCAGTTGGCCGGACGTGAAACCGTCGCCACCATCACGATGGATCAAGTAGAAGAAATCGCAAAGACCAAGCTAAAAGACCTCAACACCGACGACCTCGAAATGGCCAAGTTGCAAGTAGCGGGTACCGCTCGCTCCATGGGCATTTCGGTGTCGCGCTAGGAGCAATCATGAGTCACGGAAAAAAATACACAAACGCGCTCGCGCAGGTCGACCCTGAAGAGTTCCTCACGGTCCTCGAAGCAGTCGACAAGGTGAAGGCCTTGGCGTCGGCGAAGTTTGACGAGACGGTGGAATTGGCTCTGCGTTTGGGAGTTGACCCACGTAAGGCCGAGCAGATCGTGCGTGGCACGCTCTCACTGCCGGCTGGCACGGGAAAGACGAACCGCGTCGCGGTGTTTGCCGCGGGTGAAGCAGCCCAGGCTGCTCGGGACGCCGGTGCCGACGTTGTTGGTGCTGATGACCTCGTCGCCAAAGTTGCGGGAGGATTCTTAGACTTCGACATCGCGATTGCGACGCCTGACCTCATGGGTCAAGTCGGTGGACTGGGTCGCGTACTTGGACCTCGTGGTCTCATGCCGAACCCTAAGACGGGCACTGTAACCATGGACGTTGCCAAGGCCGTCACTGAATTTAAGGGTGGACGCGTGGAGTACCGCACAGATAAGACCGGCAACGTGCAGTTGCGCGTTGGCAAGGTTTCATTCTCACGTGAAGATCTGGCGCGCAACATTCAAGCCGTGATCGACGAGATCCACCGCGTGAAGCCGTCGAGTGCCAAGGGTCGTTTCATGTTGGCCGCCACGATTTCTTCGACGATGGGACCCGGCGTCAAGATTGACCCCGTGAAGGCCCGCGACAACGACGATTCGCTGGTTTCCGCGTAGGCCGTTTTGACCTAGGGCGAGCTTCGCCCTAACATTGTTGGTTCGTACCTTCGGGTACACAGATTTAGAGAGAATGCCGAAGACATCCGGTGTGGGACAACCCACTTAAGGAACCTGTTGGTTCGCCTGACGAGGAGTTCGAGAGACGCCCACGCGGGCGCGACTCGTTCGCTGGGATGTTGGAGGCCCGTTCCGGGCGGCATCCGGTGAAGGAGTATCGATGAATAAGGCTCGCACCGAGAAGGTCGCCGTTGTCGACGAACTGAAAGAGCGCGTAGATTCCACGAGCACCGCCGTGGTCACCGAATACCGCGGCATGACCGTTGCTGAAATCTCTGAACTTCGACGTTCACTTCGTGCCGCTGGGGGCGACTTCAAGGTCTACAAGAACACCCTCGTCCGTCGCGCTATTGCCGGAACCGCCGTTGAGCCCCTCGACGAATACCTCGTTGGCCCAACCGCCGTGACGTTCGTCAAGGGTGACGTTTCGGCCGTGGCGAAGTTGCTTCGTGATTTTGCTCGCCAGACCCCGACGCTCATCTTGAAGGGTGGCGTGGTTGACGGCAAGGCGCTTTCAGTCAAGCAACTCACGTCGCTCGCGGACCTTCCAAGTCGCGACGTGTTGCTCGCGCAGTTCGCGGGACTCATTGCTTCACCTCTTCGTTCCATGGCGGGGCTCTTAAAAGCCGTTCCGTCCAACTTCGCCTACGGCCTTAAGGCACTCGTTGACGCAAAGGGTGGCGTAGCCGCCCCCGCGTCCGCGAGTGACGAGGTCGCCGAGACTCCGGCCGGGGTCGAGGAAGCTGCTCTCGCAGCGAGCGACGACGCCGCGGCACCCGCTGCGGAGGTCGAGGTAACCGACGAGGCCCCCGAGGCTGAAGCGGTTGCGGAAATCCCCGAGGCGTCGCCCGACGTCGCGAGCGAACCGGCCGAATAACCAAACGCAGTACCAAGACCTATACGAAGGAAAGGAATCACCATGGCAGCAACATTGACCAAGGAACAGATCCTCGACGGCATTGCTGAACTCTCCGTTCTTGAGCTCAGTGAGTTGTTGAAGGACTTTGAAGAGAAGTTCGGCGTTACCGCAGCAGCACCAATGGCTGTTGCCGCGGCCCCGGCCGCCGGTGGCGCTGGCGGCGGCGACGTTGCCGCTGCTGAAGAGAAGTCAGATTACGACGTCATCTTGACCGCCGCAGGCGACAAGAAGATTGCCGTGATCAAGGAAGTGCGTACGCTGACGAACCTCGGCCTCAAAGAAGCCAAGGACCTCGTTGACGGCGCACCGAAGCCCATCCTCGAAAAGGTCTCCAAGGCCGACGCGGACAAGGCCAAGGCAGCCCTCGAGGCCGCTGGCGGTACAGTCGAAGTCAAGTAATTCCAGCGTTTTCTCTGCGGGGCCCGGTTGCTACGGCGGCCGGGCCCTGTGGATTAAGTGCCTCGGTGCTTGACCTCGGTGGCGTTTTCTGCGTAAGGTAATGCCCACGGCGCCAGCCGCCGAGCGTTTCTCACGTATTTGAGAAGCGCTACTTGCGCATCGGCGCGTAGAACCGCTAGAGTCAAATGACCGTGTTCTTGCCGCTGACCTCGCCATGCCTTTTAGCAGCCCGTCACGCCCGAACACTTGCAGTACTTAATGTTGTAGCCGCCCACTCACACGGAGGATTGACCGTTGACGTCACGGTCCACTAGCCCCGACCGCTTTAATTTCAGTGCATTGGGTGAAGCCCACCCTTTGCCGAACCTGCTGGAGATCCAGCGCGACAGCTTTGACTGGTTCTTAAAGACCGGTCTTCGCGACGCGTTCGCGGCGATTTCGCCGATTTCGGACTTCTCTGGCAACCTGCAACTCGAACTCGAGTTCGATCCCGACGACGCGGACCTTAAGAGCCCGCCGAAGTTCACGGTTGAAGAGTGCCGCCAGCGTGCGACCACGTATTCGGCTCCGATCTTCGTTCGTGCGCGTTTCTTGAACGCCAACACGGGTGAGATCAAGGAACAAACCGTCTTCATGGGTGACTTCCCAATCATGACCGAGCAAGGCACCTTCATCATCAATGGCACCGAGCGAGTCGTGGTGTCGCAGTTGGTCCGTTCACCTGGTGTGATCTTCCAGCCCGGTAAGGACGAAAAGGTGGCCTTTGAAGGCACCATCCACCCGAGCCGCGGTGAGTGGTTGCAAGTCGACCTCGAAGAAAAGAAGAACAAGTCCGCCAACGCAGGTGCTCGTATTGCGAGGAAGCGTCGCGTCTCGATCTTCTCGCTGCTTCGTGCTCTCGACATCAACATGAACGAAGAGTTCTTCCAGAAGTTCGTGGAGTACTTCGATTTCTTGGAAGACCAATTCCACGACGACTGGAAAAAGGCGCTGCGAGAAATTGCACTGCACACCGCCAAGTACAACTACGACGAGAGCCCCGAGAGTTTTGCTCGCGCCAGCCAAGAGACCGCGTGGCTCGAGATCTACCGACGTGCGCGTCCGGGTGAAGTACAAACCATCGAAGCTGCTCGTCAGTACTTCGAAGGTGCCTTCTTCTCCGAGAAGCGCTACGACCTCAGTCGTGTTGGTCGTTACAAGCTTGATCGAAAGCTAGGCAGCGAAGTCGAGCGAAACGTCGAGTTGTTCGGCGACCTGCTGGACCGACCAAACCCCGATCTGCACGTTCTTTCCAAGGCCGAAGTGTTGGCTACGGCAACGTATCTCTTGAACCTCGCGCGAGACCGCACGGCGAAAGAAACCACGTACCACATTGACGACCAAGATCACTTCGCGAACCGTCGTATCCGCAGCGTTGGTGAACTCATTCAAAACGCTCTTCGGACGGGTCTTTCTCGTATGGAGCGTGTTGTTCGTGAGCGCATGAACACGCAAGACGTTGAGGCCATTGCTCCCCAGACGTTGATCAACATTCGACCGGTGATGTCGGCGATCAAGGAATTCTTTGCCACGTCGCAGCTCAGTCAGTTCATGGACCAGAACAACCCGCTGTCGGGTCTTACCCACAAGCGACGTTTGTCGGCCCTCGGACCTGGTGGACTCTCACGTGAGCGCGCGGGCCTCGAGGTTCGAGACGTCCACTCCTCGCACTACGGCCGCATGTGTCCGATCGAAACCCCTGAAGGTCCGAACGTGGGACTCATTGGTTATCTCGCGAGCTACGCCCGAATCAACGAGTACGGCTTCATTGAGACGCCCTACCTCGTGGTGAAAGACGGCAAGGTCACCACGGAAGTGGTGTACTTCACCGCCGACGAAGAAGAGAAGTTCGTTATTGCTCAGGCCAACACCGAGATTGACGCCAACGGCGCCATCAAGGCGGACCGCGTCTTGGTCCGTCGTGGACCAACAGGTACGGGTCTTCGCGTTGGTGCTTCCAACAAGTCGGGTTCGACCACGTCGGAAATCGACTTTGTTCCGCCGAAGGAAGTTGAGTTGATGGACGTTTCACCGAAGCAAATCATTTCGGTGGCGACCTCGCTTATTCCGTTCGTTGAGCACGACGACGCCCAGCGCGCCCTGATGGGTGCCAACATGCAAAAGCAGGCGGTGCCGCTCGTGGTAACCGAAGCACCGTTCGTAGGAACGGGCATGGAAGGTCGTGCGGCCCTCGACTCTGGTGACGTGTTGTTCGCCGAGGGTGAAGGACGCGTTGTTGAAGTGTCCGGTGACCGCATCGTTGTTGACTACGACGTTGCTGTTGCTGACCGCTACGGCAAGAAGCTTGGAAAGAAGCAGTACAACCTCAACAAGTTCCGCCGTTCCAACCAGGACACGTCGATCAACCAGAAGCCCCTCGTCTTTGGTGGTGAAACCGTACAAAAGGGCGACTTGCTCGCTGACGGTACCTCGACGTACCACGGTGAATTGGCACTTGGAAAGAACCTCTTGGTGGCGTACATGCCATGGGAGGGCTACAACTACGAAGACGCCATCATCTTGAACGAGCGACTCGTTCGAGATGATGTGTTGACGTCGATCCACGTGAAGGAATACGAAATTGACGCTCGCGACACCAAACTCGGTGCCGAAGAAATCACTCGTGACATCCCGAACCTGCCCGACGACATCTTGGCCGACCTCGACGACCGCGGCATTGTACGCATCGGCGCTGAAGTGCAGCCCGGCGACATTCTGGTGGGCAAAGTAACTCCCAAGGGTGAGACCGAGCAGTCGCCCGAAGAGCGACTGCTGCGAGCCATCTTTGGTGAGAAGGCTCGTGAAGTTCGTGACACCTCGTTGAAGGTTCCCCACGGTGAGTCCGGCAAGGTCATTGACGTCAAGGTCTACAGCCGCGACGAAGACCACGAAATGCAGCCCGGTGTTAATCAGTTGGTGAAGGTCTACGTTGCGCAGCGACGAAAGATTTCCGAGGGTGACAAGCTCGCCGGACGCCACGGCAACAAGGGTGTTATTTCGAAGATTCTTCCCGAAGAGGACATGCCGTTCTTGGAAGACGGAACACCCGTTGACATCATCCTCAGCCCACTGGGTGTGCCGAGTCGAATGAACGTGGGACAGGTTTTGGAGAGTCACCTCGGTTACGCCGCTCGACACGGTTGGCAGGGTATTGAAGTAAATCCCGCCACTGGTACCTCGGGTCACGACGACCAAGTGAACGCCCAAAACCGGCCGTACCGAAAGACTCGTCCTCGTACCGAGCCCGCCATTTACGTGGCGACACCGGCGTTCGATGGCGCGTACTGGGACGAGACTGATCGCGCGAAGGACAAGCCGACGATTCAAAACGTCTTCTCCAAGATGAACGCGGACGGTGCCAACGGCAAGCGTCTCTTAAACGACAGCAACGACGGCAAGGTCACCTTGTACAACGGTCGAACCGGTGAGGCGTACGACAACCGAATTTCGGTGGGTTACGCCTACATCTTGAAGTTGGCCCACATGGTCGACGACAAGATCCACGCTCGTTCAACGGGACCGTACTCCATGATTACTGCACAGCCACTGGGTGGAAAAGCTCAGTTTGGTGGACAGCGCTTTGGTGAGATGGAAGTGTGGGCCTTAGAGGCCTACGGTGCCGCGTACGCCCTGCAAGAACTTTTGACCGTCAAATCCGACGACATGAAGGGTCGAGAGCGCGCGTACGAAGCGATCGTGAAGGGTCAAAACCTTCCCGAGCCCGGAATTCCTGAGTCCTTCAAGGTGCTCATTAAGGAAATGCAGTCGCTCTGTCTGAATGTAGAAGTGAAAGACAAGGTCGGCGTTCACGTTGACCTTGCCGACACCGAGGAGGACTTCTTCAGTGTCACTCGCGAATTGGGTATCGACATCAGTCGACCCGAGCGCGGCAGTGACGAAGAAGATGCCCGTCGCCAAGCCGAGAGGAAATCAACACTGTGAGCCCCATTGACGTCAATCAATTCAATGAACTCAGCATTGGCCTCGCCACGCCCCAAAACATCCGTAGTTGGTCGTCTGGCGAAGTAAAAAAGCCCGAGACCATCAACTACCGAACCCTTCGTCCCGAAAAGGACGGACTGTTCTGCGAGAAGATCTTTGGACCACAAAAAGCCTGGGAGTGTGCGTGCGGTAAGTACAAGCGCGTCCGTTTCAAGGGCATCATTTGTGAGCGTTGTGGCGTTGAAGTCACGAGTGACAAGGTCCGTCGTGACCGTATGGGTCACATTGCATTGTCGGCGCCAGTCGTGCACATTTGGTACCTGCGTGGAACGCGTTCGTGGCTGGCCTATCTGTTGATGGGCACGCTGCCGAAGGAAGAACTGAAGGCCAAGCAGCTGGAAAAGGTCATTTACTTCGCCGCCAACATGGTGACGTTCGTTGATGAAGAGCAGCGCCACGGCGCGCTCGCTGAACTGCGTGCGTCACTCGCCGAAGAGCTGCGTGAGATCTCCGAGCGCGAGAGCAAGGAAATCGAGCGTCGCCTGAAGGAACTCGAAGACAAGATTGCCCTCGCCGAAAGCGAAGGATCAAAAGAATCCGAACTTCGTGCCCTGCAACGCGCCGGTGAAAAAGAAATCGACGGTGTGCGTACTCGTTACGTCGAAGAGCGCGAACTCGCCGAGAACACACTTTCCACGTTTGAAGCGTTGCACTCGCGTCAGATCATCGAAGATGAGACGCTCTATCGCGAGATGGAATTCAAGTACGGCGAGTACTTCGAAGGCGGCATGGGTGCCGAAGCAATTCTGAAGCTGATCGATCGCATGGACCTCGACATGGAAGAAAAGGTCATGCGCGAAATGATTGAGGCGAAGGATGGCCGTAAGCCCCTCTCCGCCCAGCGCATGGCGAAGTTCTTGAAGCGTCTCGCCATTGTGCAGTCCTTCAACCGTCGTGACGACAATGGTCGACGCATGAATGACCCGCGCGCCATGATCCTGGAAGCCGTTCCGGTTATTCCTCCGGACCTTCGTCCGATGGTGCAACTCGACGGTGGACGTTTCGCGACGAGTGACCTCAACGACTTGTACCGACGAGTCATCAACCGCAACAATCGTTTGAAGCGTCTTTTGGACTTGCAAGCGCCGGACATCATTGTGAACAACGAAAAGCGAATGCTGCAAGAAGCAGTGGACGCGTTGTTCGACAACGGTCGTCGTGGCCGTCCAGTGCAGGGACAAAGCGGTCGACCCCTGAAGAGCCTTTCGGACATGTTGA
>Ga0302140_10011825_pt1 | contig 10723 bp, 13 predicted proteins | sample I_Bog_E1_1_FD_202095 | JGI IMG/M metagenome (GOLD analysis project Ga0302140, IMG submission 202095) | Peat permafrost microbial communities from Stordalen Mire near Abisko, Sweden - I_Bog_E1_1 | ecosystem: Environmental > Terrestrial > Soil > Wetlands > Peat | place: Sweden: Abisko, Stordalen...
TTTTCCGTGGAAGCTAACAAATGGAGGCTGAAATGATGACGTGCATGACTGCTGGAACGACGCGGATCGCCCTGGCCGCCGCGATGCTCTCCGCCGGACTGTGTGGCGATGCCGCCGCGACGACGCACAGCGGCGGCTTGCGCGCCCGCAGCGCGATGCTGGAAAGCCACGCGGAGATGGCCGCGCCGGCGCGGACCGGCGCCATGCGCTACTATGGCGGCCCGAAATCCCCGATGTGGCGGGAAGTTAAGTAGCGCGCCGCCTCGCTCCGGGCGAACCCGAACGGCCCTCCTGAAGGATCATGCTCGCGCAAGGACCTCGGGCGCGATGGCGCCGGAATCCGCGACCATCGCGCCGGGTTCGCGCCGTCACTTGGACCGATATTCCATCGCGCCGAGCTTGAACGGGGATTCGGGGCGGGCATCGGTCATCGCCGCGGAGCTGAAGGTCGTCACCTGCCGGAGCCGTGCGTTCAGCAGCGCGGTTGCATGCGCCGAGAGCGATTTGAGCGACGAAGTCGTTACCGCCGGGAACGGCGAGATGCTGGCGCCCGCCAGCGCGTCGTCCCGGTCGGCGACGAGTGATCCGGAGTCTGCAGGCGGTCGCCGGCCGGTTTGCGCGGCTCGGCCTGATCCCGATGCCGGTCGACGTCTCCGATATCGTCTGGAAATGGACACCCAGTTCCTGAATCGCCGCGTCGCAGCGCAGGGATTCTTGGTCCGCGGCGGATGGCGGCCGGGTTTTCCACCTCGGGCGGGGAGAAAAGCCTTCTCTCCGCGGCGACAAAAACGAAATGGAAGATTTTGCGTGAGGCGATAGTGTGACGGTCGCCTCTTCGCGGTGAGCGGCAATGGCCAATGACGTGACCAGGGAAGTGAAACGGCGGCGAGCCCCTGCGGTCGCGATGCAGCCGCGCGAGGCATTGACGGTTCGGCCGCGACACGTGGCGGATCGGGCTAGCCTGCAGCGCGAGCGTCGACGCTATGATAGCAACATCGAAAATGATGCAATTGTCCCTGAAACATTCACGTTGCCGCTGGAGGCCGCGCGTCTAAAGGTCCGTGACATCATCACCGATATTGCGCAGCGCGGCTACCGGGAAATCGTCGAATGCTGGCGGCAGCTTCCCGACGGGCGGATCGAGTTCACCATGCGCCGTCTGCCGGTTGGGGACTAGAGCAGGGCGTTCTTGCGATGATGTGACGATCGATCTTGGAGGCATTGCACGATGCTCGACATTGCCGAACGCGCCAGGACGATCGTGGTTCAGCAACTGTTTGTCGATCCCGACGAGGTGGTGGACAGCGCGAGCTTCATCGATGACCTCGGGGCCGATAGTCTGGATTTGGTCGAACTGGTGATCAAATTCGAACGTGAGTTCGGCTTCGAAATTTCCGACGATGCCGTGGAATCCGTCCTGACCGTCGGCGATGCCGTCGATTTTCTCAGGAAACACGCGGTCACGTGATCCGTAACCGCGTTGGTATCGACGCAGCGGGGCAGGCGCAGACCGTCGGGCAATCGAAAGCATCCGCCCCGATGTCTGCCGGTCCGGTGCCAGCGGTCTGCCCGGCGAGAAGCGGTTCAGGCCGCCGAGGCGAGGCGTCCTGCCGCGGCAAGGCCGTGTTCGAGATCGGCGATGATGTCGTCGATGTGCTCGATGCCGACGGAGAGCCGGACATAGCCATCTGACACGCCGGTGGCCAACTGGTCTTCAATCGACAGCTGCGAATGGGTGGTGGTTGCCGGATGGATCGCCAGGCTGCGGGCGTCGCCGATATTGGCGACGTGATAGAACAGCTGCAGCGCGTCGATCAACCGGCGTCCGGCTTCGCGGCCGCCGGACAGTTCGAAGCCGACCAGCCCGCCATACCTGCCCTTGAGATACTTGTCGGCGCGCTCGCGCTGGATCCCGCTCTGCCGGGACGGATGGATCACGCGGACCACCTCGGGCCGCTTGCCGAGAAAATCGGCTACCGACTGCGCATTCTGGACATGGCGTTCGATCCGCAGCGGCAGCGTCTCGAGGCCCTGAATGATCTGGAAGGCATTGAACGGCGACAGCGCCGAGCCGATGTCCCGCAGCAAGGTGGTGCGCGCCTTGATGATATAGGCGATCGGCCCGAGCGGCTTGACCGCTTCGACCCACACCGCGCCGTGATAGCTGGGGTCCGGCGTATTGAGCGCCGGCTGGCGTTTCGGATGGGCTTCCCAGTCGAAATTGCCGCCGTCGACGATGATGCCGCCGATCGAGGTGCCGTGGCCGCCGAGATATTTTGTCGCCGAATACACCACGATCGCGGCACCATGATCGAACGGCCGGACCAGCACCGGCACTGCGGTATTGTCGACGATCAGGGGAATGCCCAGTTTCCGTCCGATCCCGGCGACCTCGCTGATCGGGAATACCGCGAGCTTCGGATTGGGCAGCGTCTCGGCGTAATAGGCCCGCGTCCGCTCGTCGGTCGCCCTGGCGAAATTGTCGGGCTCCGACGGGTCGACGAAGCGGACTTCGATGCCCTGGTCCTTCAACGTGTTGGCGAACAGGTTCCAGGTGCCGCCGTAAAGATCGGTGGAGCTGACAATGTTGTCGCCGACACGGGCGAGGTTTTGAATCGCGAAGGCCGAGGCGGCTTGCCCGGAGGCCACTGCCAGCGCGGCAACGCCGCCCTCCAGCGCCGCCACGCGCTGTTCCAGCACGTCGGTGGTCGGATTGCCGATGCGGGTATAGATGTTGCCGAGCTCCTTCAGGGCGAACAGGTTCGCCGCATGCTCGCTGTCGCGAAATTGGTAGGATGTGGTCTGGAAGATCGGGACCGCGACGGCCCCGGTCGCCGGATCGGCCCGCCAGCCGGCATGCAGCGCGAGGGTTTCGGGATGGAGCGTCTTGGTGGTCATGTTTCGGATCCTCCGGGTGGTGGCTGCGGCATCTCGCGGGCTCGCCCGCTGGGTGCGCAGCGCCAGATGCAGCAATCACGGCCACGCGGGAGAGGCGAGTCAATCACCGGAGCAAAATAACAACCTCATTCTCCGCCGGTCGTCCTCGATGACGGCATTGTTTTGCGACCGGACGCGGCTGCGAGGCAGAAATTGCCGGCGTCTCCGCCGCGCGAAAAGTCTCGTTCCGCGAAAGGCGGCCATCCGGGTGCGAGGCGGCCATGTCTGGTTTCGATGGGGATATGATCATAGCGGTCAACCGCCCCGGCACGGATGGCCGTCCCGGAGCGGCGGCGTAGCGTCAATTCCGAGGTCGGCCTTCATATATTTTCCGGATGTCACGCGCGTCCACATTGATGTAGCGCAAGGAACCCCGGCCGCCGGCGTCGGATAAGGCGCCGGCGTTCCAGCTGGCGGTGCGATGTTCGACTTCAACCAACCCTTGCTCCTGGCCGGGCTGTTGCTCGGGTTTTCGTCGAGCCTGCATTGTTTCGGGATGTGCTCGGGCATCGCGGCAAGCCTGCATTTCGCCACATCGGCCAGGCCCGGCGCATCCGCCAGCCAGCTGTCCACCGCCATGCTGATCAATTCGGGGCGCGTGACCGGCTATGTCATCGCCGGAGCACTGGTCGGCGAACTCGGCTCCAGCGTCTTTGCCTGGCTCGATCGCTCGCTGATGAACGCCGTGCTGCGATGGGCAGGCGCGGTGTCGCTGGGCTGGATCGGTCTTTCGATGCTGGGCTTCCTGCCGCTGCCCGCGATGTTCTATCGCATGGGGCTGTGGGTCAGCGATTCCATCGGCAGGCTGGCCGGGGCGGTTCGGCTGCCGGCTTCGGCTGGACTGTTGATCAGCGGCATTGTCTGGGGCTTCCTGCCCTGTGCCATGGTCTATGCGACGTTGTTCTATGCCATGTTTACCGGTTCATGGCTGCGCGGCGCGCTGGTGATGCTGGGCTTCGGCATCGGCACGCTGCCGGCGCTGGTTGCCGCCGGCATGGGTCTCGCGACGCTCCGGCACCGGGTCAAATCCGCGACCCTGCAGGGCATCATGGGCGTGGCCATCCTCTTGCTCGGCATCGCCAATGTCGCGATGACCGGCACCACCTTTGCGGACTGGTGCCGGTTCGGCTGAGGCCGAGGCAAGCGACCGCGCTAATGCGTGTCCGACCTGGCCCAGTTTTCGAGATCGATCTCGGTGTCCGAGGGCTTCTGTTCCTTTTCCGGAGGACCTTTCCAGGGCTCCTCGGTCTGCTTGGCCGAGCCCCAGTCGGTCCGCTGCCGGGGATCGTCGTTCGGCTTTTCCTTGCTCATGACGTACCTGCTCGTGAAGTGAGACCCTCTGCTCACCGGTTTAGCATCCCTGGTCGCTCGTCCTGGCGACGGCCCTCGGCTTGCTGCGCTGCCGTGGGTTGTCCCTTGTCTGCCGCCACACTGGTTGGGTTTATGAAAACACGGGAGCGCCGCACATTGTTCCGATACGGTCCCGGAACAGAAGAGGTTTTTGGCGGTTTCACCTCGGTGACAGGACCCGGCCCCTTGATGGAAAAATTCTATTTCGATCTGGTTGGCGATGTCGCAGCAAGCGACCCGATCGGGCATGACTGCGCCAACGCTGAGGAAGCCCGGGAGCATGGCCGGTTCATCGCCCACCGCATCGGCACCGAGAAGCCGCAGATGGTGCGTCCGGGCAATCACATCTGCGTAAGGGATGAAGGGGGTTACGCGATTTATCGTGCTCCGATTGCCACCACGGCCGCAGCGAAGCATTGATGCCGCGCTACAGCGCATGATCGCCACGACGAAAAACAATTCCGCCCGCGGGAGACTTTATCGTCACGCGGGGAACTTCTTTTCCGCTACCCGCTTTGTGTTCGGCGCGCGGCATCGGTAACCGATCCCGCAGCGCATTTGGCGGAACTGATTGAAACGAAAGGACGCCAGACGTGGCTTTCATTGCGGCAAAGGATGGCGTGCAGCTTCACGTCAAGGACAGCGGAACGGGCCGGCCGGTCGTTCTGATCCATGGGTGGCCGCTCAGCGGCGACATGTTCGAGTATCAGAGCCTGGCGCTGCTCGAGGCCGGATACCGGGTCATCAGCTATGACCGCCGCGGATTTGGACAATCCAGCCATCCTGCGGAGGGCTACGATTACGACACGCTGGCCGACGACCTTGCCGCCATTCTCGAGGCGCTCGATGTCCAGGGCGCGACCCTGGTCGGGTTTTCCATGGGCGGCGGTGAAGTGGCGCGCTATCTCTCGCGGCATGGCGCCAGGCGGGTTGCCAAGACCGTGCTGATCAGTTCGGTTGTGCCGTACCTGCTCAAGGACGACAGCAATCCCGATGGCGTCGATGAATCCGTGTTCGAGGACATGAAGAAGCAGATCCGCAAGGACCGTTTTGCGTTTCTGCAGGCGTTCGGCAAGATGTTCTACGGCGTCGGCCTGGTGAGCCGCCCGGTCAGCGAAGCCCTGCTGGACTGGACCTTCATCCTCGCCGTCATGGCCAGTCCGAAGGCGACGATCGACTGTGTCGATGCGTTCGGCAAGACCGACTTCCGCCGGGATCTCGCATCGTTCACGGTTCCGACCCTGGTCATCCACGGCACCTCGGATAAAACGGTGCCGATCGAGGCCGCCGGCCGTGCCGCCGCCAAGGGCATTTCCGGGGCGAGATTGCTCGAATATGACGGCGAACCGCACGGCCTGTTGGCAACCGCCCCCGACAAGCTCAATGCCGATCTGATCGGGTTTATCGGGTGAGCGGCAACGCGGCCCGCGGCGTCGTGCGCGGGCGTTTCTTTAGCCGCCAGCCCGTTCGTTCCGATGAGTTGAATGATGGGTGGCCGCGGAATTGGTTCAGCAAGAGGAGGACATGGTGTCAGAGAAGTTCGATCCAGCAGCCGTCGACAAGCACGCCGCCGATCCAAAGCAGGCCGTACGCGCTGACCAGAAGGCTCACGACAAGCTCGAGAAGGGCCTCGAAGGCACGTTTCCGGCTTCCGACCCGGTGAGCAGCACCGAACCAACCACGTCAAAGCCAAAATCAGGACGCGATTGACAACCCTCCGTCCTGACCGTGCTGCGTCGACATGGTGATCCTCGCCAACCGTTAGCGGAATATGAGGCGGCGCCGGCATTGGATGGCACTGCGACCAGCCGCCTTCGTACAGGGTGCTCGGCCTCCGGCAAGTTCCATTTCGGAAGATCTGCGAACCTGGTTGGAACGCTTCACGCCGAAGGCCCGGCCACGTTCGATCCGCATGATGGCAGGGCGATCGCCGGTATGGGAACGCAGCACCCGCGGTCGAGGCGCGACGCACTCGATCACCTTCCGCAACAATGCTTGGCCTTTGAATTCTGGCGGTTGGCGCCGGATCTCTGGTACTATCCTGAACAATCGATCTGGAGTCGCAGCGGCGAATGGCAAGGCGGACCGGCAGCGCCGATCTACCCCTGCATGGCGGGCGTGTCCCGCCGTGGCTGGCAACGCGGATGTCGTCTCTCGGCGCCATCATCGCCCAGGCGATCGTGCAGCATTACGGCCGCGACGAATTCCTGCGGAGGCTGTCGCAGCCGTTCTGGTTCCAGTCGTTCGGCGCCGTGATGGGAATGGACTGGCATTCATCGGGGATCACCACCAGCGTCATCGGCGCCCTCAAGCGCGGCCTCGCACCGCTGTCGGACGAACTCGGCATCCATGTCTGCGGCGGCCGCGGCAGGCACTCGCGCAGGACGCCTGAAGAGTTGCGCCTGCTCGGCGAGCGGATCGGTTTCGATGGCGCCAGGCTGATACGGGCGAGCCGTCTGGTCGCCAAGGTCGACAGCGCCGCCGTGCAGGACGGCTTCGACCTGTACCTGCACGGTTTTTTCGTCACCGACGACGGCAAGTGGACGGTGGTGCAGCAGGGCATGAACGGCGACAGCAGGCAGGCGCGACGCTACCACTGGCATTCGGAAAATCTCAAAGACTTCGTCGATGAACCGCACAGCGCGATCGACGGACCGGGGCAGGACGAAATCGTCAATCTGGCGGACAAGCGGGCTGACGTCTCCCGCGCGTCGCAACTCGAGCTGCTGGCGGATTTCGGTCCGGATCGCATCGTGGCCGAACTGGCCGCGCTGACGGATGCGGCGCCGGCGCAGGCGCTGCTGCCCCACCTTGTCATGCCGGCGCATCACGACGTGCGGTCGAGCGACGTCTTCACGCGGCGGCTGCACGCCACGCTGGCCGCGGCGGCCGAGCGCGGCCCGGTCGACTTTCCCGATCTGTTGCTGACGCCCGGCCTCGGCGCGCGGACGGTCCTTTCGCTGGCGATGGTCGCCGAGGTCGTCCACGGGGCGCCCTACCGTTTCCAGGATCCGGCCCGCTTCTCGCTGGCGCACGGCGGCAAGGACCGCCATCCCTATCCGGTTCCCATCAAGGTCTATGACGAGACCATCCGGGTCATGAAGTCGGCGGTCCGCAGCGCCAGGCTTGGACGAGACGAGGAAATGCAGGCCCTCAGGCGTCTCGACGACCAGGCGCGCAGGCTCGAACGTGCAGTGCAGGGGCCGTCGCTGGAATCCTTCATCGCAACCGAGCGCGCCACGTCGCCGCTGCTGGATGGCCGCTCCGTGTTCGGATGGGAAAAGGATCTGGCGCCGGCGAAAGCGGCGGGCGACGCCGGCAAGTGAGGCCGCAGCTGGCGCGGCGGACGGAGCATCGTCGGAGCGCTCGCGGCCGACACACCGATGTGAGAAGCTTGCTGCATGCTTAGATCCGAATATCTCTGGCAGGCAGTCCGCATTCTCGCCGCTTGCGCGGTTTCCTATGGTGCATCCAGGCTTATCGGATTGCAGGAAGGATATTGGGCTTTGGTCACCGCGGTCGTGGTCACGCAGCCCGCACTGGATAGCACCCTTGCTGCGGGACGAGACCGGGTGCTGGGTACCGTGATCGGGGCGCTGGCTGGCCTGGCGGTCCTCGGCGGGGGAGAACTGGGGTTTTCATCGCTCGTGCTGTTCTGGATAGCGCTGCTTCCCCTCGCCATCCTGACCGCTATCAAGCCTAATCTGCGGCTTTGCTGCATCACACTTGTGATCGTGGTTCTGGTGCCCTCCACGGCGGGCACCCGCTTTGTCCGTCCGCTGCAGCGCGTGCTCGAGATCCTGATCGGGACGTTGGCTTCCATCGCCATCACCGCAGCGTTCCCGCAGCAGCGATGATGTTTGACAACCTCAAGACGGTGCCGACCGCGGACGCACGACAATTGCGGCGATGGCGGCAGCGGGTGCCGCGACCAGCCTCATTGTTCGACCGGATCGCACTATCGGGCCCCCGGCTTGCCGCTAACCCGCATTGGCGGCTCCCGTCGCCGTCGCGCTGGCGGGTGCGCTGATCCGGATCTCGTGACCTTGCCGGAGCGCCAACGAGGCCGCTGCGACCGCCGCCTCGAATGCCGCTTCCTTCGTCTGGTAGACATTGTCTTCGCTGCCATCGTGCCGTACCCGCCATTCACCGGCGCTGCCGACAATCGCGTAAGCTGCCAAACCCATGTTGAGCCTCCATTTTGGGGCAAACGTGGATCATCGGGTCAGGTTCCCGCGTTGCTGCGGCAAGGTGCAGCGGCTCGCCGGGATCGCGCGGCGTGTCCGTCAGCCCTGCACATGGAGGTCGTCGCAAGCCGGCGGGCGTTCGATCGACACCGGAGAGCCGGAACCTTTGACCTCCTGAAAAGGGCGAGCCCGGAACTGAAAGTTCCCGGCTTCGTTGGGCCGTCATGGAGGATCGAATGGCGTCACGTGCTCGCGGCCGCGCCGGCGCACCGAAGCCACATTCGCACAGCGGCGTGGGAAAAATTCCAGCCCCCATCGAGGCGATGGAGGCGCGCTCGGTCGAAGCCATTCCGGATGGAAGCGGATGGCAGTACGAGCCCAAATGGGACGGCTTTCGTTGTCTTCTGGCGCGCGATGGCGAGGCGGTGGCGATGGTTTCGAAGTCAGGCCAGGATCTGGCCCGGTATTTTCCGGAAGTCGTTGCTGCCGCCCTGAGCCTGCGCGAGAAAACCTTCGTACTGGATGGCGAAATCGTGGTTCCGGTCGCCGGCCGGTTTTCCTTCGACGACCTTCTGCAACGCATTCATCCCGCCGCCAGCCGCGTGAAAAGACTGGCTGCGGAAACGCCCGCGTTGTTTCTCGCGTTCGACCTGCTGAAGAAAGGCAGGTCGGAACTTGCGTCCGCGCCACTGGCAAGCCGGCGCCCGCAGCTCGAGGACTTTGCCGCGCGCCAATTTCCGGGCGCCCCCCTGTTCCGGCTTTCTCCGGCGAGCCCGAAGCTGAAGGACGCCCAACGCTGGCTGGCGTCGTCGGGCGGCGGGAGCGACGGCGTCATGGCCAAACGCCTCGACCTGCCCTATCAGGCCGGCAACCGGGACGGCATGCAAAAGATAAAGCGGTACCGCAGCGCGGACTGCGTCGTCGGCGGCTTTCGCTACGGGGAGAATCGTCAAGCGGGCCGCAAGGTCGTCGGATCGCTGCTGCTTGGACTTTATGATGCCGACGGCCTGCTGCATCATGTGGGGTTTTCGTCGGGCATCAAGGCCGGCGACAAGCCGGCCCTGACCGACAGGCTCGAGGCCGTCACGCAGGATCGAAGCTTTACCGGAAATGCTCCCGGCGGCCCCAGCCGATGGTCGACGAAGCGGTCGTCCGAGTGGCAGCCGGTGAAACCGAAATATGTGGTCGAAGTGTCTTACGATCATTTTGCCGGAGGACGTTTCCGGCACGGCACGTCCATCCTGAGGTGGCGGCCCGATAAGAAGCCTCGCCAATGCACCATGGAGCAGGTCAAGCAGAAGGTCGCGCGCAAACTCATGAGCTCCATCGCTTCGGCTGTCCGGACATGATACGCGCGCTTCCAGGATCGCTTTGCGGCATCCATCACGTCGCCGTCGTGCAGCAGGAAAATCCCGGGTCGATGATGCGCGCCTGACAAGTCGGACCCCGGCGGCAGCGAGCGGAAACCGTGATTCTGCTCACCGCGAGCGCCGTCGATTGTCCTGCTATCGCTGACTAACGCGGCGCGCTTGCATGATCCGGGCAAGGAAGAGCGAGCGCCTGGGTTGTGAAGATTCATGGTTAACCAGGACTCTCATCGACACTTCCCCCGTCGCCTTCCCGCCAGGACCGGCGGTCGTCGGCGCTCGCAAACCGGATGCCCGGGGTGAAACGAGGTGGATGTATTTGCGTGAGCCTTCGTGTCGGCGGCTGCTGCCCATGATTTTTACGGGACCGGGAAAACTGCGCCCGATGCGGATTATGATGGTGATCCGTCGAAACGGCTGACGCCGTGGCCTGGAAGTCGGCGTTGGTCGGGGCGCGCCCGGCAGAGAAGCTGCGCGCAAAAAAATCCTTTGTCGGTGCGATCGCAAATCGAAAGCGTTTCGGGTCTGCGCTGCGCCGATTGCGGGGGCGTTCGCATTTGTAGGTATTTGTACGGACCCGCAAATTAACCATAACGCAGGATCGATCGCCGAGTTTGATATCGCCCCGGACCAGAGGTTCGGCAACTTGCAATCGTGCAGAATCCGAAAGGCTATTCGATATGACCGGCATCGTTCTCTCGGCATCGGTCCGACAGAATCTTCTCTCGCTGCAGTCGACGGCTGCGTTGCTTTCAACCACGCAGAACGATCTTTCGACCGGCAACAAGGTCAACTCGGCGCTCGACAATCCGACCAGCTATTTCACCGCGCAGTCCTTGAACAATCGCGCCAGCGACATCAGCAATCTTCTCGACGGCATCG
>Ga0302140_10011827_pt1 | contig 10723 bp, 4 predicted proteins | sample I_Bog_E1_1_FD_202095 | JGI IMG/M metagenome (GOLD analysis project Ga0302140, IMG submission 202095) | Peat permafrost microbial communities from Stordalen Mire near Abisko, Sweden - I_Bog_E1_1 | ecosystem: Environmental > Terrestrial > Soil > Wetlands > Peat | place: Sweden: Abisko, Stordalen...
GCCGCTTGTACTACTCGGCTTCGCGGTGCTGCTGGGCGCCGGCGCGACGGCGCTTTGGGCCCGGTTTCCCCGCATCGGGCTCGGCACCGCCTGTGCGTTGGCTGCGGTGGTCGTGGCCAACAGCGCCCCGTTCCTCGAAGGAGGTGCCGTCGCGCAGAACTTCGAACGCCCCGAGAACGTGCCCTCTTACTACGCAAAGGCCGCCAACTATCTCGATGGGAAGGGCGACTCCACGCGAGTGCTCATCGAACCGGGGCAGAACTTCGCCGCCTATGACTGGGGGACTCTCTTCGACACGATCTGGCCCGGGATCATGACCAGGCCAGAGATTCTCCGTGAGCAGACGATCCAAGGTTCGTACGCGACCACAGATCTCCTCCAAGCCTTCGACCTCACACTCCAGCAGGGCACCTACGAGCCCTCGACCCTTGCGCCGATCGCGCGCCTTTTCAGCGCCGGCGACGTCGTCTTGCAGTCGAACCTCGCCTACTGGCGCTACAACACGCCAAGACCGCAGGAGACCTGGGCGCTGTTCAATCCCGCGCCGGTGGGCATTGGCAAGCCGGTGAGCTTCGGGAAGGCAGTGGCGAACATCGCACCGGCCCACTACGGCCTGCTCGACGAGGAGGCGCTCGCGCTGTCCCCGAACGCCCCGTGGCCACCGCCGGTCGCCGTGTTCCCGGTCTCGGACCCGCGTCCCATCTACCGGGCCGAGCCCGCGATCGCCCCCCTTGTGATCGACGGCAGCGGCGCCGGAGTCGTCGCCGCGGCAGCGGCGGGACTACTCGAGGACAACCCGACGATCTTCTACGCCGCAAGCCTCGACGGCGACAAGAAGCTCCTGGGCGAAGTCGTGACACCCGCGGCACAACTGGTCCTGACCGACTCCAACCGCAAGGTTCTCGAGCGCTGGTCGAGCGTGAGCGACAACATCGGCGAGACGCTTCCGGCCCTCAGCGAGCCGTCCAGGCCGGATCCGACGTCGGTCGCCCTGCCGATCTTCGCTCATGTTCGTCCCTCGAGCCAGAGCGTCGCTAGCTACCAGGGTGCCCGTTACGTCACGGCCTCGGCTTACGGCAACCCGGTCAGCCTCACCTCAGAGGACCGGGCGTCTCAGGCCTTCGACGGGAACACCGAGACGGCCTGGAGTGTGGCGGCCTTCTCCAACGCCGCGGGCAACTGGCTACAGGTGCGCCTCGATCATCCGGTGACGACGGATCATCTCAACCTGGTACAAGTACTCGGCTCGACTGTGAACCGCCGGATCACAGGTGTGACCATCAGCTTCGACGGCGGGCACGCCGTCCAGGCAGCGCTGACCGCGGCGTCCCGGCGCACAGGCGGCCAGACGATACGGTTCGAAGAGCGCAGCTTCACGACGCTGCGGATCACGATCGACGCCACGACGTGGTCGGGGCGTGAGTCGATGCAAGGCGCCTCCGGGGTCGGCTTCTCCGAGGTCCGCATACCCGGCGTGAGCATCTCTGAGACGATAGAGATGCCTTCGGACCTCCTGAGAGCGCTGGGGAGCTCCTCGCTCGCGCACCGCCTCACATTGGTGATGACCCGTGACCGTGTCTCGCCGAACCCGCCCCGCTCCGATCCCGAGCTAGCGCTACGACGGGAGTTCTGGCTGCCGACGTCGCGCTCGTTCTCCCTCGGCGGGACCGCACGCATCTCGGCGTTGATCCCCGACAACTTGATCGACTCGATCCTCGGCGGACCGAACGTCTTCGGCGGTGCCGTGATCGGCTCCAACGAGCGGTTGCCCGGAGATCTCAACGCCCGCGCGCTGTTCGCCTTCGATGGCGATCCGAGAACGTTCTGGAGCCCGGGTTTCGACGGGCCGGCCCAGATCGGTGCCTGGATCCAGGCTTCGCTCACTCACAGCGTCTCGGTCGACCACCTGGATCTGAAGGTCATCGCGGACCGACGGCACTCGGTTCCGACCGCGATCAGGATCACCACCAACACCGGTGATGACGAGCTCGTGGCCCTGCCGGCGATCCGCGACCAAAAGGCGGCCGACGCGGTGGTGAGCGTGCCTGTCGGCTTCCCGAGGATCTCCGGTACCACGTTCAGGTTCACGATCGAGGCCGTTCGCCAGGTGAAGACCATCAACTGGTACACGAAGGCGCCGATCGTCCTGCCGGTCGGGATCGCCGAGATAGGTCTCCCCGGCGTCCGGTTCGTGCCCGAGCCGGTCAGCGCGGAGCTCCCATCGGTGTGCACTCCCAAGCTGCTGCGCATCGACGGCCGACCGGTTTGGCTCAGGGTCTCCGGGACGGTCGGTGCCGCCGAGAAACTACAGGGCCTCACCGTGTCAGGGTGCGGGCCGGACGCAAAGGGCATGGTCCTCGGGCCCGGCAACCACACGCTCGACGCCGCCTGGGGAAAGACAACCGGCTGGGACCTGGACCGGCTCGTGCTCGACTCGGCTCCAGGAGGGGTGGCTCTCCCCTCGCTGGGCGACGGCAGTGCTCAGCCGGCTCCGGGGACTATCGCCTCCCCCGCGATGCCGCCCACTCCGGCGCCGAGGGTCCGCGTCGTCGCTTCGACGGCGACCTCGGCGAGACTCGAGGTCCAAGGTGCCACGCAGCCGTTCTGGCTCGTCCTCGGCGAGAGCCTGAATGCAGGCTGGAGGGCCACCGGGCCCGACGGGCGTTCACTCGGGCCTCCGAGGCTGATCGACGGGTACGCGAACGGCTGGTACGTGACCCGGCAGCGGAGCGGCACATTCGTCGTGACGCTCGAGTTCGCGCCCCAGAGGACAGTCACGCCTGCGATCCTGGCTTCGGGAGCGGCGCTCGCAATATGCCTTGTTCTCGGCCTGGTTCCGCTCGGGGCCATGAAGCGCCGACTGCGCCGTCGGCGGTCTGAATCGGCCGAGAGGCGGATCGCGCGGCCGGACGGCAGCACAGTCACCGCGGACCTCCGGCGCTCCGCGCATTCACACAAACGCGACTCACCGGTATCGGTCGTCGACAAGTCGCCTGTCTTCGGATCGCCGTTGTTGACCGGAGGAAACCCGCCCGGGTTGCTCACCTGCATCCTCGTCGCGCTTGGGTGGGGCGCTGTCGCAATGGTCGTCCTGCCGCCGCAGTGGGCGCCCTCGATCGCGTCCACAGCCGGCTTTGTCACCTTCGCTTGTCTCAGGTGGTCCTGCGCACGCTCGGTTCTCAGTCTTTCGGTCATCGGATGCCTCGGCGCCGCAGGCGCGGTCACGGTCTTCGATCAGGTTCGCCATCACTACCCGGCCGGGAGCGCTTGGCCGCACAACTTCGAGACTGCAGGCGTGCTCGCATCAATCGCAGTGGTAGCCCTTGCGACCGACGTAGTCGTGGGACTAGTCCGGGGACGCCGACGGCCTGACAAAGGAACGAGCCTTGGCCGGAGCTCATCTGGGAGCGACTGATCAGAGGGACCCTGAGCCATGAGGCGTGACTCGCCGGACGACCGGTCCGTGGTGTTGTGGGCGGCGGAATGCGCCGAGCATGTGATCGGCCATTTCGAACAGATCCGCCCGACCGACGACAGACCCCGGAGGGCTATTGAGGCCGCCCGTGCCTGGGTTCGTGGCGAGCTCGAGGCAGGCCAGGCCCGCGAGGCGGCTTTTGCCGCGCATAGCGCCGCACGTGACTGTGAGCACGATGCGGCCCGTGCTGCAGCACGCGCGGCCGGTCACGCTGCCGCGTCCACTCACGTCGCTGACCACGCCGGTCGGGCTGCCGCTTACGCCGTCGCCGCCGCCACCCACGCAGCGGACCCAACATCCGCCGCTGCTGCGGCGACAGCCGAACGCGACTGGCAGGATCGACAGCTTCCCGCGAGCCTTCGGGCAGTAGTGCTCCCAGGCCGAGGTCCCGACTGATGGATAAGGAACTCTCATGGGGACTGGCTGGCCTCGACGGGAGCGCCTCAATTGCCAAACGGCGATGACCGGGCAACAAGACCCGCGCGCCTTCTCCGCGCGTCGGCCACAAGGGCGGCCATGGTCCCCTGCGCCGTCGCCTCCCAGGTGAGCGCCGCGACACGCGACGCGGCCGCGCGACCCAGTCGCCGACGTAGCAACGGATCGCCGAGCAACGTCTCGAGCTGGTGTTCGAGCTCATCGTCACGATCGGCCAACATCCCAGTGACCCCGTGGTCGATCACGTCGATGTGACCGGGGATTCTCGTTGCTATCGCCGGCGTCCCGCATGCCGCCGCCTCACTCACGGTCATGCCCCAGCCCTCTCGAACCGAGGTCGACGCGACCACCCATGCCCGTCGGTACAAGGCAACGAGCTCGTCCGGGCTCACCCGGCCAGGGAGCAACACGTAGCCCTCCGCGCCGTTCTCCCGTAACAGTGCCTGGAGGCTCGACCGCTCCATACCCTCACCGACGATGACCGCCTCGAGATCGGGGACTTTGTCGTGCACTCGCGCGAGGACCCGGATCAGCCTCGGGAAGTTCTTCACCGGCACGAGGCGTCCGATCGCGACCACGAGAGGCCGGTCCGAGCGCTGGCCGCCCGGCGAGTAGCACGGGCTTATCCCCGGGGGCACGACGCTGACACGGTCCGCCCGCACGCCGGGCAGCGCCACGATCTCGCGGCGGGACGATTCGGAAAGGGTCACTATCTGTGATCCGCGGTAGAACGGGGGGGCGAGGCGTGACTCGAGCAGGCTGCCCGCCTTGGCGAGCGGTGACGGCAGCACCATCGACCACATCTCGGCGTGCACGTGGTGCAGAAACACCACTCGCGCTAGGCGCGACCAGAGCGGACTGAGCCACGGCATCCCGTTCCAGATCTCGACCAACCCGTCAAGTGGTCCCAGACGACTCGCCGCGAGGTCCATCGGGCCTCTCACGAACACGGCGTAACGACCCGAACGGCGGACGACACGGTAGCCGCCGCGTTCGACCAAGACTGCCCGACCCGCGACCGAAGAGGTCCTCACCACGACGTCGATGCCCGCCGCGGCCCACCGGGTGGCAACCTCGTGCGCGTGCAACTCAGACCCGCCCGCCTCTGGGTCCTCGATGTCGCGCCATGCGAGCAGTCCAACGCGTCGCAGTCCGGCTTCACGAGCCAGCTCGGCGAGCTCGGCGCTACCGGCCGCGGAAAGCTCGTCCGGTACGCCATCAGAGATCGACTCGCTGTCCGGTTCGCCTCTTCCGGCACGCCCAAATGGCGAATCACCGATGCGACCCCTCATCGGCTTCGACTCATGACCCGACCGGCGTGGGCACGGCTCGACCGGTGCCCCCCGATGGTGAGGCGCTGGACCGCCGTCCGACCTGTTCCTCGTGGTAGTCCGAATCCACGTTCACAGCCCAAGTGTCGAATGGCTCCCCGTACAAGCTCGCTACCGTCAGCATCGCGGTCAGCATCGAGTGGTCCTGATTGTTGTAGCGATGCATTCCGTTACGCCCGATGGGATGGACGTTGGGCGTCTCGGCCTCCAGCCACGCCCGGATCGCCTGCACCCTCAGGTGGTAGCCCGCGTCATAGACCGGGTAGGCCTTGGGCATCCTGACCACGAAGCCCTTCTCGACGTCTTCGCGCTGCACCAGGCCGAGCGTCGCCAGCTCCTCGGTTGCTAGAGCCACGAGGTCGTCGTCGGCCATCGACCACAGGACGTCGCCCTCAAAGACGAAGTACTCGAGCCCGAGACACGTTCGGCCTTGCTTGACGAGATCGGGTGACCAGGAGCCGAAATTCTGGACGCGTCCCACTCGCACCTTGTCCGAATGCACATAGATCCAGTTGTCAGGGAACCCCCGCTCTGCAGGTATCACGAGCGCAACGGTGAGGAAGTCCCGGTAACGAAGTGCGCGGGCCGCTTGGCGAACCTCTTCCGGTGCCGGCGGATCCATCGCCTCGACTAGCTCAGACAGCGCCATGGAGGAGATCAGATGGTCAAATGGCCAGCTCGTGGTCGGCTCGGTGACCCGGGCGGCCACCGCCTTGCTAGCCGTCTCCGCCGCGACCGGTTGCGTCACCGCTGCCATTGCCCGACCCCCAAAGCGGCGGATCGACACGAGCCGGGTGGCCAGCACCACCTTGGAGCCCTCGGCCTCCACGAGCTCTCGGGTGCGCTCCCACATCATGCCCGGGCCAAGGCGCGGGTAGTGGAATTCCTCTATGAGCGAAGTGATGCGCGTCCTTCGGCGGCCCTGGGACAAGGCGTTCTTGACAACATTCCCGAGCGTCAGGCTCTTGATCCTCTGCGCAGCCCAATCAGCCTTTATCTCTCCAGCCGGTATCCCCCACACCTTCTCGGTGTAGGCCTTGAAGAACTTGCGGTACAAACGCCACCCGAAGGCCCTAGCAGTCCAGCCTTCGAACGTGTCGAGATCCTTCGGAGGTCGCACCCTCACCCACAAGAACGAAAGGCCGCACCTTATTGACTCGAGCGCTCCGAGGCCACTTAGAGCGTTCCCGATCCGGATCGGGTAGTTGTAGTACGTCCCCTCGTAGTAGATCCTGCTCAACCTGCGTCTCAACAAGAAGTCGTCCGGTCCGAGGATCTCTCGCCACAGGTTGTCTACCTCTGGCACCTTTGTGAAGAAACGGTGCCCACCCACGTCGAATCTCCAACCCTCGCATTCCACGGTGCGGGAGATCCCACCGACCACGGTGTCCATCTCGAGGACGGTGCAGGTGGCTCCGCGTTTAGCCAGCGCGTACGCGGCGGTCAAGCCTGCAGGTCCGGCACCTACCACGACGACCTGACCGGGCCCACCGGTCTCTTGCGAACGGGCGCCGGCGGCGCTCTGATCGTCCGCCCGGTTCATGGTCACGCCATCATCGCACGGGCCACCGCTGACCGGCTCTTGCCTCGTCGCGTGCCGGCTGGCCTCAGGGCACATACTTGCCGAGAAAGGCCATCACCGCGTAGACGAGGAGCAGCGAGGCCGAGAGCGCGATCACCACTCGGAAGCTCCTAGGGCTCTTGGTGAGCATCGATGCAGCGATGACGAAGGGAAAGCAGCCCAGCCCGTATCGCTCGAGCGACTCGAAGTTGGAGGCCGTCAACACCACAACGAGCAGGGCGGCGGTGTACCAGCCGTACGCGCCTGGGAGCCTCCTTGCGATGTACGCGGCGAGCAGCAGCAGCAGCACAGCCCAAAGAGCGTGCTCCGCGGTTCCGAAATGGTTGCGGTCCACAAGGTCACGCGCGTCGTGCGCGAAGGTCACGAACGGATCGGCGACCGTGCCCCGGCGTGAAGGCGAGAGCTGCTCACGCAGCGGCAGCAGGAAGCTCCCCACAACCTCCTGGGCCCAGACGAGGTAGGTGGCCGCGCCGAGCGGAGCCGCGAGCACAGCACAGGCGCCGACGATGCGCTCACGAATCTCCAGCAAACGCCAGTTCTCGAAGACTTCGATCGCTGCCGGGATCACAAGGAGCATCCCGACCGGCCGGCAGAGTCCGGCCGCGAACCCGGCACAGACCGCGAGGGCGTAGCGGTGTTGTCGCAGGCCCAAGAAGGCCACCATCGAGGTCAGTAGGAACAACGACTCCGCGTAGCCCATCGCGAGGACGAAGGCCGGCGGCGCCAGAGCAAGAAGCCACACCGCTCGGCGGGCGCACGCCTCGTCGCCGAGCTCGAACATGACGAGTCGGTGGAGCACGACCAAGGCCACGAGGCACGCGACGTTCGCGACGACGATCACCGACAGCCCCGAGGACATGCCCGGCACCGCACGGAACGACCTCGCCAGCACCGGCAGCAATGGGAAAAAGCGCAGAGCTCCGTTTCCGAGGCCCACGTAGCCGTGGGCGGCGATCCTCTCGTACCAATGTGCATCCCAGGAGAGCAGGCCGGAACGACTCGGGCCGCGCGCCGCGGCACCCAACTTGAAGCTGCTCACGCACAGCCGGGCGGTGAAGAGAGCGACGAGTACGACCACCCTCGAGACGATGAAGGGGACGACGGACGCTCGCAGTCCCGGCAACGCGACCTCCCACTGCGCCTTCGCAGTGCGCCTGGGGATCGTTCCGTCGCTCACGACGGCGCGTAACGATAGAGGCTCTCGCCCTCGAATATCTCGAACGGGGTGTCGGAGGCCCTTTCGCCCACGACCTCGTGCTGGGGCCGCGTCGCGGCGAGGTCGTTGGCGATGACCTGACAGTCGTCCCCGAAGTTGAGGTAGCCCGGTGCCGAGACGTACCAGATGACCTTGCCCCGTCCCGCCCGGGAAAGGAGGAGCTGCACGAATCTGCTCGTGCGCGCGTGCTTGACGGTCGCGGCATAGTCGACCCAGTCGACGATCTCAGGTGCGCTGGCGCGCGGGAACGCCACTTCGTCGAAACGACCGCCCAGCTCACGGCTCACCGCTGGGCCGAGCTGATCGGGGCAGTAGGCCACGACGTCTCCGCGATGAGCGCTCGCCAGCACTGCGGAGGCAACCTGTGAGGCCTGCGTCCTTGAGAGGAAGGCGTTCGGGATCGATGCCGCGAGCCCGAGCGCGACAGCAACGGCGACGACGCCCTGGCGCACTCGGCGATCGGCCAGTGTGGTGACGCCGTAGGCGACCACCAACAAGCACGGCATCAATATCACCGCGGAATAGCGATCTGCGAAGGTGCTCCCGCTGAGCTTGCCCGCGATCACCGCTATCAGGAGTGTCCCACCGGACAACAACCCAAGCCCGCGAACGCCCGGTCGCGTCCGCAGGTCGAGCACGACCCGCCGCTTGTCCAAGCCGGCGCCGAAAATCGCGAGCAACGCCAAGAACCCGAACAGCAGAGCTAGCGCCCGGCCCGCGTCCGAGTCCCCACCGGCGAACTGAGTAAAGGTGTAGACGAGCGCCGTGAAGTCCGCCGGGGTGGCCCAAGGCGTGCCGGTGTGGTGCAACTGGAAGATGAAGGTCGGCACCCAAGGCCCGAAACCGCACGTCCCGGCAGCCAAGCCGACCAGCGCCATGCGGCAGGCGCGCGCGTGAGGGCCCGATCGTGCGAACCAAGCGATCCCGATGGCGGTGCTGGCCACAAAGAACAGGGCCCAGTAGTGGCTGTACTCCAAGCCGCAGGTCACAATGGCGAGCGCCAGCACGTTCCAGATCGTGGGCCTGCGGAGGACAGCGACGAATGCCAGCACGCCCAGCGCCGACAACAGGATCACCAGCGAGTACATGCGGGCTTCGGTGTCGTAGTAGACGGCGAACGGCGAGGTGGCGACCAACAGCATCGTCGTCCAGGCAACGAGCCGACCGGCCCGTTCCCGCGCCACACGCTCGGATGCCTCGCCATCGGTGGCGGCCTTGTCGAGACCCGCACCGGTGGCGCCGGCCGCCCGCCACGACTGGGAACCGACCCCGTAACCCGCTGCCCACGCAACCGGGAGCGTGAGAATCCCGATGACCCCCGAGAGTGAGCGCGCTCCGAGGTCGCTCGTGCCGAACACCTTCATCCAAAAGTGGAGGAGCACGTAGTACAAAGGCGGCGCGCCATCGTCCCGGAGAAGGTGCGGAATCAGGTGCAAAGGTGACTTGGCGATGTTGACGGTGAGCGCCTCGTCTAGCCACATCGACGAGGGAGTCCAGAATCGCAACACCACCGCCGCGGCCAACACGGCGGCGCTCGCTGTCGCGACAAGGTTCCGTTCGAAGCCTCTAACCGTAGTTGTGTCGCCCGTGCCGGTTCTGTCTGAAAGCGGCGTCGGCACCTCGGGTGACCGCACCGGCGGGATCACCGGGTGCATTGACCGCATGGTAGCCGCGGCCCTCCGAAGAGCGCCGTAGAAGTGAGCCGCCCGCCTGGACGAGCGGTGAAGGCCGCGCTAATCCGTAGGAGGCTCGTCAGCCGGGGGCGCCGCGGCCTCAGCTTCGAGGCTCGTCTCAGCTTCGACGGTCTCGCCTGATGCGACGGTCTCGCCTGATGCGACGGTCTCGACTGATGCGACGGTCTCGCCTGATGCGACGGTCTCGACTGTCGGCGATTCGTCCGCATCTTCCGGCGAGTCCCCGCCCGTGAGCAACGCTTCACCAGCAGCGCCGGCCTGTTCGGCCTCCAAGCCGTGGTCGGCGTTGTCCGAGTCGGTGGGTGGTTCCCCGGCAACCGGTGCGCCGCCGCCTTGCGCGGAGGCCGTCGCGATTGCGGCTTCGTTGGCCGCGAGGAGGTCTGCCCAAGCGGCCTGGCTCTCGGTCTCCGGCGTGAAGTCGGTTGCCGAGTAGTCGTAGCCGATGTAGTTGCCTTCCGCGTCGTAGGCGTGCTCGCCGAAAGCCTCACGGTACTCCTCGGCGACTTCCCCGCCTTCAGCAGCCTGCTTGATGGAAAGGCTTATCCTGCGGCGTTGGAGATCGATGTCGATGATCTTCACCCAGAGCTCCTCACCGGGTGTGACGACCTGCTCGGGCAGATCGACGTGGTGCGCCGCCATCTCCGAAATGTGCACAAGACCCTCGATACCATCGCCCACCTGGACGAAAGCGCCAAAGGGCACGAGCTTGGTGATCCTGCCGTAGACGAGCTCGCCGATCCGGTGGTTCGTGGCGAACTCCTGCCACGGATCGACCTGGGTCGCCTTCAGTGACAGGCTGATCCGTTCCTTGTCGAGGTCGACGTCGAGCACCTGGACGTTCACCTCGTCACCCACCGCGACGACCGAGGAAGGATGGTCCACATGCTTCCAGGACAGCTCCGAGACGTGCACGAGACCGTCCATCCCGCCGAGGTCCACGAATGCGCCGAAGTTCACGACCGATGACACGACGCCCTTGCGAACCTCACC
>Ga0302140_10011828_pt1 | contig 10722 bp, 13 predicted proteins | sample I_Bog_E1_1_FD_202095 | JGI IMG/M metagenome (GOLD analysis project Ga0302140, IMG submission 202095) | Peat permafrost microbial communities from Stordalen Mire near Abisko, Sweden - I_Bog_E1_1 | ecosystem: Environmental > Terrestrial > Soil > Wetlands > Peat | place: Sweden: Abisko, Stordalen...
TGAGAGCTGCTGAACTTTGCAAATAGAGATGGTGGCTGTGTGACTCACGGTTTGGGAATTCTGATCAAACGATCTGAGACAGAGTCAATGGCAAGAATTTCTTGCAATCCCTTCGCATCATGCTCTTCAAAAGTAGTCAGGAAATATTCTCCGCCGGGAATATCGAGCTTGATTGATTTGCTTGAAGCCATGTCTATTCCATTGATCAGTTGCAAGCAGCGGTGGATCGAGAGCAGCAATTACTGAATGATTTTACCATAGCCAATTCAGCGATCAACCAGGTCTTGAGCCTTTAAATATTCGTAGGTCTCTACAGCAACAGGATCTTTCATAGTATTCATGCAGGCTGGCCTGAATTGAGAGATTTACACCCGACGATAGAGCGATGAGTCTTATGGTACTGAGTCGATTGCTGATAGTCGAAGTTAGGTGACTCAGCCCCTGCTCTTGTATGCAGTACAAGGAGTATTCAGCTTGCCATATTTTCAAGGATAGGACCTATTTCAGGATAATTGGTACATAAAACTATGGTTGACGATTCATGATAAGCTCTAGCAGACCTTCCTTTCTCGGCAACGACTTTTAGCGGTGTATTTAGCCTTGATTACCGCAACGTCACTACGAGTGTTCTCTGCGACACATTTTCTTAAGTGTTAACAAGTTCTGATTTCTACTCGCACAGCTAAGTAAGTATCTGCAATCATAAACGCCTGGGTACATCCAACCCCCTTTGCAGGCCCAACCTTTACTCCAACACAAAAACGGACGATATGATTGCGAAGGGGAACCAGTCAATGATGCTGATCCTTCGTCAAAAGTACTAATCGAACAAGAAGAGATCCATGCCGTAACAAACATACAAGAAATGAATCCACTTTTGATGTGAAACGCGCTGGGAAGTCTGGCCGTTGTCAGAATATCCAGACCGTCATAATTCGTCAGAAGCGTCGCTCATGATTTTCGTGGAATGTATGCGTCGATAAGCCCGGATAAACTCCAACAAAATCTACGAGGAAGTGATGAAACACACGAGAGTTCGATGTCTAACGATCCGAGAGAACTCGATCCTAGAACGCATCTTCATCAGTCCAAGCGGCCTCACTGCCTGACACAATTCGGTTGCCTTCAGTCTCTGTGTAGCCAGCACGAGCACCGTATGGCGGCAGACCTTTCTGCTTCTTCACTTGTCCGCCTTGAGAATAGTCTTCGGGAGTAAAGCGCTTCCCAGCGCGGGCAGCACGAAGTCTTGCATAATAGGCTTCGGAGTAATCTTGCTCTGGTTCAGAGTCATCCTCGATTGTCTGCCAATTCTCCGAGCCTGAAACTGTAGCGTTGGAGGTATTCGAAATTTGACGACTCGAAGGTCCAGAGTGGTGGGAAGAGCACATTTGAGGGTCTCGTTCATTTTGGCGCATTGATGACTTCAATTCGTGGTACGATTGCGGCCGGGCGCGTTGTTGTTGGGCATATCCTCCATCGTAGAAAGTATCCTCAGGCTCTACATGTCGAACACTGCCACTTGAGGCTACACTTTCAGCACGGGAGTGTGTGATTGGCGTAGGAGCTGGTGGAGGTTCGAAAAGGTCTCTCATCTTTGGTGGTGGAGCTCTCAGTGGTGGACCCATCTTGCCTCGAATAGTCTCCTGTCTCGATTCTGGCCGAGGTCGTCGTTCTGGCGAATTGCCTCCATGATTGAGATTTGCCAGTGGGGCGCGAGAAGGAATCTTGGATGGGGATTTTGCGCCGATCTAGAGTCCTTTGTCAGTGCCACATCCAACGAGTTTCAAGCGGGAGCAGAAAATAGGAGTCAACTTACTGCTCTAGATATGGACTCGGCAAGAGGGTTACGTCTGACTGTGCCTGTTGCAACAGGTGTCTTAGCACCAGCTCTTGGGGGTGCAGCCTTAATGCTGTTGGCACGGCTCGGAGGGGCGGACTTCTGGGTCTTTGCAGCGGAGGGTGGTGGGCCAGCAGGCGTCTTCGATCGAGGGCCTGGAACCGGCTTCGCCTCGGATGCCTCGAGCTCATCGAGATATCTCTCGCCATGAACGAGGAACGGACGACCATATTCATCTTCCCACTTCTCCAATACCTTTCTCACTTCAACCGCAACCTTGGGTAGTTCTTTTGCTACTCGTTTCCTCATCTTCTCTTCCCGCAACAAACGTGTTGGGTCTCTCTTTTCTCCCTTCTGGCCACGTCCCAGCAAGCGAGATGCATCTTGACTAGAAGCTTGCAAGTCATCACGCTCCTTCACCAGTGACCTATGCTTCTCGATAAGAGCAAGCGTGGGTGCACGTTGTTCCTTCAAAGCCTCCAGTCGACCAATCTCCTGTTCATGAGCTTCAAGGAGGGCGTCACTATAAACGTCTGAGAAAGCAGGAGTGAATTCCAGCATTTCTTCCTCGGAGAAGTAGAGACTATCCCACAGCTCTTGCAGCTTATATCGCGCATCCTCGACAAATAAGTGGAGATTCTGTCTCTTGAGTTCGTTCAACCTCGAAAGCTCGTCCTCGAATTCGTTGATTTGGCGCACACCACAGCCTCGATTGCTGTTGAGGAATTGCTTTCTGTCATGCTCTTCAACGCCTAAACGGTCCCACAATCCTTCCACTGTCGTCTTCAAGTCCTTCAGGCGCTTTTCACGTGACTTCTTCTCTTCTGCGAGCTTGTCACGCTTTGCTCTCAACCTAGCAATATCTTCCTCATGTAGACCCAGTTGCTCAGGCGAGTCGCGATAGTATTTGACAATCATACCATCAGTCTGAGCTTGTGGTGTTCCTAGCTCGGCCCAGAGTTGAATGATGTGTTCCGAAAGTGCCTTAACAGTTGCAACACGGCGCGTGTATTCTTCGTAGACCCGAGTAAACTCGTCATCGAGAGCAGTCACGTATGACGGGGAAAGGTCGAAGGTAGGTGGAATACTCGCATTTGGTGCGGTAGGAGGTAGAGTAATCTTGATGAACGACGACTCGAGATGGGATGAGTAAGATTCGAGTGCTTGAACGAGTTCTGCAAATTATTAGCACGACTTCTCTCCAATATTTTGGGACGATCGCTCTCACTCTTGACTTGTTCGAATCTCTCCCTGTGTAACTTTGATATCTGCAGGTGCTTATCCTTCAAACCTTGCAGACAGCGCGTCAAGGGGAAGGTGATCTTGAGGTCCTCGTCATCAACTTCGTGACCATTTCGAGTCTTGATATCATCTAAACTGGCTTCCATCTGCTTGATCGTCGTGATGATACGTTTGCCTTCCTCCGTCATGTCATCCTTCTCAGCAGTTACCAGTCGTACTTGATTGTGTAAAGTCTCGGAGAGTGCAGCAAACAACTGCGAAAAGTCAGCAAGTAATTGGAAAATGATGAGTTCTAAGTATCCCACCTCTGACTCCCGAGTTTCACGCTCATGGCTGGGAACTCCGATTTCGTCAAAAAGACCATGAAGTTGTCCAATAATGGTCGAAACCTGCGAAGACAAATAGCTGGTATCCATGGCGAACGAGCACAGCAAGTCGCGTTCACTTCTACAAGCTCCTGCACTTAGAATCGAATGTATGGGTGCGAGGTATCGAGAATTGAAAGAGGGGCCGCGAGGCAGGCCAGATGAGATCGTGCCAGGCTTTGATTGGCTTAGCAGCGATCAAGACGTGATCGCGACTGCGAAACCTCCCAAAAGGTTATTGAACTTCTCATCAATGGGTGCTTGATTGATATTCGGCGCGTTATGTTGGAGGATCTTTCGAGGCAATGCAACGCTGTGATGTGGTGCGCCTTTCCCTGCACGGTTTGACGATCAGAGTTTGTGTGGACCTTCCCTCAGCCGTTGACCCAGCAACACGTAACCGCTAGCACTACCTCCGGAACATTTTGACCCCGCCAGCCCAAAGTGGTGGAGCTCTGCAAGGCTGCCGCCAACTGCAATCTCACGAAATACGGAACCTCCCGCATCCCCTTCCCAGAAGCTTCCCACAACGAGACAGGACAAACCATCCTGCTGGCACCAGATCACCATTAATCATGGAGAAGGCATACAAGAGTTGGGGTAAGTTGTTGCATCTCGCGTAGTTCCCGAGCTCACCTTTAGCAGAGCTCGACAACAATGTCCAACTCGTCGATCCTCAGCGCGATGCCCTCTACACGTACGATGCCGCAGAGCAGAAAGCAATAGGAGATGATAAACCATGGAGGGTGGACCCGCATCACTTCAAGAATGTACGGATCTCAGCCGTGGCATTGCTCAAGATGGTCATGCATGCTCGGTCTGGAGGCTCTATCGAGGTTATGGGTCTGATGCAGGGAAAGATTGCCGGCGATACCATCATCGTGACCGATGCGTTTCGATTGCCAGTCGAAGGCACAGAAACACGAGTAAATGCCCAGGACGAAGCAAACGAGTACAGTGTTACCTACCTCCAGGCATGTCGTGACCAAGGCAAGCTTGAGAATGCCGTGGGATGGTATCACAGCCATCCAGGTTATGGATGCTGGCTCAGTGGTATTGATGTCGCCACACAGCATACTCAGCAAATGTTCTCCGATCCCTTCTTAGCTGTTGTCATCGACCCCGACCGTACAATTTCTGCTGGCAAAGTTGAAATCGGTGCCTTCAGAACATATCCCGGCGACTACAAGCCCGCTGGACCCAATAATGCAGATGAGCACCAGACCATTCCTTTGGCCAAAATTCAAGACTTTGGAGCACATGCAAGCAGATATTATTCTCTGGAGGTCTCTCACTTCAAGAGCTCCCTCGATACACAATTACTTGAGTTGTTATGGAACAAATACTGGGTGCAAACACTCACACAAAGTCCTCTCTTCACCAACCGCGAGTATAGCAGCAAACAAATGCTTGATCTGAGCTCCAAGATTAGGGAAGCGGGCTCCGGCATTACACGTGCTAGCAGAACCCCCACAGGCGGCAACGCAACCAAGGGCATGGATCAACAGTTGGAGAAGGTCTTGAGGGATAGCAACAAGATCGCAGGAGAGGAGATCACGGGTTTGTTGGCAGGAGAGGTGAAAGCGAAACTATTCAACGGCTTAGGGGAAGCAACTAAGGAGGAAATCCCACAAACTACTACTGCGCCAGTCATAGAGCCAGTGGAGTCTTGAGTGGGTCATTGGCGAGCTAATTGCAGGCGAATTCGAGACAGAGAGGCAGGCTTTTTGAAGGGCCATATGGCATTGCGTTGGCGTAAATTCCTTCCAAAGGCGTTACGGTGGATATGACATTACGAAAATGGCTGCTAGAGGTTACACTGGTAGACAGTGATACTCATGACAAAATGAGCCGAGCAATTATAGCTCTCCCTAAATTCTCGACCTGAGATTGTACAATGACGTGAAGAGAAGAAAACCTCTCTTCTTTCCTTGCTTCCAAACTATCAAGAGCTATTACACACGTGACACATAATCGTACAATTTACACTATTTTAGGTCTCCATCATGTTCAACGCCTTTGGCACCTTTCAAAACTTCCGCAGCTGTAGTCAATCTCCTGACAGTCTCTTTCATCCCCAAAAGTTCCATAGTCAACACACTATCTGGTCCCGGCCTCCCGCCCACTAACGCCCACCTCAAATACTGATGGATCACTTTCACCCAGCTCTTCTCTAAACCCAGGTTCAATTCATCGTCTGAGGTAGGTCTCCCCTCAAAGCCATCTAATGTTCGGTGCACGCCCAAGAAAATCATCTCAGCTACTTGCGTTCTTAAAAAGTCCGCAGTCCACAAATCATCGGGAATTTCCATCAATGGTTGGCAGAGTTCCGTGATGGTGCTGGAGGAGGCGCTGTTTGGGTACTGCAACGGAACATGATGTAGCTTCAAGAGTGGAACAGAGGCATTGAGGGCTTCGGTTGATGGGCGAGTGAAGAAATACTCATTCCGTTGTATGAAATTCGTGGGATTAGTGTAGTTCTGTGCATCTGCGAACAGGAGACGTTGCACAATACTCTCGCGATATTCGGCGTTGGGAATACTTCGATAGAAAGAATATTCTGCATCATTGGAGGGGGACTCGAGAAGTGCAAGAACCGGTTTTACGGCAAGTTCAAGCAGAGAGTGTGAAGGCTTCTGGTTGTATGGTGAATCGGCCTGAGCTGAGGCGTAGCGGGCTGCGTGACGCTTTTGTAAGAACCAGAGTTTTTCGAACCCAACGACTGTATCTCCCCTTGTGTATTTCATGCTAGCCTGCTCTAGACGTGAGATTTCGATACAAAAGATGAGGAAGAACACATACATTTGCAATAAGGTCCTCCATGCTCATGATATCCGAGCGAGTATTGTGAGACCACCCAAGAAGAGCGACAAAGTTGGTCAGCGTTTCTGGGAATATTCCTTGTTTACGCCATTCTGAAATATCGATGGACCCGGTTCTCTTGCTGAGCTTCTGCCGATCCTTATCGAGGAGCAAGCCTACATGAGCAAAGGCAGGAGGGTCCCAGCTAAAAGCTTGGTACATTGCAAGATGTTTGGGGGTAGATGAGATCCATTCCTTGAGAAGTCGTTAGAAAATAGCATAACTGGAAGAAGGGCACGCACTGATCCTCTTATAACATGTGTAATCTTCATGAGATGGTCATCGACAACGTTAGCAAGATGGTAGGTGGGGAAGCCATCTGATTTTAAGAGAATGGGATCATCAAATAGGGTGAGTGCTGAACTTTGAGCTTTGATGTCCCTTTTGGCAGTATCCTTGGGCCGAATTAAGCCATAGACCAAGTCTCTGAACATCAACTTGTTCTTGTCGGCCGGAACTTTCAGTCTGACAACGTGGGCCTCCCCTTTCGCAGCTCGATCATCCGACTCTTCCTTACGGATGTGTGCACATTCTCTATCATAGTCGGCAGGAAGACCAAGCTTGCTCTGGTACTCGGCAAGTGTACGGAGGCGTTCAGGAGTGCAAAAACATCTATAGGCACTACCCGAATCCAGTAATTTTTCAGCATGATTTCGATATAGTGCCGTTCTTTCAGACTTGATACTGTCAGAAACAAAATCAATCACGAAGCGCATGGCCGACTTACCTGTTTGTACGGGCCAAATGGACCACCGACGCTGGGACCTAGGAATCCATTAGCAAAGTTTACATAAATCTCCGAGGTTGCTTTTGCCTTCATCCCAATTGAGACCCGCCCATCTCAAATCTTCGTATAATCTTTCTTCAGCATCAGGAATAGTTCGTTTCTACTTAGATTAGAATGAACTATTTTGAGCACGGGATGTTGTGTCACCTGATCAGTATCTTCAAGCCTTAGCAGGAATTGCCCACCAGTGGCTTTTGCTACAAGATAATTGAACAAAGCCGTTCTCAAAGAACCCAGGTGGAGATAACCCGTTGGCGAAGGGGCAAATCGTGTCCTGGCCGGGCCCCCATCCCGAAGTTGCTGTGAAGCTTGTGAATGTCCTCCAGCCTCATGGGAAGGGGCCGTGGCGTGCTTGATACCACGGCAGGAATGACAAATCCATGGAGATGATCTTGCCCGCCTCGCCAATGATAACAGCAGCTTCATCCTCTCTCGAATGATCATCGGAATTCTAGAAGCATCTCGCGTCTCTCACTTAACATTCCCCCTTGTGGCTGGAAATAATTCTTCAGCCCGGTTGGTCCGTGCACCATCAGAAACTCACGCCGCTAAAGATAAAATCAAAGACGACTCCAAACACCGGACGCACCTTCACAATCCTCACTTCAAGCGCAAATTTCGCGCCTTTTGCACATCGATTGAGAAGTATTGAAAGTTTGCTTGAAGTTGCATGCGGGGACAAACATTGCTCTTGAAATTCTAGCACCACTTTCGAAGCCCGTCATCCCGAAAAGTACGATCAATTATGGCTGCGAATGGAGCAGCGGAGGAGATTGATCTCTATGGTGAGTAGCATAATGCATACCGTGTACCTGTTCCTGACTTGAATAGAGGTCCTCGGTATTCCTAAGTCTTCCACGAAATCTGAGATCAAGAAGGCATATCACAAGGTTTGTTTTCCTGTCAGCCTTGTAAAACATGTGCTGACGCTGAATTAGGCAGCGTTACAACATCACCCAGATAAGGTCCCAGAGGAGCAAAGAGAAGAGTCCGAATTGAAGTTCAAGGCTGTCAGTCAAGCATATGAAATTCTTCACGATGAAGAGAAGCGACATCTCTACGATACCCACGGCATGGCCGCCTTTGACCCCGCTAGAGGAGGTGGAATGGGAGGCGGGGTAGATTTGGATGACATCTTGGCACAAATGTTTGGTATGGGAGGAGGTATGCCGCCTGGATTTGGAGGAGAAGCTGGTCCAAAACGTCCCCGAAGAGGCAGAGATGAAGAGCAGAAATACGAAGTCACCCTGGAGGAGCTTTATAAGGGCAAGACTGTCAAATTCGCCAGCACGAAGAACATCATCTGCAGTCACTGCAAAGGTACGGGAGGAAAGAAAGATGCCAAGCCGCAAACTTGTGAACGATGCAAGGGCAATGGTGTTACGGTGGGACTACGATCTGTTGGTCCAGGATTAGTGACTCAGGAGAGAGTGGTTTGTGATACTTGTACAGGGACTGGAAAAATCTTCAAGGAGAAGGATAAGTGCAAGAAGTGCAAAGGGAAGAGAACGACGTCAGAGAAGAAGGTGTTAGAGATCTACATTCCAAGAGGAGCTCGGGAAGGGGAGAGAATCGTCCTCGAAGGAGAGGCAGACCAGGTGCCCGACCAGACTCCCGGGGATATTGTCTTTACGCTCGTGGAGGAGGACCATGAGATATTCCAGAGAGCAGGCGATGATCTGTCTGCCGAGCTGAACATTACCCTCTCGGAAGCCCTCACAGGGTTTTCAAGGGTAGTACTGAAGCACCTCGACGGCCGCGGCCTCCACCTCAACCATCCTCAAGGAAAGGTCCTCAAGCCTGGTCAGATTCTCAAGATTGTAGGTGAAGGAATGCCATTGAAGAAGACCGATCTGAAAGGCGACCTTTATCTTGTGGTCAAGATCGAGTTCCCTGAGAACGGATGGCTTGAAGATCCAGCTGTCTTTGGTGAACTGCAAAAAATCCTTCCAGGCCCCCCACCGGTAGTCGAAGCTACTGAGATCGATGAAGTGGAGTACGATTCTGATGCTGATATTGAAGACGTAAGTTTTTCTCTAAGAGAATGCAAGGACTCATTCTGACTTCTCTAGTTCGGTGCCAATTCTGGGGATCCTCGAGCAGGAGGTGGTTGGGAAGATGAAGAAGACGAAGAAGGAGGAGCAGCCCAATGTGCACAGCAGTAAAATAGCAGCTACATAGACGATTAAATGGTCACGCAGCGATTTCGTTTTAGGTTGGGAACTTTGCTGCATAGACCGGAATATCGGAGGGCTTCGATACTTTTCATGACTACAATCCTGGGTAGAATAGGGCAATTGAAGGAGTAGATGACTCTCTGCTGCTCATTTACATTGAAATGAATGAAGGCTTCGACCGTGATATGGGAACATGATCCCAAATCCAGCTCGGGAACCATAGAGAGTTCTGCATCTCCGATTGCATTTTGGAACGAATTCGATAACGATAGCTTTCTCAAATTGTGAGTAAGCTTAATAACCTATGAACATACCTTCAAAGGGAAGTCTCATCTTTTCCACTCGACGAGTAGGTAAAAGTCAAATATCACGTGTGCTAATCAGCGTAGGATTAGTCAGCTGAGCTCGAGCGCGTCCATATGATTGGCTCATGGTTCGCTTCTGCCACACAACGAGCTGGATTTGAAAAAAAACCATCGCGAGAACATTTCCAACCTCCAACGACAACTCGACCACGAAACCGCCAAAATGGTTTCAGCAAAGAAGCACGTTCCAATCGTGAAGAAGCGTGAGTCCTCATCCTTTTAACAATCTTGAAACCTCGATACAATCAGACTGAGCTAACGCATGCGAGTTCAGGAACCAAAAAGTTTGCGCGTCATCAGTCGGGCAAGTAATTCGATTGAATGAATTAAAATGAAGATATCCTAACGTTTCGGTCGTACAGACACCTATAAATGCCTCGACGCCAGCTGGAGAAAGCCCAAGGGTATTGACAATCGTGTCCGAAGACGATTCAAGGGTCAAATGGTTATGCCATCGGTACGTGAGAACTGCTGCAGGAATAAGGGTGGCTGCGGACGGGGTTGCAGAAAGTGACCTTCGGAGTCGCCACGAATTTTTGGGCTACCAAGCGGGACAACGGCTGATGATATGTGCAGATTGGCTTTGGATCAAACAAGAAGACTCGCCACATGATGCCCTCCGGCCACAAGGCTTTCCTGGTCAATAACACCCGAGATGTCGACCTCCTCCTGATGCACAACAAGACCTTCGCCGCAGAGTAGGTCCCACGCCCAAGAACAGGAAACTGGAGCTAATATGAATGTAGGATCTCACACGCGGTATCGTCAAGAAAGAGAATCGAAATCGTTGCTCGTGCGAAGGAACTCGGTGTTAAGGTTACGAATCCCAAGGCCAGAGTTACGGTTGAGGTTTGAGCGGCTGGTTTTCATTTGGGCACTTTGCATGGGGCTTGGGTTTGCTAAACATCATGACTGAGGGCGGTGCAAAAATGTATCACAATGCTCCACGATCAATGAAGATTTCAGCAATACCTTATCCCAGGCCTTCTTCGAATTTGTGACGATGAGCTGGATCTTTTGCTTTGGCTGGATGTCTCAGAGATCTAGAATGACAGGAGAGGAAGGTCCAGAAGATGTGGTCGATATT
>Ga0302140_10011831_pt1 | contig 10721 bp, 8 predicted proteins | sample I_Bog_E1_1_FD_202095 | JGI IMG/M metagenome (GOLD analysis project Ga0302140, IMG submission 202095) | Peat permafrost microbial communities from Stordalen Mire near Abisko, Sweden - I_Bog_E1_1 | ecosystem: Environmental > Terrestrial > Soil > Wetlands > Peat | place: Sweden: Abisko, Stordalen...
TCAGCGCCAAAGCCCACATCAAGAGCCTCGAAGAGTACGAGACCCTTTACAAAAGCTCCATTGAAGATCCGGAGGGCTTTTGGGCCGGGGTTGCGAAGGAATTGCATTGGTTCAAGACATGGGACAAGGTTCTGGACTGGGACCTGCCGCACGCGAAGTGGTTTGTCGGCGGCAAAATGAACCTGAGCTACAACTGCGTCGACCGGCATGCCCTGGGCGCGCGGCGTGACAAGACCGCGATCATCTGGGAGGGCGAGCCCGGCGAGGTGCGCCGGCTGACTTACGCCGAGCTGCACGTCGAGGTGCAGAAGTTTGCCAACGCGCTTAAGTCGCTGGGGATCAAGAAGGGCGACCGCATTGCCGTCTACATGGGCATGACGCCGGAGTTGGCCATCGCGCTGCTGGCCTGTGCGCGCATTGGCGCCGTGCACTCGGTCATCTTCGGTGGGTTTGCGGCCAACGCCATTGCCGATCGCGTCAACGATTCGGGCTGCGTGGCCATTCTGACGCAGGACACGAGCTACCGCCGCGGCACCGAAATCAAGCTCAAGCAGACCGTCGATGAAGCAGTGAAAGTATGCCCCACGGTCGAGCATGTCATCGTATTCCGCCGCACCGGCAGCCCTGTCAACATGGTCAATGGCCGCGACTGGTGGTGGCATGAGTTGATTGAGAGCGCACCGACCGAGTGCGCTGCAGCCGAACTTGACTCCGAAGATCCGCTCTACATTCTCTATACCTCCGGGACCACCGGAAAGCCCAAGGGCCTGGTCCACACCACCGGTGGATACGCTGTGCAGACGTACCTGACAACCAAGTACGTTTTCGACATCCGCGATGAGGATGTGTACTGGTGCACGGCCGATATCGGTTGGGTTACTGGCCACTCCTATGTTGTGTACGGGCCGCTGCAAAACGGCGCAACCGTGCTGATGTATGAGGGTGCGCCCAACTGGCCAGATTTCTCTCGGTTCTGGAAGATTATTGACGATCACCAGGTGAGCATCTTCTATACCGCGCCCACAGCCATTCGCGCCTTCATCAAGTGGGGCGACCAGTACGTGGAAAAATTCAAGCTTGATTCGCTACGCCTGCTGGGAACCGTCGGCGAGCCCATCAATCCTGAATCGTGGATGTGGTATCGCGAGAAGATCGGCCACAACCGCTGCCCCATCGTGGATACGTGGTGGCAGACGGAGACCGGCGCTATCATGATTGCGCCCATTCCCGGCGCAGTGCCTACCAAGCCGGGGTCGGCGACTCGGCCGTTTTTTGGTATTCAACCGGAGGTCGTTACCAAGGAAGGCGAGCCGGTGCCTGCGGGCAGCGGCGGCCTGCTGGTGGTACGCAAGCCGTGGCCCTCTATGGCGCGCGCGGTTTACGGTGATCCGGAGCGCTTCCAGAAGACCTACTGGAACGATGTACCGGGCTGCTACTTTACCGGCGACGGCGCGCGGCAAGATGCCGATGGGTACTTCTGGCTGATGGGCCGCGTCGACGACGTGATCAACGTGAGCGGACACCGGCTGGGGACGATGGAAGTGGAGTCGGCTCTGGTGGCGCACCCCAAGGTGGCCGAGGCCGCCGTGGTTGGCCGTCCCGACGAGCTGAAGGGGCAGGCTATCTCCGCGTTTGTCTCGCTGGAAAGCGGCAACTATCCCAGCGAGCAGTTGAAGGACGAGCTGCGCAAGTGGGTCTCGAAGGAGATCGGTTCGCTGGCGCGGCCTGACGATATTCGCTTCACAGAGCAGCTACCCAAGACGCGGTCCGGCAAAATCATGCGGCGGCTGCTGAGGGAGCTGGCTACGCATGGGGAGATCAAGGGCGATACAACTACGCTCGAGGATTTCACCGTGATTGCGAAGCTGCGTGAGGCGGAAGAGGGTTAAGGCTGATTGACTTGCATTTCTCAGTTGAATCGGCCACAATAAGTCATTACCCACCTGCGGCGTGCCGCAGGCCCAAAGGCCGTTCGTGAGCAATCACGGCGGCTTTTGCTTTATCAAGGCCTGATGCGAACGAACATCTATATCGACGGCTTCAATCTTTACTATCGACTGCTCAAAGAGAATCCACAATGCAAGTGGCTTGACCTCAAAGCGCTCGCCACAGCTCTTCTCCAACCTCAAAATCAAATTCAGATGATCCGGTATTACACCGCGAGAATTTCAGGAAGGTTCGATCCGTCCGCTCCGGCTCGTCAGCAGATTTATTTGGATGCCTTGCAATCCGTCCCGGAAGTCACCGTGCATATGGGCAACTTTCTGGTTACGAAGCCCTGGGCTGGCCTGGTACATCCTCCTCAAATGCGAGGAGGCACATTGCCGACGTTCGTTCCACCTTATCCGGTCGTTGCTAAGGTTTGGAAAACAGAGGAAAAGGGAAGCGACGTGAATTTGGCCAGTCATCTTGTCTACGATGCGTGTCAGGGAAGTTTCGACGTTGCCGCTGTACTCTCGAACGACACTGACCTGGTTGAACCGATTCGCATCGTGACGCAGCAATTGGGCCTTCCGGTCGGGCTCCTCTGTCCCGTTCCCAAACCCGCCACAGGACTGGCCCAGGTATCGAGTTTCATTCGGCACATTCGCTTGCATCATATGCAGGCATCCCAGTTTCCAGACACAATTCCCGGTACCGCGTTTACCCGGCCTGTCTCATGGAGATAATATTTTCTGGAACCAGAAAACCCGGGTCGGGAGGCCAACAGGCGCCGCCTTCTAAGGGAGCTGGCCACGCATGGAGAGATCAAGGGCGATACGACGACGCTTGAGGACTTCACTGTGATCGCCAAGCTGCGCGAGGCGGAAGAGGGATAGGCATCTCGCAGTTCTCGCGCAGGGATACAATGGGTCCAACGGAGGCTCGTCAAATGGCTGCCGCGACCCTTGTTTCTGTCTTGGAGTACCTGAAAACCTCCGCCGACCCGGACTGTGAGTATGTGGCCGGGGTGATAGAAGGCCGTTCCGTTGGCGAGTTGGATCATGCAAGTTGGCAAAAGGCGTTGGTTCGCTGGTTTGCCGGCCACGAACCCGAGTGGGGAATATGCGTCTACCCCGAATTACGCGTCCAGACGAGCGCTGACAGCTTTCGTGTGCCTGACGTTACACTCCTCAGCCGCAACGCGCCGCGCGAACAGATTGTGACGTATCCGCCGCTTGCCGTGTTTGAGATTCTTTCGCCGGAAGACTTGATGACGCGCACACTCGAAAAGCTCGCGGATTATGAGCAAATGGGCATTGGGGCCATCTGGGTCATCGAGCCAAAGAAGAAATCTTATTACCAATTCTGCAACGGACAGCTATCTCCAGCCGCAGTCTTTGAGCTTCCCGGCAGCGCGTTCAGCGTAACGCTGGCGGAAATCGCCGCGTTGGTCGATTGATTTGCCGGCATCCAAATTCTTCGTCCAAAAGCTTGGCAAAGGGATGGGCTTCCAGTGACGCACGGCGCGATTAAGTGAGATACCACCACCTTCGAGGATTTCACCGTGATTGCCAAGCCGCGCGAGGCGGAAGAGGGCTGAAAAGCGGCCATAGGCACACGCCGAGCCGTCACAAACACCTAGCAAATGGGAGCCTGGGTGCTTTGGATGATGCTTATAGCGGGTCAATCGTCCCGCCTGCACTCATCGCATTCTTTTACATGCGCCTCGATTTCAGCTAGCAGGTTATTTCTTGTCCGCTCGCACCTTTCAATGTCGGACTCATAGTAGGCGCTGTCCTCAGAAAGGGCCTCGCGTTTTAGGCTCAGAACCGCTAACAGTTCTTGGTTCGTCCCTGTCCTTTCCACTTCGAGGTCCCTGTAAGTTGGACATTGAGGCTTGGCCATTTGTTTCCTCCAAAGTTTGACGTGCGTCCGAGTTCCTTCGAGAACTGGAGGTCGTTTTCTATTTTGCCTGCTCGACACGCATTTCGCTGGGAGCGACTGCGCCAATTGGTTGGCGGTACCGCTTCGACGGACGGGCAATACCCCAACTAGTCTGATCCCTCTGATCCGAAGTTCACCACTCTGAATTCAACATATTTCGGATCGATCGGGCCATCCAATACAACCTCTTGCTTATAGGGACTCCAATTCTCGCCATGGACGGCCTCGTAGGCGCTCACGCGTTGACTCACATAGTAGCCAGCGGCTTTTCTTGATACTTCGGAATGGAAATCAACCGTTTTTGTGAGGCCAGCCCGGATTGGGCCGTTGTAGATGAACTCCTCGTAGTCCATCAGGGAGTGTGACACATCAAAGTAAAGGAAACGTAGCCTGACGTTCGATACGTCGACCGGCAGCATATTGGCCAAACGGAATTCACACTCGCCGTAGCGGGTCATTGTGAGGCCTCCGACTGTGATCCCAGACTCAACCCTAGTACCGACCCTCTCCAACATGGACTTTGCTGATTGGTCGTTGTTTTTTGGAGAGGCAAGCGGGAGTGCATCTTTGGACTGCGCGGCCAGCAGCCTCGACAGATAGCTCACAGGCACGGCCAGATTCAGATTCTGCCCATTTCGAAACGTCGCCACGGCAATGCCGACCACCGCACCGGAGGCGTTCATGACCGGCCCGCCGCTGCTTCCTGGGGAAATGGGCGCAGTCATTTGGAGGATCGAGTCCAAATCTACCTGTCTCACACCACTAATGATCCCTTCGGAGAAGGTGCCCTCAAGCCCAAGTGGGTTGCCGACGACGTACACTCTGTCACCAACTGCTGGGGCAGAATTAGGGCCGAGGGCCAAGGGCGGTGCGTGGCCACTAATCTTAAGCAGGGCCAGATCGGCATGCGCATCGACAGCGGTCGCTCCAATTATTCGAAGCCGTTGAGTATCGCCAATGAGTTTCGCCGTGCCCCCGGAGGCGCCCTCAATTACATGGGCATTTGTCACGATGATGTCGTCTGAAACGAAGAACCCGCTTCCGAGGCTAAGCGGTTGGCTATTCGAGTCGTTCATTTCCAAAAGGACCACCGATTTGAAGGCGGTTCTTGCGATTTCCGGTGCCGACTGTCCAAGGCAAATGGACGAAAGTGGGAGCGCAAATACGAGACTTCGGAGAATATTCAAAGGTCCTCCTATGGCTAACGGCTCCCGCCGTTACATTCCTCGACAAAGCTCTCAAGGAGATTGAGGAAAATTGGGCTTGAGAAGTCGGAAGCATCCATGGAATCAACCGAGAACCATCTCTGAGACTGCGTGTGACAGATGCGAAACCAATGTTTGACTGAGTTTGCATGCGTACCGCAGGATGCGATCTCGATTCCAGGAAACTGGGACAATCTCGCCGTAAGTGCTGCGCGCTGATCTTCAAGCCTACTGTTAGATTCCACGATCTCATTCTCCTCCTGCGAGGAAGTGTCTCATGAGGAAGCTCTTAGGCAGGTGGTTTGCGGAGAAATATTCTCGGGCGTCGCGAGGGCGCGCTGCCGTGGCCATTATTCGGCCAACTTGACTCTCATGTCGGAGGCCCCTAATCTCTGGACATGCAAGTCCAACTCACCCCCGAGCAAGAAGCCAAGCTCGCCCGCATCGCTGACCGGTATGGCAGAAGCGCGGATGAGTTGGCGCGTGAGGCACTAGAGCATTTCATCGTGGAAGAAGCACGATTCTGCACTGGCGTGCAAGCCGGGATCGATGCGGCTAACCGTGGCGATTTCGTCCCCACAGACGAAGTCTGGGCGACGGTGGAGCGCGCGCTGAAAGCCTGAGCGCGCACCGCCTTTGCAGAGAATTACTATCCAGCGGCGCATAATGGCCGTATGTTTACCTCCGCCTGCCCAGCCTTTGCCGCCCTCCCTCACGGGAAGAAACAGCCGAGAATGGCCTCGCCGAAATTAATTACCCCACCCCCTCCCCCTATTCTATTCGCCGTATATTCGCTTCATGTAAACGCATAATATGCTTATTATCAATGGTTTACGGCGTAAAGCAAAAGTGGCAAACACGTCAAAATGGCAAAATTCTACCCCAAAAACAGAGGTTTTTGGTCACAAAACAGGGCTTTTTTGCATGAATTTGAGCGGAAAACACGGTGATTTTGAACGGCAATGTGCCTTTAGACCTGTCTCCAGGCTGCTCAAGGCGGAGGAAGGGTAAGCTGTTCTCAAGCGGAGGCGGAAATGCGGCGTTTGCGTTACGGCGTAGCAATGAGCCTGGACGGCTTTATCGCCGGACCCAACGGCGAATACGACTGGATTGTGCCCGATCCCGCCATCGACTTCGCCGCGATCTGGTCGCAGTTTGACACGGTGCTGATGGGGCGCAAGACGTTTGAGGTCGCTCAAACCCGGCGCAAGATGTTTTCCGGCTCCGTTCAACGTTGGGTTGTCGTCTCGCGCACACTGAAGCCCGAAGACCATCCTGACACGACCATTCTGAGCGGCGGCGTTGAGCAAGCTGTGGCCGCGTTGAAAGCCGAGCTGGGACCACAGCCGCAAAAGGACATCTGGCTCTTCGGCGGCGGCGAACTGTTTCGGTACCTGCTCGATGCGAGTCTTGTGGATGCGATCGACGTGATGGTGATGCCGGTGTTGCTGGGCAGTGGTGTTCCATTCCTGCCGGAAGGGCGGCGGCAGACGCTCCATCTCGAGAGCAGCAAGGTGCTGACGAGCGGCATTCTGGCGCTGAATTACGGCGTTGTTCTGGAAAAGATGTGAAGGGGGATTGACGCCGCTCGCTCACCCGAGCCGCGACAATACATCATGGTAAGCAAGCCGGAGAGCGCGGGCCGCGTCCACCTTGCGCCACCATTCGGCAACCGTCCGTTGTTTGAACTTGAAACAGATCACACTGTGTCCAAGGAACTGCTGTTCAATCGCTTTGCGATCCAGCTTCCAAAGAACCGCTGCGTATCGTGCTGCGAATCCCGGATGACAAAAGAAGGTCTTGTTTGCGCCAATTCCAAAAGGAACAATAGTGCGCGTCTCAGTGAAGTATCGCTGTACTCCGTCCGAAACGCCGGGCCACTCCTCGTTGAAGCAGTCATCAAGAATAATGATTCCGCCCTGGGCCAATGCTCCCTCGGCGGTGGCGAGATCGTGCGCGGTTATTTCAGCCGTGTGTCCGCCGTCGATGCTGAAAAGGCGGAACGGAGCCCGGCCCAGCTCCAACAAGTTGGAGGCGGTGAGCCCCGTGGAATCTCCCTCGTGAATGACCAGCCGGCTCGTGTCCGCATGACGTTGGAGATTGCATTTGAATCGTTCCAGGTCGCCTGCGCCAGAGCGATCGACGTTCAGATCCTGGTGTGAGAACAGGTCGATGGCTACAGCCGCTTCATTCTCCGCGCCAAGAAGGTACAGAAGAACGAAAAGCTTTCCGTGATGGACGCCAATCTCCGCCACGCTTCCCGATACGTTGACGCTCAGTTGTTCCCTAGACAGAAGCAGGATTGCCTGAGCAGCGCCCGGTAGCAGCCAGCCCTTCACTAATTGATGACCGTGCTTGAGGTATGCGTTCAGCCTTCCCTTATTCATAAGAAGAGCATAGCAACTGCGATGGTATGAAGAGTGCAGGTGCCGCAATCCACAGGCACTTGGCGTCGAAAGGTTGCCCAACTCCGCCGGCATAGTCCCGTTTACCGGGGTTGCAAGGCTCGCTGGCGTCCTCAACCCGTGGGGCTTGCCTTAGGTTGAGGGGGGAGAAGGCGAGTCCGACCACCTCTTCCCCCTAGGGCTTCTGTCGTCAGACCCTCTTTACTGTCCGTAGGTGTAGTAGAGCCTGTTCGAGTAGACATAAAAGTTTAGGAGGAAATCCGGGTTGCCCGTCTGGGAGTTATCAAGAGGAAGCAAATCTCCCGGACCTCCCATCCCAAACCCGGGCTTCTCGATATAGGGCATTGACTGGAAATCCGGGCTAATTGCAACGGTGAATGTATTGGCGTTCCCTCCCGTGCGAAACGCAGCGTAAAGATAACCGTTGTGGACGGCAAGAGATGGTGCAGCATTTGTCGCTTGGCAGGAAGGCAGCGGATTCCAGAAGGACGAATACCATGATGTAGCGTTGAGCTGATAGAAGTACAAGCAGCCGTTGGAGCCGTTGGCAAACCCGAGGTAAATGATGCCATTGTGGACCGCGATTCCGGGGTTGTAACTAACCGTGTCCAGACCGGTTAAGTTCTGGCAATCTTGGGAACTGTAGCTGATGTTACTTGTGTTGGGTAGGACTTCGCACAAGATTGGGGTTTTCGTGCTCCCGCTCATCAATGTGATCCACAACGCGTTGGGGTTCGTGTTCGGATCTACCGCCATCACTGGGGAATACCATGTACTGAGTCCTACGGCAATTTGGTAGGGAGCGGACCAATTGACACCGTCTGAAGAACTGATTATGTAATTGTTGTTTGGCGCGCCCGTGTAGGCCATATAAAGAAATCCGTTCGAAACGGCTAGCGTAGGATTTGCATTGGCTGTCAAAGGACCAGACGTCTGTTGGGGGTAGAGGTATTGTTCATTTCCGAAAGACAGCCCGTTGCCGCCATTGTTTTTAACTACTACGTCGCACAGATTTCCATTGCAGGTTGTGGATTTCAGATATGCAATCCAAATCTTATTGTTGAAGACAGCGGAGGCGACGCCTGGCCTAGTGCTCTGCCCACCCACATCTGTTGTGTTCGGGTCGTACTGATCGGTAGACCAAGTAAGCTGCTGGGAAAATGCTGTAAGACCAAAAGTTAGAGATGCTGCTAGGGTTAGGCAGCGTAGTGACGCGAACTTCATTTTCAATCTCCTAGTACTAGAGGTTGATTTGCGGTTGGGGGAGGGCTTGGTCGCAAAGCTTTAAGAGCCATGTGATCCTCGCCCAGTTTGGTACTAAGTGCGCGAAGGCGAGAACCTATTTTTTTCGCGAAAACAAGGTAACCAGTTGAGCGGGAATAAGTACTCAAAATTCGCACAGAGGAAAATATACCATAGGTTTTCGCAAAAAGAACTTTAGTCATATTAAATTTGCTTGATGCTAACGTTTGGATGATTACTATAGTAATTGAGTGCTTTCAAGCATAGCGAGTTGAGCAAGAGAGTCACGTGCCCCCGATCCACACCTAGACATATGCGCGCCGCGGTCCGTAGATTGTATTCACAGCACAATAGTCTGCCTATACTAATTCCAGTTTGACTGGCGTTTTTGGGAATAGACATTCTTGTAATTGAAATTTAGATATCGCATGTTAATTCGGGATTCGAGTAAGCGCCAGACGAATGGACATCCGACGCTTACTCTCATTGGATCTGCTATCTCTACTAACTTAGAATTTGTAGACAACGCCGATACCAGCCCGGGCGTTCCGCGTTTCGTGCGGTGAATACCCAAGTTGCGCCGAATTCCCGGTGACTGTAAACGACTGCAGGATTACATCTCCCGCGGCGCGGACGGAGATTCGCGATGTCAACTTGTAATCAAGCCCGCCGCCGCCGCCACCGGCGAATGAGATGTTCGGGGTCTGGCCGGTTCCGCCCACGTGTTCGCCGCCCAGCAACAGATGGACGAAGCCGTCGACTCTTGAGTAAAGTTCCGCGTGCAGCTCAGGCCCAAACAACACCATATCCACTTCGGGAGTCAGCGTGGTGTTGGTTACCTCCGGGCTGGTGAATGCGTATTTGTAGAATGCGCCGTCCGCGGTGATGCCTAAGTATTTGCGGAAGTCGCGTGTGTAGGACAGTTCGGCGCCCTGCAAGCCGCTGCGCGAAAGGTTGACCTGGTTGAGGCTGGTGTAGGCGTAGCCGCCGTAAACCTCATTCTTATAGACGGGTTCATCCCCTTCGGCGGATCTATGGCCCGGCAAAACCTGGCTGCTGGCCGCCAGTGGCATTATCACGGCCGAAACCACGGCCAAACTTGAAATCAGGAACGTCCTCTTCAACTTAAACTCCTCAAAAAATCGTACTGTGTTCGGCAGCCTGGCTCCCGCAGTGGATCGGGCGCGAAGCAGTTGCCATGACCTGGATTTGACGTACCCTCCTAGACTATCCTCTCGACCCCGGTTGAACGAAGTCGAAAGCCGGTTACGGTTGCCGATTACGGTTCTCGGGATTCCACCGTGACCGGAGCTGGAAGGGCAAGGAGTTTGCCGGAACTGCTGGTTACTGTGACGGAAATTCCGCCGGGAAGATAGCGTGCGATCACTTCGGGCCGGAACCAATCCAGTTCCCAACCGTCCTCAATAGCCAACACGGTGTAGCGTCCGGGAACCACATCGCGCAGCGAGAAGCTTCCGTCGGAGTCGGACTGGTCGCGCCGCGAAAGGCTTGACAGCGCGGTCAAGTCGGCAGGCAGAAGCACCACCATCACTCCCGCTTCGCCTTTGCCATTTTTGCGGGCGAACCCAGTAATCCGCGTGGCGGAATCGCTGACCGTGACCGTGAGCGTAACGGGGCGGTCGCCCACCGTAAACTCATTACCGCCATGCACGCGATTGCCCACGGCGATGGTGGCAACTTGCAACTGCCCGCTCTGAGACTGGACGGACAGCCTCCAGGCTCCCGACGGAACTCCCTGGAAACTGAACTCGCCATTTTTGCAATTCGCTCCCTGTGGATTCTGGCGGGTATTTTCCACACTTTCAAGCGACAGGCTCGTGAAGGCGTTGGAGCCGCAAGGCAACAGCCCAGCTCCGTTGCGCAAAACTCCGCTCACCGTAACTGTTGGCGAGCCGAGCAGCGGGTCCACCTGCTGGCTGGTCGTAGCGTCCAACTCCGCAATGCGTGGCGGGTCGCCCTGCACAAGTTCGTAGTGTCCCGG
>Ga0302140_10011837_pt1 | contig 10716 bp, 12 predicted proteins | sample I_Bog_E1_1_FD_202095 | JGI IMG/M metagenome (GOLD analysis project Ga0302140, IMG submission 202095) | Peat permafrost microbial communities from Stordalen Mire near Abisko, Sweden - I_Bog_E1_1 | ecosystem: Environmental > Terrestrial > Soil > Wetlands > Peat | place: Sweden: Abisko, Stordalen...
GGGGAAACGGCGGAGCAAAGGGGGTATCCGGAAAATGATGGGAAACGATCCAGGCGATTCCAGCACTATACAGGCGAGTGCTGTAACTCGCGACGCCATGAAAACTCCCGCGCACGATCGCGCTTCCGAATCCCACGCCGCTGAGCGTTATCTCCTCGGCGAACTCTCAGCCGCCGAAGCGGAGGAATTCGAACTTCACTATTTCGAATGCGCCGAATGCGCCGAAGATGTGGAATCGGGCGAGCAGTTCATTGCCAACGCCCGGGCTGTCTTTGCCGATCGGGCGATGGCGAGCGAGCCGGCGAGGGCGGCCAGACAAGCGTCAAAGTCGTCGCGCCCGTTGAGCCAAGACAAGCAGGGCAAGTCCCGGCGTTCGTTTCGGGAGGCGCTGGCGGCATGGATGCAGCCATCGTTCGCAATGCCCGCAATGGCGGCGGCTCTGCTCGGCGCCGTCGCGCTGTACCAGGGCGCCGTTCTGATTCCGGAGTTGAGAAGATCCGCCGAAGCCGCGCAGTCGCCCGTCGAGGTCGTGCTCGAAGCCGAAGTTCGCGGCGAACCGGCGCCGACAATACTTGCCGCCGGATCACGGTTTCTCGATCTGTCGCTGGACCTTCCGCCGGAACCCCGATTCGCAAGTTACGTCTGCGATCTGTCGGACCCCGGCGGCGGCAGGATACTCAGCGTGCCATGTTCCGCGACGTCCGATGGCAAGCCGATGCTCATCGGCGTCGATATCGTGTCCAAAGGCCTGAAACCGGGCCGGAAGTATACACTGAGCGTAACTGGCCAGGAGACGCAGGGTCAGCCGTCGGGAAGAGTTGCCACCGCGTCGTTCGTATTTCAATATAGGTAAACCGAGGACATTTCATGCCTGGACATTTTCGATTCAAAGCGACAGCCGTAGGCGCCGGTGGCCATCTCACCATCCCGTTTAGCGAACTTATTGAAGTCCAGGCGGCGACGGCGCTGTTTGGCATCGGCGGTCGCGGATCGGCCAGATCGGCGGGCTTCAGGCACCGCGAGATCCTGAGCTTCGATCTTGCTCAGACCGAAGTCACCGGATCGGTCGTTCCGGCGGACGACAAGACCCCCGTCTATTACACGCAGGCTAAAGCCACTGTTGAGGGCCTGAACGTGATGGATATGGTGACTGCGGACCGAATCGTCGCTAACCTCGTCTCAACCCACACCGGGGATAAGCGGACCGAGCCGTCGGTGAGACTTGTCGGTTCCCGCTTTGAGAACCTCAAGATAGCGGGTTCGCTGATTGAAATAGAATCCTCCGTCTGCACACTCGATAAGTACGATACCTGGTCCGCCCTGCGAGATTCCTACACGGAAGATGAGGTGAACTCCCTGTTCGCAACGGATCCGGTGAACGCGAAGGGCCAGGCGGCTCCGCCCGGAGTCCGGCGCTGGTTCAGTCCGCTCGCCCAGGGCCCTCAGTTGCTTTCGAGCGCGGGCGTTGCGCATACTTCCATCGTGCGCAAACTGGGACCCGCGGACGACTGCCTCGACATCTATGGCAATATTGTTCACGTCAAAGGCTTCGGAGTGATTCGCCTCGGCGAGGTCGCGATCTCCCCCTGGACCCGCGCCCTGACAATGCTGCAGATCGAACTTGGCTGTCCGGTAAACGGGGAAATGAGTTTCAACTATGTCGAGGATGGTGGAAGCCCGCCCTGGGATAATCCCGACCCTGACGGCGCTGTTTCTTAGCGTCCTCAGCGCTTGCCAGCCGCGACTCCCCTCGCTCGACGACGAGTTTCGCCGAGTGACCGCACTCGTCCGTACTGAGCGCTTCGATGCAGCCATGCCCGCAGCCGAGGTGGCCCTTGAGCGCGCCGACCAGTCGAAAGATCCGATAAGCCAATGGCGGTTCCGTCTGCTCAAAGTGGAGATCCTGGCCGGCCACGGAGAGTCGTTAAAGGCGGCTTTCGATTTTCTTAACCGACTCGGCGATCCGCCTTCAACGCCCGAATTCGCCGGACTACGGGCGAAACAACTCCTGCTTCGTATGCAGGTGTTGTCATCGGAAGGGAGATTAACGGACGCCGAGGCTCTGCTGCGACCGGCGAAAGATGCAGCGGCGGCCTCCGGTTCGGATGAGCTTACGGCCATGGTAGAGCTGCGGCGCAGCGCGCTCCTGGCGGCAAGGGACCGTGTAGACGAGGCACGGTCGGTTATGCTCGAAACGCTCTCGAAGCCGCACGACGACTACATCGAGGCAAGAGCCACAAGTTACCTGGGCTTCACTTTCCTGAACGAGACGCGGGGCGACGAGGCGGTTCCGTGGTTCGATCGCGCAAGGGCCGCCGAGGAGAAACTGGGCGCGGTCGAGTCGGCCGCCCGCGCGAACGGCAATCTCGGCGCGGCTTACGCGTACTTCGGAGATTACGATAACGCCAGGGAACGCTTCGATCTTGCGCAGAAGACATTCGACCGGACAGGCAATCGATACGAACAGCAGATCTGGCTCGGCGATTCCGGAAATCCGCTGTTCTATCAGCGAAAATATGGCCAGGCGTTTGCCCGGTACAACAAGGCTCTCGGCATAGCCCGGGAAATCGACGCGAAGAAATGGATTGGGCGCTGGTTGGGCAACCTCGCCGAGTGCTCGATCGAACTGGGCCAGTGGGACTCGGCGCGCAAATACTACGAGGAAAACCTGGCCCGTGGCTCCGGCGACAGAAATCACGCGACGAGCCTGCTTGTGATCGGCGCGCGGATCGCGGCGGGTGCCAACCAACCGGAAGAGGCGAAACGGCTTTTCGGCGAAGCCTTACGGAGCGAACCCGACGATCCGACGATTTCTCTCGACGCCCACGCCGGTCTCGCGCGAATCTACATTCAGGGTGGCCAGCCCCAAAAGGCGGAGAACGAGTACGAATTGGCCACTCGCGCGATCGACGCGCGCGGCGCGGGTCTGGTGACGGACGACTCCCGACTCGCGTTCCTCTCGAGCCTCATCCGCTTTAATCGCGAATATGTCGATCTGCTGATGCGCACCCACAAAGACGGAACTCGTGGACTCGAGGTCGCCGAAGCAAGCCGTTCCCGGGTCCTGGCCGGGCGGGCGGGAGGCCTGCGAACGGGGACGCCGCTGAGCGAGAAGGATTACCGGCGGGTCGCACGCGACACCGGCGCCGTTCTTCTCGAATACTGGATGGGAGACGATCGGTCCTGGCTCTGGGTGGTCACGCCGGACCGGCTTCGTTGCCACGAACTGCCTGCGCGGAGCGTAATTGAACCGCTTGTGAAGCGATGGCGCGATTTCATCGCCGCCGGCAGAAATCCACTGGAGGTGCAGGATGAAACGGGCGCACGGCTCTACGACACTCTGCTGAAACCTGTCGAAGCGGACGTGCCGGGCAAGAGCAAGTTCATCGTCGTGCCGGATGAGGGCCTGGATTCCCTCAATTTCGAATCGCTTCCCTCCGGCGGCAATCCGGGAAAGTTCTGGATTGAAGATGCGACGGTGGAAATCGCGCCGTCTCTCAACGTTCTCGCCACGCGCGGCCGGGCTGGAAAACCGGGCGGCGGAATCCTGCTGATCGGGGACCCCGAATCGACCGATATTCAGTACCCGCGGCTCCCGTTTGCCGGAACGGAGATCGATTCCATTGCAAACACGATGAGCGCCTCGAACGCGGACGTTTACCGGGGCTCGAATGCGCGGCCCGCGTATTATGCCGGCGCGTCTCCGGAGCGGTTTGGGTACATTCATTTCTCCGCGCATGCGACCGCCAACCGGGTGAATCCGCTCGACTCGGCGGTTATCCTCTCCGGTCCTCCGGGCCAGAGCAGACTGCGCGCGCGGGATGTGATGAATCTGCATCTCAACGCCGAGCTTGTCACGGTCTCCGCGTGCAGAAGCGCCGGCGATAAAACCTACGCGGGCGAGGGCATGGTTGGGTTCGCGTGGGCGTTCCTGAAGGCCGGCGCCGCCAACGTGATCGCCGGTTTATGGGAAGTGAGCGACCAATCGACGATGGAGCTGATGTCGCGCTTGTATACGGAAATCCACGCGGGATCGCCCATCCCGGATGCCCTTCGCAAGGCCAAACTCCACCTCATTCACGATAAGGGTGGCGCGTGGGCCAAACCGTTTTATTGGGCGCCGTTCCAGGTTTATACGGCCAGCGGGCAATAGGGCGATCCTGCGGCCAGCAACGTGCAAGTTCGTTCGCGAGAGGTTACACGCAAAATGACAACTGAAAAGACGAAGTGCGCACATCCAGCCTGTAAATGCCATGCGGCCAAGGGCGAAAGCCATTGCAGCACGGCCTGTAAGGAATCCGGGGCCAAAGGCGCGATCGCCTGTGGTTGCGGTCATACGCACTGCAAGACGACCTGACTTACCTGTAACTGAAGATGGTAAGCCACTGCTTCGACCAGTGGACTCGAAGAGGTTTGACCGATGCGGGGGTAGAATCCTCTCCAAGTGGCTTGATGAACTACAAGGAGAGGATCAATGTCTGAAACATATCAAAGCCTGTCCCATTCAAAATGGGACTGCAAGTACCACGTAGCTTTTGTGCCCAAACGACGGCGGAAAGCCATCTTCGGACAAACCCGTAAACAGCTGGGCGCGATATTCTCACGCGCTGGCTAGGCAAAAGGAGTGTCAGATCCTTGAGGGGCATCTGATGCCGGATCACGTGCATACGTGTATCGCGATTCCACCCAGGCACCCGGTGGCATCGGTGATCGGCTTCCTGAACGGGAAGAGCGCCATTGCCGTCGCCCGTCTGAACGGAAAGAGAGAAACTTCACAGGCGAACACTTCTGGGCCCGCGGCTGCGCGTCTCTACCGTCGGGTTCGAACTGGAACAGATCCGAAAATACATCCGCGAGCAGGACGACGTGGATGGATCAGGCGGAGAATTCTGAATAACCAATGAGGCGCGCATCGCGCGGCGCCTTCCCCAATAACCCCAACCGCCTTTGAGGCGGCCCAACTCATCAAGGCACCCGCTTTGCGGGTGTCTGACTAAGCCGTGGTATTGCCGGTAGTCGGGCGAAGCTGGTTGAATCCCCGGTCGCCCGCCCCAGGAGGCCACGCTATATTCTTCTGTGACGTGGAATCTGACTGGAGAACCAAGTAAGCGCGATGCCGTCCGATATACCAGCCCCTCAGTCTCTCATCGCAGGAACTGCCGCGAAGCTTTTCGATCTCACGGAACACATCTTGCTCGGCGATGTTTGGGAGCGGCCTGAGCTGTCGAAACGCGACGGGAGTCTGATCACCGTCAGCGCGCTCATTTCGCTCAACCGGACCGAGCAACTCCCTTTCCATCTGAAGAAAGCGCTGGACAACGGAGTCACGCGGAACGAACTGATCGAAGCAATCACGCACCTCGCCTTTTACGTGGGATGGCCCAATGCGATGACGGCGGTTAGGATCGCGAGGGAAGTGCTTTCGTCAAAGGTCGAATCGGCGATACGATGAATCCCTCGGGCAAGTCCAGGAACCGCGGTACTTCGGCAGGCGGCCTGTTAGTTTCCGTGCTCCTCCAGATGCTCGCAGGTCCTCTCGCGTCAGCTCAGGTATTCCCGTCCGATTCTCTGAAACCAGCAGAAGGCGGCGGCGCCCTCCTGGAGGTCGTGTGTCCAGGCCAGGTGATCAGTGGCACAGAAATCGGCTGTCGGACTGGTTGTCCGAAATTCACGGATTTCGGAATCGATGGAGATGCGTTCAAGTGGTCCCCCGTGGCGGTTATCAGCGGACACTTTCTCTCGCCTACAAGCGAGGACGCCGCACTCTCCATGCAGGGATGCGAACCCCACTCTGAGAACTTCGGTGGCACGATCTTGCTTACGCGGCGAGCGCAGCATTGGGTCATGCTTGGGTACAAGGCCGGCGTCGATACAACGGAGTGCCACAAGGTTCAGCTCCGCGACAGGCGGGACGTTCTCGTATGCATCGGTGGTAGTCGTGCGCAGGGAATCGTCGTGACGGATCTATACGTCGGGGATCTTCTGGCACCGACAGGGTCGCTTATGGCGGAAGACGATCGCACCAACACATTTTCTCTTTAACCGATGCACACCATCACCTGCGGCAGTAACGATGCCGATGAGCGGAAGCCTTTTCACGTGATCCGTTCCAGCATCGACACAGTGGCGTTCTCACGTGGCGGGACACCCGGCCACCCAGGCATAATTGTTAACGCATCGATCGGACGCAGGAAGATGACGCCCGCGGACACCAGCGACTGTCTGAAGGGCAATAGGGTGCTCCCGAAAGCGACAATCCACTGCCTCGAATTTGTATTCGATGGGCATGCCTACAAAGCTTCGCCGCCGAGCGCAAAGGTGCTGGGACTCTTCAAGGATCACTGAAGCGCCGGCATGGCGCGCTCAGGACTCGATCCCGATTCCCGCCGGAAAATCGAATTCGTGTATCGCCGGCGGTTGCCGATCGAAATCGCTGTAACGGATCCACTTAGGCCGCACCAAAAAATAGACAATCCCCGGCCAGTGCATTCGCTCGGGACCGTCGGGCCAGGCACCGAAATAAACCGCCCGATGGCGCTCCAGCGCGGGCCATTTCAGTTCCTCCGCTTCGCCCTCGAACTGCACTGTCTGCTCGCCCGGTCCCCATCCCCCGATCACGAAAGAACACGCGGGCCGGGCCACGAGATTGGCGTACTTACGGGAACGCCGGACCGTATCGAAGACAATTTCAAGCTGTGGCGTAACCGCGATCCCGACCAGCGCCGACTGCGGCGTGCCGGTTGAGGAAATCGTACCCAGCACCCCGTACCTGCATGTCAGGATGAACTCGTAAAGTTCGGTTTTCGTCATCGGAAACCTCAACCGATACTACCCCAGGTCGGCATGGATCGCAGCTGTGACGCGATCGGCTAATTTCCGAACATGTCCGTTTTCCAGCCCCTCCACCATGACCCGCAGCAGCGGCTCCGTGCCGGAATAGCGGACCAGAATTCTTCCCGATCCGTTCAGTTCGGCCTCGCAAGCCCGGATTTCGTCTGTGACCCGAGGCAGTTGCTGCAAGGGCCGCCGCTCCTTCACCCGCACGTTCACCAGCAATTGCGGATACACGATCAAATCCGCCGTCAGGTCGTCGAGCGTCGCACCCGCCATGACTGCGGTTTCCAGGACTTTCAGCGCGGTCAGTATCCCGTCGCCCGTCGTCGCATATTCGCGGAAGATGATGTGCCCCGATTGCTCGCCGCCCAGAGCCGCCCCGCGCCGAACCATTTCCTCCAGCACGTATTTATCGCCTACCGGAGTGCGCGGCATCGCAATGCCCAGCCGATCCAGGGCCTTTTCCAGACCAAGGTTCGACATCACCGTTGAAATCACCAGATTCCCGGGCAGATGCCCGTCGGCCTGCAATCGGCGCGCGGCGATCAGCAACATGGCATCGCCATCGACGATGCGTCCGGAGGGCGCAACCAGCATGACGCGATCCGCATCGCCATCGAACGCGACGCCGGCATCCGCGCCGTTTGCCAATACCTGCGCGCGAAGGCTCTCGACATGCAACGCCCCGCAGTTCAGATTAATGTTGCGGCCGTTCGGCTGGCTGTGGATCGCGGTCACGTCCGCGCCCGCCTGGCGGAACAGATCCGGCGCCAATGCCGAGGCGGCGCCGTTTCCGCAGTCCAACACGATTCTGAGACCGGCCAAAGGGCGGCCGGATGCCGGGGCGGACAGCGTCGAAAGCAGAAAATCCAGATACGGTTGCGGACCGATCGAGGCCGTCAGCGGGGCAATGTCGCACCGGTCGTCTGAGAAATACGCGCAAGTTACGCCGCCGGACCCGGCTGACCGGGTGGTTCCTCCGATTTCTGGCGCCGGGTTCGGCGGCTCTTGCGCTTCGGAGGAACGCGCGCAAGACCTGGCCGCGCCATCCGCCTGGGCGGGTGTTCCTGAACTATTTGGCGCCGCGCGTCGCGGCCCGTGCGCTTCCACGTCCGGCAACAGGCGGAAAATCGCTTCTTCCACTTCGTGCTCTTCCCCATCCGGCAATTTGAAACCCGAATGCGCGAACACCTTGATGCCGTTGTCCTCAAACGGATTGTGGGAAGCGGAAATCATCACGCCCGCCGGATAATGCCCCGTACGGGTCAAATAAGCAACCCCCGGCGTGGTCAGCACGCCGGCAAACTCCACGCTGACGCGAGTGCCAACCGCGCGCAGCCCATAGGCCAGTTGCGCCGCTATGGCCGGACCCGATTCGCGCGTATCCATTCCGATCAGAACCGGCCCCGTATTTCTGTGATGGTCCAGGTCCTCCGCCAGCGCCATCCCCAGCGCGACGACCGTGCGTGGATCGAGCGGAAACTCGCCCGCCCTGCCGCGGATGCCATCCGTGCCAAAAAGCTTTTTTGCCATGTTTGCGTTAACGAGTTCTCTCGACGTGAATCTTCACTTTAACGCGCGGCGCACCGGCGAAGCGAAGTTCGGGGTCGGCGATAAAAGCCGAAAGATCCTGCGCCGCCTCCGGCGCATCGGCGGCGGTCACGCGGGAGAGATCGAACGGATCGGTCTGCACGCTGCGCGCGGCGGACACTCGGCTCTCCGGCCCGGTAACCGCCAGTTCGGCGGGTTCCACCATCGTGCGAGTCCGAATCAGCCCGCGCGGCAGCGCGCCGGAAAACTGCACCTCCACGCGAAGTTTGCTCGTCTTCGGGTGCTCGAAGGTGAAGCGGAGCTGCTCCGGTATCGCCCGCAACAGCGTCACGCCCCGCGGCGGCCGGAGTTCGGCGCTGGTCAGCGTGAAAGTTCGCTCGCCGGGCGCATGAACGCTCGAAAAATCAATCACGGCGGCGATCCGCGTCTGCTGCATAGCGCGCAATTCGTTGGCCGGTCCGCGGGCTTCCACGGAAACGGAGTCCACAGGTTCGGAACTGATGACCAAATCCTTCGGGAAATTCTTATAGTCGATAGGCACCGAGACGATGGTGGCCAATTCAGGTTCGCTGGCAATGTTGTACCAGAGCCCGAACGCCGCCAGCAGCGCCACCGCCTTCAGTCCGAAATTGTGCGTGACCAGCGTCCTGAGACTTGCGGCGATCATCGCCCGACCTTCTGCCCTTCGCGCTCGGCTCTGGCCGTTCCCACCGCGTCGTGAGCCGGGCCGTCTCCGGCGGGATCCGACATGCGCGGCGGGCCGTGCGCAATGACTCCCTTGAAACCGAAATGACGGCGAATTCGCTCTTCCAGGCGTTCAATCGTGACGCCCGATTCCAGTTCCCCCGCCGCCGCGACCGAGATTGCGCCGGTCTCTTCACTCACGATCAGGGCCAGAGCGTCCGATTCCTCAGTAATGCCGAGACCAGCCCGATGGCGGGTGCCGAGACGAGTGGAAACTTCAGGCCGCACGCTGAGCGGCAGGAAGCAGGCCGCCGCCGCGATACGGTCCTTCTGGACGATCACCGCGCCATCGTGCAGAGCCGTGCCCGGCAGGAAGATGGATAGCAGCAGATCGCGGGATACATTGGCGTCCAGACGAACACCGCTTTCGACGAAGGTCCGCAGTCCGGCGTCTCGCTCCATAACGATCAATGCGCCGAAACGGTCGCGGGAGAGCGCTGCGACGGCAAGCAGAATCTCCTCGGTCGATTCGGGTTCACGGAAGCCTCCCAACAGACGCCGTCGGCCCAGCCTGCCGAGGGCGCGGCGGATCTCCTGCTGAAAAAGCACGAGAATGGCGATCGCGGTGTACGGCGCGAGCAACGACAGCATCGAGCGGAGAGTTTCGAGGCCCAGCTGGACGGCCACCTGGTACATGATGACAACGGTCAGCACACCGGCCAGAATATGGGCGGCGCGAGTCCCTCTGACGATCTGGAGCAACTGGTACAGTACCAGCGCGACCACGAGAATATCCAGGACAGCCGTAGGACTGAACCGGGGAACACCGAAGCTGATTAATGCCGGTAACATGCGGAATGCTGATGCCATTGTAACGAAATAAGATCTTCGATTCGCAGCAATCGCCGCGGATGTCCGCGAACGTGTGGGCATTATGGTGGTTCTGACTCCGGTCGTTAGCTGGTGTTCCAGGCTTTTCTGCGCGGATTTCAGGCCGCTTTGCCCACTGTGCGTGGGATTTCAGCAGATCGTGCGTCTTCTTATACTCCCGGTCGGCCTTTTTCGTCCGGTTGAGGCGGTCCGTGTATGCCTTCACGCTCCAGTTCAACCGCGACAAAACGGTTTATGTCAACCACTACTATTTCTATATCGATGACGAGGACTTCGGGCCACTGTTCCTCAAAGTGTGCAGCGATGCGCCGTGGGGATCAAGCTGTGTTGACCACAGGCTCAGGCTCATGGTTCTGCTTGTCAGGGATAAGGTCGGCGCGGGTCTTCGCCTCGGGCCGATGGCCATGAGTGGGCGAAGCGGAGACTGGACAAACGCGGGATCGGCTATGAGGCGCTCGACAACGGTTTCCTTTCCTGTGACCAGCCGGAGAAGCTTCAGGAGATCTCCGATTCGCTGGAGCCGGTGCAGATCGACCGCGTTTTCCGCAAGTGGCTGAAGCGCATCCCGCTGCCGCTGCGACCGGAGGACCGCGGCGACGGGTACGACTGGGACCTGTCGATCTGGCAGATGGAGGTGAGCCTGACCCGGATCTTCGACAGGCCGCTGCGAGACTTCTTCGTTACCACGCGGTCGAAGATGTTTCTAAGCGGGGACGGCCGTACCGTGGGCTCTGACATAGGATTCCTCTAGCTGCA
>Ga0302140_10011839_pt1 | contig 10714 bp, 11 predicted proteins | sample I_Bog_E1_1_FD_202095 | JGI IMG/M metagenome (GOLD analysis project Ga0302140, IMG submission 202095) | Peat permafrost microbial communities from Stordalen Mire near Abisko, Sweden - I_Bog_E1_1 | ecosystem: Environmental > Terrestrial > Soil > Wetlands > Peat | place: Sweden: Abisko, Stordalen...
TAGATACGGGCAAAACTACTGTTGGTGACCGCGTATTTGATGTAGAGGTTGAGAAAACTATGACTCGTCAATCGTACACAGCAATTGATGCGTTAATAACGTTCTGCCGTCCCGATGGCTGTGGTTGTCCGGCGTGGTGACTCCCAGCTTCTGTCTGTTTCCTCGCTTACCCTTGACAAGGCTTGGCAAGATTTTCTGAGAGCTTCCTGTCACCTTCCACAGCTCCACGAAACCAAAACGCAACTCCTACAGAATTCCAGATCCACCCTCTCTCTCTCCTTACTGAGCCCTAGTAACTTTTTCGTCTCGATCGCACAGCCCCTCCTCTAATATTTTTTCACTTCCACCCACCAGCGAACCATTGTACACAACTTGACCCCCCTCCAAAGCGGCAACCTTCCTCACAATGGCTGCTTCTGCTACTCAAAACCCACAAGTCAAGTCTGATTCCAAATCATCGAAGAAGAAGAAGTCCAAGACTGCCTCCACCGAGACCGAAGCTTTGACTGCGTCTGCCCCTGCTGCAGAGGTCACTCCATCCAACGCTGCAACAGAGAGCAACAATGGTGATGGTGGCTACGAAAGTCCGTACATCAAGGAGCTCTACAAGTGAGTGTTGACAGAACAGTCAATTGGTAGCGACTAATGAATGCAAGGAATATCCGGAATGTCAACAAGAAGATCGTGAGTTCAACGTTGTCGGTTTCGATCTTGACAGTCAGATACTAACCGCACTACAACAGACCAACGCCTCCAAAGTCGACAACATTCTCGCCGAGAATCCTGGCAAGACCCTCGACGAATTGGTAGCTGCACGCAAGATCAATGCCGATCAGAAGGCCCAAATCCTGAAGAAGCCACAACTCCAAGCATCCCTGACGCAACTGGAGGAACAAATCGCACAATACAAGAAGTTCGACCAGGAATATAAGGCTAGATCGCAATCCGAGAAAGCTGAATTCGAGAAGACCTTCACGGACAAGGCGAGCAAGGAATTGGAAGAGGCAGTCGCAGCAACAAAGGCTGAAGCTGACGCAACCGCGTTGAAGGAGCAAAAGACAAACCTACTTCTCCTCTCTCAATTTCTCAAGTTAGCTGCTATCCGACGAGGTGAAGATGAGGCTGCAGAGCTTGAAGAGAGCAAGGCCCTGGAGGGTCTATTAGCTCAGGTTTATGCTGGGGACGCTACCGCTGTTGCCTCCATGCTCAACCTTATTCAAGGCTCCAGTGATACTGTTACTTCTGTCATGGGCGAGGCTCTGAGCGTTACTTGTATGATCTTGACCTTGCTCCCTTTGAATCTGATGGCTGCTAATGTTTTGAGTAGATGCCGACATCAAGGCAGCTTCCCTTGCCCAAATCGCCGCTACTCCTATCCTTGACAGCGAAGTTGAGCAACCTCATGAGGCTCCTTCGAGTGAAACTGAGCATCCAATTCAATCTGACCCGACCATAGTCCATGCTGGTAAGCATATTCTCGAACTTATTTCCTCTGAGAAATCTGTTTGTTGGGAAGTTTAGAATCTAGCAATACTAATTTATGTACCTAGGCCTCACTGAGATCGATGAGCCTACCGCAACCGTCTTGACTAATGGTCACAGTGAATCTGTCTTTGAGACCCAAGGCATTCCGCAAAACTCCGGCTTTGGCGATGGAGCTGCCAACGCTGCTGCCGAGGCGAACTGGGACAACAACAACGATTTATCCACTTCGCAGGAATGGGTTGAGGTCCCTCGTGATGCCAATGAGACTGAAACTGGTATTACGGCTACTCCTGCTGCTCCTTCCAACGTTCAAAGCTGGGCCGACGACCAACCTGATAGTCCTGTGGAGGTTAGTTTGCGTCCTGTCATGAAATTGAGGACGATCTTCAGCTAATCACATTCCCTCATAGAAGACCTCTGCACCAGCTAATACCAACGATGGCTTCCAAGAGATCAGTCGTAACCGTGGTGGACGAGGTAACTTCCGTGGAGGTCGTGGACGCGGCGATGGATTTCAGCGTGGTAGAGGCGGTTTCCGAGGCGATGGCTATCGTGGACGAGGCCGGGGTGGTGGTGGAGGAGGTCCTCGTGGGGCTCGCCGCTCAGACGACTCTTAAGGCCTGGGCCATGCTGTTCGCGAGACCATTGGACTTTTTACGGTGGCACTTGCGTTTTGTGATCTCCAAACTTTACACATGTAATCTCTCCTTGCTTGTTTGGCAGCATCGATGGCGTATGTTGCAGCGGCATTGCATTTGTGTCATGATGGCTGGATAGCCGGGGCTTTCATGCATGATCGGGAGTCTTCAATGCATTTTCAGCACTTTCTCCCTACGGCATCTCAGGGGGTTGGGAAAAGAAAAGTTGATACTGCGCGGTAGGCATTGGGGGGTGTACCAATGACAAAAATGGCATACTTTCTGAATCATCCCTCGACTGCGAATTCCTAACGTTCTTGCTGATTTGATACAAAGTGGAAGTGTCCAGATGACATTTTTTGTTCATGACATTTGGTTATATTCAGCGTGAGGCCGACCTTGCACAGTAATATCCCCTCCATTACCAGTCGACAGTTGGAAGCCTCAACTGCCCTGAGAATAATAGATTCACGTGATACCCCTTTTGTGAAGACCACGTGATAATTCTATATATCTACCGTACACAAAAATATTTTGATCCGTTTCTTGCGTGTGAGGAAGAAGCACCAAGGTATTTAAGCATTACACAACACTTTAGCGAATGCCTCTGCCGCCGTCGTGTCAATGATCTCCGTTATGCTGTTTTCCACTACTCCGGCTTCTCGTCCTCACGTCTCTACAAAGCTAGAATCTGCGCCGAAAGTAGTATAGGTGCTACCCTGAGATGGAGAAGCACTATCGAAGGATTAGAGTCTGTTCTCTCCAGTTTGAAATCCAGAAGCACTCACGAAGGATCGCATGGTTCCCATGCGAGGTTCACTTGCTGTGTAAAAGAAACAGTAGCGTCGTCATCTGATAATTCTCCAGCTGCTGTGGATGGAGCGCCTTTTTCAAGTGCAAGAGATATACGATTGTTAATGTTAAGAATTCCATTGGCTCCACAAGGTGACCTAATATGTCAAGTCAGTATCTTCCATACGGCAAGTGGCGAAGCATTTATAAAAGGCTGGTGCCACTGGGGACATTCACATGAAGGAAAGCGTTATAATTCATACCAGATTACAGAAGCTGACTTGACTGTATCAACCTTGTCATACGTGTTGCCCTGCGTCCAATCGGTCGAAGTATCATCTCCTGAAATGTATTTCCTCGTCTCTGCAGTGTGCGAAGCAGCCTGAGAAAAGTAATACGTGCTGACAAAGGATGCGTTTACGCCAGCATCTAATCTCGCCCAGCCACTGGGGTAACGGGGAAGTCAGTAAATACTCAAAATATGGTCGTTTCGGGAAAGAACACATTGTCTTAGGAGAATATCGCGAGGTAGGCTAGAACAGGAATGGGATTTCTCCCCACCTACTGATATGTTGATTGGAGAACAGTGAAATGCAGGCCACCGGGATACTTCAGGTTAAGATGGATTTGACACTATCCAGATAATCAGCATTTTAAATTGTGAATGAACGAGTCATGCGGCATTCAGACATGCCCAACGGGATTCGTTCTGGTAAACTTACATTCTTTGACTTATCTTGCTGCGAAGCGGTAGGGCCAATGTACGCTTGAAATTTGTCAAACCCAAAAGTCACAGTTTCTTTGTCGTCAGATGGGGTGGTGGTGGTAGACCCTTGAGGGCTGCGGATTCTCATAGTCAGTGTATTTCTGGACTAAGTCGTTAAGGTTCGGAGCCACTATCGGTCATTTATGTGGACCTCTGAACACAAGAATTTGGGTTTAAAGAGAGTCAAGTGCCTACCAGCCATTCCCGCTCGTGTTGGCCTGACTAATCGTGATATCCCCGGGATTGTAACCAAAGCTTCTGATACTGAGGTTTGGGATATCATTATTCTCCATAGGAGCGGCTATTGCCAAAGCTGGCAGAAGCAACAGTAGGCCAAGAAAGTGCATGGTGATATTTAGACAAGAATCTATGCAAAGTGCGTGTAGAATAAAAACAACTTGGAAAACTAATTGTTGGAGGAATAAGTAGGTCTTGGATCGAGGGATGTGGATATTTATACCGTTTCCAAGTTTTCTCATTTACTTTCAGAGCTCGAACACGGTCCTATGGCCAAGCTTAACCATCATCTTTTCCCATATAACTCTGCATGTGATCGGTGTCTTGCCTGGACGTTCGGGGTCAAGTGATCTTCCAGGGAGCCCAAATCCTGCTTCAAGCTAGAGGTTTATCTATTATTGGCAAACTCGCTACTATGATCCAGGTGGGGTATCTGTTGGAGTATATCAAACCTGATTTCAACCGGGTTGAGTTACTCTAAGCTTCCTCAAGGACAATCGACACCAGAACGAGCACAGCTGGGGGAAAACGGCTCGGGTGGGGACATAATTTGCCTACGATCAAGCCCGACGAACCCATGACCGCTTTCCCATACTTAGATTGCTAACGGAAAGTGGTTGGACGGGGAAGGGGAATTCGAGTCATCTCCTCTCGGCGTGTTCTGAATGTGGCCAGCCCATTGAAGGCTCACTTACCTCCGATCCGGTTCTTAGATGCCAAGAATGACGTTTTGGACCTAGAATAAGGCAATATGAGAGGAGATTTCAAGCATCTTTGGAGGGAGAGTGCTCCCGGGGAAGATGCTTCTCCGTGCTTGTAAATAACTAGGAGGTTAGCATTTTCAACGTCTCCAAAGTTGCCAAGACCTCACCCGAAAGTTACCTGTTTGGAGAATTCCTACCACGTAATCAAGATAGCTTTTTAGTCTGAAAAGATGCCCATACACGAACACGATTCGGCCAAGAAGTTTTGAAGTGCAGAGCTATGCTATCAATGTACTTAGGAGCATAGACTCATATTGCCCAATAGAGTGCCCAGCAATTCTTGTTTACCAGCCTCGCGACTCTGACTGCGTTGGACAGCCTCTCGCTCAGGTACCGATCATCCTTGCCGCTGCAAGTCAGGGGAAAGAACAACACGAGCAACATTTAGCCGAAGAGCAATTTTCGTGCTGCCGGCAATTGATGCTATTTGTCAAGCAGTCCGTATATTTGACTGATAAATGGACCATCTAATGCTCGGTGATAGTTCAGAGTGGCTATAAATTCTATTTATGGACCGCCTCTCCCGTTCGTCGAAGCCACAGAATCTAGCACAAAGTTGGACCAGCTCACAATTGCGGAGAATCCTGGGCCTTGGCGCATCAAATCCCCGAGTGCGGCTGGAGATCGCTGACCTGTCTCTGTCTTGACTAAAACACAAGGTGATCTGGTTTGGATAAAGTACTTTACCGAGATCATGCGCCTGCTTTCAACCCAACAATTAAGCGAGGCGAGCACATTGAGATTCAGGGGCAAGAAGTGGCCCCAAGACAAGTCTCCCCAATAGAAAACGGTTCTTACTTCCCCACAACACGAAGCCGTAGTAGCTTGTTGCTGCATGGATCAACCGCAGAATCCTCTTTGGAATTCCAAAAACATTGACGCAATATACAACTTCATCTCATCTCATCTCCTTAATAACTCAGTGACACAAAATCCTTCCACAACATACAAGCAGGGCCCGCTCTCGCGAAAGATTAAATATATCACGGAGAATCTGCATGATAAATTCCATTCATATCATATGTAGCACAAACATACGAGGATTTGTTTTACTTTGTCGACAATATGACCATGCAAGCAGGGAGCGCAAAGAGCCTCAGGTTCTGGACCCTTTACCGAGACTCAACACATCATGGTCATTTCTGGGCCAGTAAAAAAAGAAACCACGTGTCTGGCTCTGAAATAGAATCATTCTTGTATGGATAAGATGCCTCCGAACATGATCTTATACGTTCAGATGTCTGCCGTTCAACTGCGCCGCACACAGGTATATATTCCAAGCTTATGTTCTAGAAAGGTAATATGTAGCATAAGCGCCGTTCTAATTTTACACCACATTACAACTTGGCAAAGCTTTGGATCATCAAATGAATTGGCAATGTAATATGAACAGAGCAAAAAGTCCTACCTCCAGAGCATTCCAGACTGTGACATTTCCCCATGAGCTTTTAATGAGGGTACTGGACTTTTTGACAGCAGGTACGCTTCTTTTGCTCACGGGATCTATCATAGCAGCAAAGCTACCGATAGTTGCCTTGTTTTCCAAATAGGACAAGTTCCTTGCTAAAATGAAACTATCGTTGTCACTCCCCAACAGGTATAAGCGGGTGTCCTCTGAGCTTCTCCAAATGTACACTCGATAGTGAATCAAAAACGAGGTAGCTGTGACAAATTATCCACGAGCGATCATCCGAAATTCCCTTACCTGAAAGGCCTGAGAAGGCATAAAGCCACAGCTTCAGCAGACGCCCAACATTCGTTTGCTACTTCCAAGACTTCAATGAATGGGGACAAGAGATAGGGAAAATATGTGTCTAGCAAGGAAAACAGAATTGCTGGTCTCAAATCATTCTAGAGATACCGCACCTGCTTTGTCGCTTTTCATGCAGACAAGAAGGGCGTTTGAAAGATCTTGTCAACGGAACTTTTGGGTTTCCTTTTTTTAATAACAATGAGGATGATACCAATCAATTCTTCCGCGCATCTTGAAGCTAATTTGCATTTGTTGCGTCTTTCATCTAGCATGCACTTGCCCGATTTTATGACCTTTTATCTGCTCAAGATATTTGTATATCAAGCCTGCTCCTGTGCTGGGTTCACTCAGCAGACTTTCCACTTCGTGGCTCGGGTTCACAGAGCCTACCTTCACAAATAACAACACGAGAGCGAAAATCAAGCATCGAATCTACTTATTCTGACGACACAGTCATAATGGTCTGCTCAATGCTGCCGGATCCGAGATCCTTCCAATCCTTCATGAAAGAAGAGTACATTTCCAACAACGCACAGGACAAGGGCGAGTTTGGCGACATCTCCCGCCTTCTCAGTCTGCAGTCCCAATTCCGCAACTTCAAGACGCACTTGCAGCATCATCGACTTGAGACCAAAACCAAGGCCACTGGCAACGCGCTCCCCACCACGAAAGTTTCCATGGCCACGCATTCCGTATATGACCTCTCCGGAATCAACAATTGGACTCCTGAAGACGACGAGGCCAAGAAGAGAGAGGAGCAGGGATTGGCCCCTGAGAAGAAGCCAGACCCATTCGCCTTCTACAATCTCTCCAGGTTCCCCATTACAGTGATCGGCGACGCGAAGGATAATGAAGCCAATCGGAAGCTGATGTTGGCGGAGCTTGAGAAGCTCTTGAAAAAAAAACTCCAGCGTCTTGTCAACGACGCCACGGAATACTTCACCCAAATGCTCAACTGTACAAGATGCGAGCGTGCACACTTGAGGTGCATGACTCACCCGATCACTACCATGTTGGTGAAGCTGCAAATCGAGATGCGTCAAATGGATCCTATGAAAGTTACGCAACCCATGGTTGACTGTTGGATGAAGACGTTTGAGAATGTGAAATACGCGTACTGGGTGGAGCACAAGGAAAGCGAGGGTGTCTGTGATAAGCTGGTGGATGTGCATCGTGAGCCTAAGGAGACTTGGGTATGAATTATTTACTTTCTTTGCTTACTTGTCTCGCGAATTGAGAGGCTCGTTCCCTCCTCAGGACTGATGCTGACTAGCTTACGTAGGTCTGGAACTTTGAAAAGACTGAGTTGTCCTGGGGCGTTGAGAAGTGAGCCGACAAAGATCACTGTTACGACTCCCCGCATGTTTTGAGCTGTGGTCCACAACTGCGGAGTTGTTACGTTCCCTTTGTTGGTGGGAAGTTTGGTTGATTTGGGTGCCTCTGGTTAGAAGATGGAGGTAGACTTGATTACTGGACGTGTTTGAGTGGCTATCCAGAGAGCTGGGCGGCCACATTTGAAGAGAATAAATCTGGTTTCCGTCACATGCCTTATCGAGTGTTATCGGAGTGTAAAGGATTTGATCGATGGAACTTCGTCCCATCGTAGAGAGAAAACATGGTGCTTGATGCTAAAGGGGGTTCTCTCCAACGGCGCCAGGATAAAAATGATGAAGATGATACTTGTTTTTCCTATCATGATTGTGTGTTGTGAGTTCGTGGAGTGGACAGAATAGTAAGTTAAAGAAGACACTGCACTGCACCGGATCTTCGGCATTCACGCCCGGTGGAATAAGGAAGTCTATAGTGGCACGAGCGAGACATTACCTAATCTGTACCTGCAGATGCACGCATTCTGAGGAGCCTTGTCTATCGGGACTGCCATGGCGTTCGTTTCCCTATACTGGAATTGATGGGAAAGAGGGTAGCTTGCAGTGCAAAGCGAATCTCAACCTCCATGACTTATTGATTGCGCTTCTTCGTGCTGCTTTCCTCATGGGGGGAGTAACGGGTAGAAGGACTTCATTGGCTGGTGTCGGAGGTCTCAGGGTTGTTTGCCCCACGCACGCTAGAACCCCGACGCAGATGGAAGGAAGCTTAATTTAACGTATCACGGCTTTGGCTTTCGTCTGATAACGCCGTGTAGGCAGGGCAGCATCCCGATGTGCAAGAAGGCCATATGCGGTGAGAATATCTCGTGGGACTTTCCATTATGTTTACTTGCGCCACCATACTGGCATAGATGCCCAGAGAGTAGTGGAACAGAGTAGAGGCTCGAGAAACTCCAACATTTGAGTGCATGGGGCGTAGCTTGGAAGGAAAGGGAAGCTCGCATACTGGCCCGACAACACCTGCTTCGTGAACAATTGCACCATCCATAGCGAGTAACTTTTCTCTCGAGGAGGAGGGGCTTGCTCTGTGACAGCTCGGCTTCGCCCGCCACAGCAGTAGGGCCCAGTGCAATGGGTATAAGTCCGTGACGAAGAGTGAGAAGGTCGTCGACGAACACCGAGGATGCTTCATTGGTGGCCCCGGTCGGGAAGGCTGCATGAGATGCCGCCTGCGCCTGAAATAGCACCGCATCACAGCGAACAGTTGCAAACGTGAGGGAAACAAATATCCAGTGTGATCTGCACAGTAAAGTGAAGCTTGGGACAAAAATCGGAGAATGGGACGTCGAGTAGGGCTGGGAACAACCTCGGCTGTTGGACAACTCCATGGATGTGTACAACTTGCGGCCATGCAAAACGGGCTTCTGATCGCACAATGGCATATACAAACACCAGATGTCTGATTGTCGATCGGCCGCCGCGGACGTGGAGGCAGAGGGCGGAGGAAGAGGCTCTTCTCGCGCATTCACTCATGGAGGAGGCAAAATATAAAAGCGGGTCGGTGGCGCGCGCCTTGCCCAAACAGGCTTAGATCATGATTCGATTGAACGATTTATCGCTCCACTAGTGCTCGATTGAAGACGATGCGTCGGTGCCCTCCATCCGCGAAGAACGACGTCCATTCTCCCTGCATTTTGCAACCCACCATCGTCGACACCTTCCTGCGTGCATCCAGCTTGCGATCAATCGGTGGCCACGCTCCGACAATCGCTGCGAGTCTTTCCTCGCAAATCGCTCGTTCGCAGCCCCCAGCTTTCCCTCTCGCCCCCTCCCCCGACCTCAACCCACAACCCCCCGGCACCATTATTGCGCGACACCCTCATCGAAGGCTCGGTTCTATGCGGTGCCTCTAGACATGTCGACCGATGCGATGGCCGTGGTGGCCACGGAGAGCGAGCCTGTGGGCCTCCAGTCTCCGCCAGACTCCAACTCCGCCCCCAAGGATACTGGTAGCGACTCTGAGCTGTCTGATCTCGAACCGGACCCCGAACCCGAGCCAGAGTCGAACGAGCTCCATGACCTCAAACCCGACTATTACTCTGATGGTGGTGTGCCGGTGTTTCGTCCTTCAATGGATGAGTTTGCAGACTTTCAACGATACATGTGAATCTCCCTTCGATTCTGACACTACAGAAGTGCAGATCAGAACTGACTGCGATAGGCGTGGAATCAATTCTTACGGAATGAGAACCGGCATCGTCAAAGTTATTCCCCCTCCCGAATGGGTTGCTGCCCAACCTCGCCTCGACGACGCTATCAAGACGATCCGAGTTAAGGAGCCGATCAAGCAAGATATTATGGGCACAAGTGGAACCTATCGCCAGGCAAATTTCATGCACCAGCGGTCATATAATCTGCCTCAATGGCGACAGCTGTGTGAGCAGAGCGAGCATCAGCCCCCTGCTAAGAGAGGGGAACGGCGGTTGAATCAAGACAAATATGTCCCAAGAACCAAACCTTCGGGGACCCCCTCCTCTAGTTCCAAGAAGAAGAGCACTGGCCGCCCTAATAAGGGAAAAGGAAAGCCCGTGGGGATGGATCCAAGTGACGGAACAAGCACCCCCGATCGTCTTCCAACCCCAGTCTCTCCAACAATGAAAGCCGAGGATGATACGACCCACATTAAGGAAGAAGCAGATGATGCGTGTGATACACCAACCAAGAGGATGGGTGGACGGCAGCCTAAGTCTATTTCTGTTTCGTCCCGACGCAAGAACAATCGAAGTGAGAGTGCCGCAGTTGATGAAGCAGCGTTTAAGGACTTCAAGTACGAGCTCGAAGGCGAGGATTATAGCCCCGAACGCTGCGAAGAGCTTGAGAGGGCTTACTGGAAGACTCTGACCTACGCCTCGCCTCTTTATGGCGCAGATATGCCTGGGACACTCTTTGAT
>Ga0302140_10011840_pt1 | contig 10714 bp, 11 predicted proteins | sample I_Bog_E1_1_FD_202095 | JGI IMG/M metagenome (GOLD analysis project Ga0302140, IMG submission 202095) | Peat permafrost microbial communities from Stordalen Mire near Abisko, Sweden - I_Bog_E1_1 | ecosystem: Environmental > Terrestrial > Soil > Wetlands > Peat | place: Sweden: Abisko, Stordalen...
CAAGGGAATATTGTTAGAGCCTGTGCTTCCTTGCTGTCTCCACGCCATGTTGGTGAAGTGGATGATTATCTGCGGAAGGGTGATTGTGGGAAAGGAGGAAGGAGGTGGTGAGTCGACGATTTTCTAGATGTGCTTAGCGCGCCGCCGGGGCGAGGCGCTAAGGTAGAGGTCACGTGTGGGGCTCAGGGGCAGCTCAAATTTCAATTTCCATCCCATAGATATCTTCGCTTTCACAACCAATATGCGGGAGACGGACAGGTGTACGCACTCAGTTTATTCTACATTGCTTGACATATACTTCGCTCACACGTCTTGAGCGATGTCAACCACTTATGAACCCATTGCATCCCAAGATTTGTATTGTTTGCAAATTCGCGTCTTCCCTATTTTCCATTCGGAAATTGATCCCATGAATATATTTGACTCCCTTTCTACTGAGACTCATTGTTATTCTCTCGGCGCGACCGTTCAAGCATCTGCGTAGAATGCCCCTTTTGTTTTGTGTGGTCACGAGTCATAGTGGCATTGCAAACTCCCCTTGATGATTCACTGAGAAACAAAATGATTATAAGAGTCCTGAAATGTTTGACAAATCTCCTATTGGGTTGTTACAACAATGCAATATCTCATCACAGACTTTATGCAGTTCCCAAAGCCGCCGTTTGCAGAATGTGCCTCTCTTACGCGTGGTAATTAAAGCTCCAAAGACATATCCCTAAAACCCTAAGTGTAGGGCTAAATCATAGCGATAGGCAATACAAATGCGGATGCATTGCACCAAAGCCAACCGATAACCCGATTTATCGTTGCGCTTCATGGAAATCTCGATGGTCTTGTGAGCCTAAACAGCTTTTCTCATACCTCGACGTCGACTGCAGCCCCTTATGCCGCTGGGACGCAGACATTGACAAACCTCCACGTCAAGATGAGGACTGGTTCATGCAAAATGGGTCATATGAAGGCGCGCCAAGCGAGGAGGAGTACTTTCTCCATCGAGTTCCAACGCACCTCACGGAGCCAGTCTATGCTCGCAGAAGGAGACAAGCAGCAGCAGTTCGGCAAAGATTGGCAGACAGCCCCGAGCATCAAGATGCCGTAATGGGTGGTTTTCGCAACGAAGTCGAAGTGTGTGATGGAGACGAGCTGTCGTTGGAACTTCCTCCGGATATTGCCTTTGATGAGTCGAAGCCAGCGGAGCACCAGTTGTCAAATGCAAACTTTGGCGGTCGGTTCACACGAAGAAAGAAATAACAGAAGTTCTAGCTTTGGGTGACTGGATATAGGTCTTGTATGAGGCATGTGGTCGTTCTTCAACTTTTTCGGGTATGGATGATTTCCAGGCTGATGAAGTCCTCGATGGTTTGTCGTACAATGAAAATCGTTTCAAACGCTTTTCTTTTTCCTTTCAAACTCGCTATCAAGCTCTCTGATTTGACGTCGAGAGCTAGGCAACTGCAACGAGACAAGACCATAGCTGGTCATCTCCTCTGCGTAGGAGAAGTTATCATTGCGACGTCTGTCAGGCTTAAGCTCTCGCGAAACGCTCCATGCGAAGTTTTATGAAGCAACGCCGTACTGGCAATAATGACAGGACCCATGAAAGTCTTCTGTACCGCAGCTTGGGCAAGTCGAATTTGATTTGTTTTGTGAGGGCTCCATCTCCTTAGTAGTGCTCGGTTGGTGATTTGAATGCGGAATGTCTGCTTTCTTCGAAGTGTAGTTGGACTGGAAGTTGTTGAAAGTGCGGGGTCATCAACGAGGATACGCGGCTTAAGTAGGCAACCAACAACGTGTCCAAGCCGTTGATCATTAATGGCCTCTGATAACACTACAGTACTCGGGCGATATGCAAAGCTGTTCAACAATCCGGCTGCTCGTGTGACGTGGCGCCCGGTTAAGCCTAAAAAACTTCACCAATGAATGGCTTATCGAAAGGAAAAAGCAGCCACAACCCCTCTTCGATATGCACGTTCATTTTTACATTCATGCATACGATATGAGGTTCTGCTAGAACTAGTCACATCCGGAGGCGAGGCTCTAAGAAAATAGTTTTGCAATCCCTGGGAGATAGTGGAGCATTTAAGCGTGCCCAGAATAGCATTTCGCAAACTCTTCAAAGTTTTGTTCTAGTGAATGTTTGCATTGTGAGAGCAAATCTTTCCTTTTTGCGTAGTCTCTGGGACAGTTACAATGTCCTCAACGTCCTCAAATTCAAACAGATGAGGGTTCTCCCCATGATTACTCCAATAGCCTAGCTATTCTAGGAAAGTACGCCAATGAAACTTTTATCGAGCTCGATAGTAAACTTCTAGGGTTTAAGCTCATCGAGTGATGCAGCGTAGAGTCAAGCAAATTTCACACCTGGTCACCGTTATTCAGCAACAGCATCAGATCACATTCATAAGATAAGTAAACATTCAAATTTATCTGATCGGGTCACCATTCACGTTCCACACCAGCTTTACAGCATGACAAAAAGATGATTCAAGATATCGTCAAATCACTGTATATGTTCTCTGCCATTCTCTACCCATCCAAGCCTTTCCGATCTACCAACCTTAAATTCCACCCGCCTACCACCGCAGCCATGATCAAACCAAAAGAACTCGAGAAGCTCCTCGACATGCCTAAGCGCTCCATACCCCGCTCAACTCCAAGCCAAACACCCAACTTCGCCACCAAATGCCACTACACCCTTCGCATCTACAGCTGCACGCACAAATCCTTTCTTCCTACGCCCCGCATCACGCACGTCTCGCCCTGTCTCTACGCCGTCCCCATCAGTACGAGCCCTATCCTCTCCGACCTCTCACCGCACCAGCTCGCGACAGCCAGCAACAGCCGATGTGATAACTTAGCTTCTAAGCCAAAGGAACTCCATCTCGACGAGCTGTGCAGCAAATGCCGACCTCATCCTCTCGGTACCCAGAAGAAGCTGAGAAAATTCGAGACTTTGACGAATACCGAACAAACGTCCACGACAACGGACGATCCGGCGGGAAGCGCCGATGAGATCGAGCAGGGCTTGAAAGCCTTGACTTTGGACCCTACTCTATCGGCTTCTCAACCTTCAGCCAAGCCAGACCTCAAGCTTGAGATCGAAACCCTTGACAAAGGTCCAGCAATCGAACCGATGATCGAGCAGCCAAGCGACTCAGACGTCAAGACCCCACCCGATATGCAGCCAAAGAAAGACAGATGGGTGGACATTTGCCCATCTGTTGCGAATGGAGAAGCGGCACCTGGAGCAAAGGGAACCAACAGAAGTCTTTTTTCGAGTATTTTTAGACCGTTTCGAAAGACTGGTGATGTCTCTGCCTCAGAGAATACCGCGGGTGACCAAACAGCGGAGAAAACCAAGGGCGATAATGAGAATGCCGTGAATGGAGCAAAGACTGGGGAGGAGAAAGGCGAAAGATGGATTAAGGTGAAGGAGGACCCTGACTGGGAGGCTGTGAGTGATGAAGAGAGGAAGGAGAAGATTTCGTGGAAGGACGAGGGTGAATGGGTTAATGTCGACCGTTAGATAGGATTCGTAAGTTGTGAGACACTCGATGCTTTGGAAATTGCAAGCCATTCTGAGCATTTTGCATTACGCCCCCTTCGATGTGATTAATACCGAGGTTTTACAAAGATTACTCGACTCGAGCCAAGTGGCTTTCCAGGATTATAGAAATCTTATGAGATCAGCAAAATATGGTCTTGAAGCCAGGCATTGCTGAGGAGCGGGACCCACTCTACTACCACGTGCAGAATATCAAGCGCTTCCCGAATAGTCGTTTTGGTCATGAGGGCAAGGTAATAAGAAGCGCTGTTCCTTTATTTTCACATTCTTTCGTCGGTTTTTGCTCTGCCACTTGTGATAATTTGAAGTGTCTAGGTTCAGATGCAGCTGAGATGTAAGCTGAATACTCCGAAGTCAGCTTGATATTGAGTATGAACGATTTCGTCACAAGATGAGAGCCGAGAGTGATAAGATTATATAACAATTAAACAGATTACCACCCTAATTATGAAATCGCTGCATTCTATTCTAAGCAGAGCATCTCTACTTCTCGCCTTATTTCGCGCTACCCTTTCCTTTGTTGATTCTCCTCTTCGCCTTGGCGCCAGGTAACGTAAACTGAAAGCTACCTCCACCATTCGGAATGGCCCCTCCTTCAACCTGAACCTTAAACTGCGTAGCCTCAACCGGAGTTTCTGGCTCCGGCTGCTGCCACGCCGTCCATTCCGCCTTTCCCGTATCAAATTTAGTCTGCAATCTCAGCTCCGACAAATCCGGGTCCAGAATCTCAGTCTTCATCCATCGTGCAGCAATCTGCCCGGCGATATCCAGGGTGTTCTCAATTTCGTCTGCGCTCCAGTTGTTGAAGGTGTGGTTTCCTTTGATCAACTTGATCCACCAGGTTTTCGCACGCATGCGGTTCCTGACACAACGGAGGTGCGTCTCAACAGCCAATGGGTCGCCATCTCCAACGACGAACAGGACTTCAATGTCTGGGCCCAGGGCAAGAAGATCGGCGTAGCGATATTTAACATCTCTAACTAAGGCATAGGTGAAAAAGATCATTCGTTTGACAGGAGCGTGGACTGAAGGATATGAGTTAGCTTTGATATTTACATGGGAGTAAAGTCTTACTTGATGCTCTCGCGGCATTTCTAGCACCTGCACTGCGACCAGAGAACGCCTTGATACTGGGATAATTGCTGACCAGACTTCGGAACACTTGGATACGTTGAAGTTCAGCTCTCGTATCCTCGAACAGTAGGATTGGAGTTTCGCGCGCGAAGCCTTGACAGAAAGCTGTGAGGTGAGCATTGTCGAGCGTGGAGTTGCGGCCATGTGTGAATACAACAAGAGGCTGTGCAGCTGCGATTGGATCGTCCTGGCTATCTTCCTCTCCGTCGTTGCTATCTGTGTCCTCAATCTTGCAGAGGATATTATCTAGGTCTAGGCCATGGACGTATGCTTCGTACTTTTCGTCCCATTCGGCCTTCTCCACATGATACGTGGTAAGGGCTACATTATACTTGACTACTTTGGTATTGTAATGCTTCTTTAGTGACTGCCGACTTTTGGGATTGTCACTTTTCTTTCTGCGAGGCAACGAACGCGGTGGTGTAGGAGGCGTGGGTGGTGCTCCAGGGTGCTCCACCACGGGTGCCGGTAATTGTGGCGTGTGGTAGAGGCGACAGTAGGTGGTATGATTAGAAGACGTACGGACCGAGTGATCGATTCGTTCAACTGGTACGACTGGAGGAATGCGCATAGGCTCTTGCACTGCTGGCAACGCAATTGTCTCCATTGCTGTAGCTGGTGTTGGTGATTGAGAACGAACTATGATTAAGGCCCCAATAATTAATCGTCGAAACCAAATTGTATGCGTGCAATGATTGAAAGAGAAAAAGCACCTAGAGCTTGTATATTAACCTTGAAGAAAGAAAGAGAGTGGTAGGCTGCGTGCATCCATTTCTAACAACAAAAGACCGACGTCGAAGTCAATGTCGAGAACAAAGAAAAGATGCCGCTTCCAGCCACAATGCAACGAATTTGGAGTCATGAGATTTTATAAATTCTAGAAAATAATGAAAGCAGTACCAACCGAACAAAGAACTGCTGAGATTTCTTACAACCAGCAGTTCGTGTAATTGTCCCAAGTCGTTTCTGTCGTCTTGAGGTAACGTGATCACTTGAGCTGCGACTGATTAGATTTAGGAAAAGCGTGGGAAAATCCTAGGCTTCATTCTAAAATGTATAGCGTTACAGCAGTTGTATCATGGCGGCGTTGTGGGAGCTCGCCATGCAATTCCAATCTAGAACAGACCAAAACCTAGGATTCTTGATGATTGAAAATCTCTCACTTGGAGATCATTAATTCCAACAGAGGCCGTCCCATTTAGGATATTCTCCGACGGTACATAAAGAAGTAGAATCGCGCAACAAACTCAGCAACTCACAGGTAAGTCGTATAAGTAAACAGCACATGATTTGTTATTACATGGCTCTCTCATCTTTCTTCGAATATATACGCATAATTGCTCTTGGAAATAATATACTTTTTATTGCAAAAGAAAATCGGTAGTTTCCACCTGGTTACGTCTCTGCCCAGGAGGATTGAAATAACACATGCCTATAAACTCAGATCTTCTGAGACTGGCCCTACTTTCCACAGGACGGAGTACCACATACCTTGAATCTCCATACATTTGACAAATTAAGTCGCCACCCTGCGTCCACTGCGGCACCAAAGCCAGGTGCTGTGGCCGGACAGTGTCCGTCATTGACAAGCCAACCCCTTTGCTGAAGTCATAACCACAGAAACACAACCTTCTCCCATTCAGTGCTCTAAGGCCAGACAACAGATTTCGAAAAGCGTGGGCACTTCCAAGTTCCCCCAAGCTGGCTTCTGTGTCGGTATAAGGCAGGAAGCAATTGAACGGGAGAGTGCAGAATAAGGCGAGCGGATGCACAGTAAGCGCATGCTCCTCACTCCACATTCGTCGAAAAATGCGCTTGAAGGTCTTGAAAGTATCTCTACAAGAAGGATAATCCATGCCACGTATGTGAGAGAGGTTTCTCCGTGATTCTGAGAGTCCTGCAAAGGTTTCCAGCTCCTTTATCAATCGATAATAAGAATCTGTATCCGCCACCCATTCTGATTCGGTAAGGTTCACATCCATCATGGATCTATTCCATGCATCCACGGGGTCCATGGAGAAATCATCGAAGCATAGGTTATTTCCTCCTACAATCTGTACCTGTGCAAGTATTGTTCCCTTGCACTTCAAACGCACTTTTCCGTCCTTTAAATTGAAAAAATGGAATCCTGTTGTTTGAGTCCGAGCTTGATTTTCGTTGTCTGGCAGGTCTGACAGATTGTGGCCTTTACTTGAAGTCCAGTCTGGAACCCAGGTGGGTAGACGTTTACGGCGAATTTCTACAGAATCATCTTCGACACATGTAAGAATACTGAAATCGTTGTACTTCCACAGGAAATAGCGAGCAATATCCGTAAAAACTTCGAGAAAAGGTTTTTGGTAGTCGACTTTGAGATGATTGTTTCCAGTAAGATTATCGGTGGCAATCCCCAGGTGAGCATAGATCATATCTCTCGCATCAGTAACTCCCAGACCCCGCCTCAGCGTAAGAAGAGCAAGTAAACTATTCCCTTCGCCATGGCCAATAACATAATTCTGAAATTCGCGACGAGCTATGTCCATGTCTTCAAGATACCCAGCATCACTCGACCTAGGCCCTCGAGAATCGAGAGATGGTAACAAAGGATTGTGGAGGCCGAATACACTCCCACGTATTGGCTTCTGGTGAAGCAGGGGCGTTGAAGCTAGCCTTGACAGTTGGCATAGATCTGTCCATCGGACCCGATTTGAACCACACTGCACCCAAGGGTCACGGGATAGGAGGAGTTCTTGAAAGACCCACACTCGGTTGAACCAGGCTTTGTTGAGAATGTGGGCTTGTATAGTATTGGTGATTGTCTCGAATGGCATGTTTTTGATCGTAGAAGTTTCGTGATCCAGGTACAGCAGAGTCTGACCTGCAGTAGACACTGAGCTGAGAAGAGTAAGGACATCGTCGATCTCTGCGGAGGCCTCGCCCAGATAAATGATCGTGTGAACGGCGATGGAGTAAATAGTACCCATTTGTTGCACCTGTTGGCCTCGTTCTTGTATATCTTCTTGGTTGATACATATGGCATCGGCCCAGATCTTTATGATATCCTTAGTATGGCGTATATGGCGTAAGGCTGAGTCCAGATTCCCAGTGATGCTGAGCGAGCACCCATCAACAACAATGTCCCGTTTCTCCGTTGCATCGCCCCATACGTAAGAGAGCGCTGTGTAGTGATTGATGAGATCCTCGTTGTATTGCGAGAGGTTCACATGCTCGATGGAACATTCGAGCCTCGCTGAGATGTCCGCCGCTGGCTGAAGAAGGATCAGCCTGATCGCATCATGCTCATTAATTGCTTTGTACTTGAAAGCTGGCAGGACCAATGGTGAGTGCGCATATACCAATGCCATGCTGATAATGTGCGTTAAGAGATCAATAATCTTTTTGTTGGATTCGAATTTCAAGATGGAGTTGTGCGAACGAGGCGCTTTAAGACTTAGCGCTTGGCCCCTGTGCGTTGGCCCCCCTTGATTGGAAGTTCCATCTGCCACATAGCCGCGCAGCCTCGCCTGTCTCCGTACCAAAAATCGCAGTCTCAATCTCCAGCCTCATCTCTTCCCAGCTTCAGCAATCCACTTCTGGGTCCTTACCAACGCCATCCTTGGTAAGTCTCTATATCTCTCCTCATCAAACGTCCCCTCCATCTCTCTCACGAGCCTCTTAGCTTTCACAACGGCAAGCCTACTTGTTTCCCCTCTCTCGACTAAAGCATTCGCCTCACTCTCCAGTTCTGTCCTCCTCTTTCTCACTGCTGCACTATCTCCCTCCTCTGCCACGCACAGCTTGCAGTCACACTTGAACCCCCACGTCCTCATCAATGCATCCATCCTCGCATCATAATCAGATGACAGATCGTAGGCGTGTGTGATCTCCTCGCCACAAGCAATAGGTCGAGTAGCACGCAGCAGCATCAGATCGCCTGTGTACTCTTTCTCCGAGTTCGGGAGGCAGGAGTGGTTGATGTACGAAGCAAGCACCCAAAGGCCCGCGCTCGAAGTCCCCGGCTCAGGACCAAAAGCGTTCCTCGCAACGATATCGTGCACTTGGAAAACATCGATTACCATTGCACCTTCATCCGAATTTTTCTGCAGACCAATCTCCGGACCTCGATAGTCACCATAGAGATCCATGACCTTGCCACCCTGGGTTGGATTATCCAGCAGCTCCCGCACAACAGCTCTGCATAAGCCAGCAGGGAACATCCGTATCCTTTCGTCGCGGAAATCATACGTCATGCTCGTCACATCATCCTCTTGATTGTCCCACACGACACACAGCGGCTTCTCACACATCACAAGCTCACCAACCTCCATGTGTTTCTTCGCAAACAACCCACGACCACGACCAGGACTCGTCTTGATTGCGACATTCTGGATGAAGCTTGCTGTGTCCACGGTTATCCCTTGACGAGACGACAACAAAAGGCTAGCTTTGAGTTTCTTGAAATCATAAGAACCCGTCTCTTCTTCCCGGATCCGCTGTTCAGACTTCCGTATCCTCGCTGCAGCATCTTTGTCGCCAGGGTTGAGGCTCTGCTGTTCCTGAAAGCACCGTTTTGCTTCTTGAAAATCTCGGAGCTGGTAAGCTGCGCTGCCTGCTCGGAGGTACGCTTTACTGTCCAGCTCTTTGTGTTTCTGATCTGGCAAGCTGGCGAGGGAAGAAAGTGCGTCGGACTTTGCTGCGTCGAAACGGTGCATGAGAAGGTTGACGTGGGCACGATTGCGGTACAGGTCGCGATATATGTCTTCTTTCGTCGTCCCTAACGCCCGAGCGACTTCCAGACCACGGGTGTACTTTGCATGGGCGAGAGTGAGATCCCGTTGTTTGAGTGCCACATTGCCGGCTTCCTTGCACTCTTCAACCGTCTTCCCTGAAGGTCCTCCACCATCAGAACCATTCCCTTCTTCTGCACTTTCGGTGCGAACAACAACAAGATCTGAAGGATGATCAATCCTCAACGTCAGCTCTCCTTGCTCTCCAACAGTGAAGTACGGTTCCAAAATCCTGTACGCCTCCCCAGACTCCAAGACATCCCTTCCAAGGATCTCCTTATGCAACACTACCTCCAACCTCTCCACCTCACCAGCATCATCCTGCACAACAGTCCACGAGAAAACCTTAAGCTTAACCACAGGCGTGACACGCTTCACAGTAAGCACACGACCACGATGATGCGTATCCATCTTCAGCTCATCCATCCCCATCGGCGTCAAACCCTCAACAACGCCAACAAAAGGCGGGTACGGATTCCCCACCGCATATGCCACGATTGAATCTTTCCCGCTCTCTTCTGGCTGCATATCAGACATGAGATCCGCGTAAATAACTTGACTCCTCAGCGCCTTCAAATCCGAAGGCTCGCGCGCTTTGCCGGATAACTTCCGACATCTCTGTATCCTATCATTGAAATTCTTCCTCAGACGAGCATCTTCTTCCGGCATCAGGTACACCGTATTCTGGCTGCTGCGAGACATTGTGCCTTCTAACAACAGCAGTATTTACTACAAGTGTAAGCCTTCCACCCCGCAGGACACTAAAAGAAATGACTTACTACTCAAAATTCTTGAGTGATCATCGTATACACTTTCCTTTCAAGCGTGCAGACTTCTGGTAACTAGTGGCGTTGCCTTTAAAGGGGCTATTGACATCGCCCGTAAGCGAGCATCAGCATCGCTTAGCAAAGGCCGAGTGAGTCATGCGGCACTTCTGCAGCCCAGGGGCACACCTCATTTTTCGGCGGACGAACGCGACTCTTGCTTGATATATCGTCGGATTGAGCTGCAGATATGAAAAGAGACCGGCGTGACGTAAGCCTCGCTCAATTGGCCGTAAATAGTATAGTACGAGCGTGAGCTTGCTGTAAACCATGCAGGGAAGGATGTGTGATGTCTAGCAATGCTTGCGATAACGAAAAGAGACTCTTCAAGTTGAGAAGAGCATTCGGACACTCGTCCTCATTTGACCGCCAGCGCAAAAATAAGTGATAGAAGGAAATAATGTCGCCGCCTCGGCTCAAGTCTA
>Ga0302140_10011841_pt1 | contig 10713 bp, 12 predicted proteins | sample I_Bog_E1_1_FD_202095 | JGI IMG/M metagenome (GOLD analysis project Ga0302140, IMG submission 202095) | Peat permafrost microbial communities from Stordalen Mire near Abisko, Sweden - I_Bog_E1_1 | ecosystem: Environmental > Terrestrial > Soil > Wetlands > Peat | place: Sweden: Abisko, Stordalen...
CGCCGCCCAATGCCCCTGATATACATACACCTACAGTTCGTTCCCATATCCGTTCCACATGCCTCCCATAAGTGACAATTACGAACCATTATACAGCAGACTCCTCATTCTTGATAGAGGCAGAATAAGCTTCTAATTGCCCCTTAATCGACTGATACAACACTAACATGCACCCACTTTGTACACTTGTCCAAACAAATCTTGGGCCCACTCCTCGAAACCAGCCGCCAATGCCCTCGGTCTTGTAGATGAGCTTGAGGCCCTTGAATAATGAGGACGTGTCCAAGTTTATTGATCCTGGACGAGGTGTGTGAGTGGACGGTGAGGATGTCGAAATCTTTCGGATTTGTTGTTTGAGAGAGCTCGTCACTTCTGCCTTTCCCTGAGCAGCTGAGGGCCCCCCTGAGAGTTTCTGAACAGTAGGTCTGGCGGCCGGATTTACTTGCGTCTGAATTCTCGTCTTCACAACGTCGAGGGGACAAGTGATCACCCCTGACAATCCTCCAGCGGCAGCACCAGTAAGAAGCTCCAATGGTAACCCTATATCTCTGCTCTTCTTCCATTCTCTGGCCCATGTCTGTCCCTGTTCATAGAAGGCAAATTGCAGTGCTGAAAATGGGAGGTCCCGTAATATGGTAGCCTTGTAGCCGTAGAAAAGAGCTGAGAACCCTTCCTGGCGGATGATTGTTCTTGCGGCATGAGCCGTCGATTTGTAATTGTACCCTGACTTGAAAAATGGATTGTTGTATCGACCCTGGAGCTGAAGTCGGGTCTTTAAAACCTCGGATGGCACATACACAAATGAAGCAGCGAAGTCTGCCAAAAACCCTGTACTTTGTCAGCGCTGGTGAAGGATAACGCTAGAATAATAGACATACCACTGGTGAGGTAGGCAACCCAAGGCGTAACGCCGGAATCTATCAAATTCCGTTTGCTGTATTCATAGGTCCCAAAGAATATTACGGTCCCTGGGAAGGATCCAAGCATAGCCGGCAGCCAACCTCCATACAATCCTCGGCGCAGTCCCTCTTGTCGGAGTATGGTTGCATAGGATGATGACATCGAAGTATACTTTGGCGGTATATGTGGATCGCCCTGTTGACGCGTTTTGACCGTGTCCAAAGAATGCATCAGCATGTCCCCAGTCGTGCCTCCAAGTCCTCCAGCGATCATGCACTATACAAGTTAGTTGTTGACCTGATTCTCGTTGAAGGGTGTCCTACATGAAGGTAAGGAGAACGACCCTCCTCTTCGATCGCTTTCGATGCCATGGTTTCCGACGTGAGGCCCTCTGATCCCATCTTGACGTCAACGAATGTATCTTTCCCTTCTGACAGTCCATCCTCAGGAAAGCCGAAGCCGTTGCGGTGTGTTTGGGTGTTTGTGGATCCAGAGAACAGATTGGCAACCTTTGAGGCAAGGGACATGGCCCTTCCTCACTTTCCGAAAGAGTGGCCGTCAGGGCTTCTCCGCGGAAATAAAAGAAGTCGAGCTTGAGTGGGTTGTTGAACTTCGTTACTCGGATTGATTATCCATGTAGATTATCACCAGTTCGAAATCAGGTTGCTTAGTAAGAGCAAGGCTGACAAGGCTACCAGCGCCTCTAAATCGCCACAGCAGCCATATTTTTTTACGCTGCCATATATATTTGGATATTGGATAATGAGACTACTCTGAGTCTATGGGGCAAATCTGGCGTTGCTTCTTTTCACGCATGCTATACGGTTCTTAACTGAATAGCATTGAGGAACTGGCTAAAAACAGTACTGTACCATCTGACAACAAATTTATAAGTAATTGTCTGGGTAAAAAAATATTTTATACATTCCAATACACATTCTGCACCGGTGGAACATATGTAGATGTTGAAAGCCCTCTGCGATGTGTTCAAGTTTTGCCATCACCAAAGCAGTTGCAAGAATTCCAATACATCTGATCCCATTCTTTAAAGCTTTCCTGCGTCTTTCCGCATCGCCAATTGCAAATCGAGAGAGGAACGCTCAAGGCGATATTGCTTGGGAATGGGATTTCCGAGAGTAAGTTCGCAAGAAATCATAAGGCGGTGCCCCCGAAACCATCTTTCACTGCCCTCCAAGGCAGGCCACCCATTGAGTAGCTCGCGGGACCATACTAAGTACCTCGTGCGCTGCTCCGCCCGTTGCGAAGAAAGTAAAAGTCCCAGTGACTAAGGACAGCTTTCCGAGATACGCCGCTTGGCTGTTCAACTCCCCAGTACGCCTAGTCGATATATCCGGGAGATCTGTTTCGTACAATGCTGGGAGTCGAGGGGGAGCATACCAAACCTCAAGAATCCGGCCTGTATCCAGCTCGCACTGTGTCTTAAGAGCGAGCGTTCAAGAGCGAGGTGCTCAAGGAAGCAGATTTTCCCTCCCATGAACAGTTCGTCGAAGTGCATATTATCAATCCCAATTCGGCGCATCTTGCCTTCGGCCTCTTATCACCCTCGTCTTGCCCTTGAACTGCGCCCAATGTATGGGTCCCGAGCTTTTCCATGGCCACAAGACGTGGGTAAGCTTTCCTTGAATCAGACTCTTTGGGAGAGGCCCATAAGTGTTGCTATCCTGCGACTTGTCGCGATTATCCCCTTCCACCCAGACATGGTTGATAGGGACTTGCACCGTTGGCAGAGGGCATGGCGCTCGAGTGTACACTGTATCGCCTTCGAGAGCAATTACGCGCTTGACGGCCAGCTTTTCGGGGTTGGTTGGGCTTCTGCGTATCGTCTCAGCATCTTAACCAATTTCTCTTGTCGCAAGACTCACTGAAACGAGACAAGCATTCCTCTCTCCAGATTTCGTGTGGGATTCCATTTGCTGATCCAGCATACATCTTTCTTAAGGTCTTCGTTGTAGCTGGTGTTCAAGTAAGGGTACATCGATGGGCCGTTGATCCAAGTCACTTCTCCTACATTTCCATTGAAGAAGATCACGGCCGGAATCCATGTTATGAGGGAAAAGACATAATATTTAGCTTCGTGGAAGGACTCACGCCCAGTCGTGTACCTATTGAACACGGAAAAGATCCGTGTCGAGGCCATCGCGGTAGGTGGTGAAGTCTATGAAGAGAATTGAAGGATGTCAGAATTAGCTTTGATGATCTCGGTACTGCTGTACGGCTCTGGCTTGGTAGCTCAGCCTCGTGTCTAGCCTCGCATAAAAAAATCACCTCATGAAATAGCTGCAAGTTTTGACTTTCATACTTCATGACTTCTTACAGAACTCAAGATGGACTATTTGACTGCATCTCTGGCTCTACAGCCCTTCTATGCGCCGGCAATGCAAATCTTGATCACAATGCTTTTGGTTATCCCCAAGATGCCTCTACATGACCTCCACGGCATTCTCGTCGCTTTCACTCATGCTCTCATCTCCACTGACCTCTGCGTTCTCTCTCTCCCGTTTCTCCATCAGCGCCTGCAGCTCAGCATCGTCGTTTTCAGTGACTGCCTTCGGCTCCATCTTCACAATGCAATTACCACCTGCACCCTCAATGTTGCTCCGGATATCAACTATTGCAGCTTCTAGTGTTTGGATACCAACAGCCTTCTCTAGACATGTACTTGTAAGGACATATAAGGGTGGCGAGACGAGCTTGACTTTGACTTGGTTATCAGGGGTGTTCCGGGCCTCAGCAGTTCGGAGTGCAGTTTTGACAGCGTCGATTCCTTCATATCCAAAACAGGTAACCTCGACATCGGCTCGAACCTTTGTAGGCTGGGGTGTGAGGCGCTTCCCAATATACGATTTCAGTTCCTCGGCGACAACATCGTTGGGAAAGGAAACTTCTTGCCAGACGTCCGGATTTCTTGATTTGTATCAGTACAATGTCCAGCTGATATCGGGGTGTACATACGTAATTGAAAGTTTGAATGCATCCACCGCATGCCCATACTTCTTGTTCAGCGGCCAACCAATGCGCTCATATAGGTCTTCGATGGGGTGTTGGGTCTTTTCAGCAACATGTCGCATAATCGAATGGACCATCTTGCTCTTGTTGTACCTCTCCTCACATTTGACAATATCCTCTGGAGACACTCTTCGTTTTGAAAGATCAATATATCCTGCGATTCCACTCAATCAGTCGTTCAAAAGTAATCTTGGGCCCAAGGCTCACCCTTCTCCTTGTCTACTCTCAGAACGACTACAACCTCGTTGCGCCCAACTCTGATAAGCTTTTGAATACTTCGGATACGACGTCTCGATAATTCGGATAGTAGAATCATGCCGTCAATGTTGTCGTATTCGAGGAGCTTGACGTAGGCTCCCATCTCTGCAATCTGAAATACTGGGTTAACACCTTATTCTACTACTTAGGCGCAGTGCCCCTACCTGCTTCACGTTCACCATGACAAAACTGTCAATCTCTGGATACTTCTCCTCGTAGAAACGGCAATTTGTCAAAGACATCTTTGCGGTTTGTTGCGCTGCGGGGCGCTGGCTATTTATGATTCTGTATTTCGGCTTCGTCGCCAGTGGTCGCAATAACGATGAGTACACTCTGCCAGAGATATCTGCTGTAGATGATCTGGGGCTGTAAGGCGATTCTTTGAGAAATTCGTCGCTGTCTTGCGAGAGTGTTGGAAGGCAGTGACAGAGTCACAGTCACACAATCTTTACCTGCGGATTTTTGGTGGGCTGTTCTAATTCAGGCCTAGCGCGATCTGGCACAAGTTTCCCGCCACGAGTGGCTGAAAGAGCTCCCTTGCTAGGCTTGGCTCATGATCAAAAGCTTTCGAACATGCGACTTGCTATATTTTCCGACTCCACGGATTTCTCGACCTCGGCACAAGAAATGTGTTCAACGTATGCTAAGAACTGAACCGTCGTCATGGCGATAAGTTCTGCTCATGCTGAAACTATTCAGCGTTCGGTAGAGTCGCTTTCAGGAGCGGTTTCCTCTGCTATGGAGAGCTTGGCCAGCACGATGGCGTCCGCCATGCCTTCAGCTGTAGCTCTAGTCAATGGAACCACCATAGAGCAGATGGAAGTTCGGGGTTCCTGGGCGTGGAGCTTTGCTCGAATGATCATCTTCTTGATCAAAGTCTTTCCAGGCATTCTATTCTGGATCATCACATTTACAACTATTACGCTCCCAACGTTTCTCTTCACGTTGTTGTCAACTAGCCTGACCGTCACCATGAATGCCACGACTTTGTGAGCATATTCCTTACTCACAATATAATCCTACTAACTTGTACAATAGAATGTTGATAGTGGCTGCCTTTGTATCGACAGTGAGCTGGTTCGTTCGATATAGAGTTTTGAATATGTATGCACGCCTTCCTCCGGAGCCTCAACGAAAAGAGCCAGAGATAGATCTGTATCCGGATACACAAGAGGAGGATTCAAAATCCGGGTTCTCCAATTATTTGGACGAGTTTCTAAGTGCAATCAAAGTGTTTGGATATCTGGAACGGCCGGTCTTTCACGAACTTACCCGGAGCATGCAGACTAGGAAACTCATAGCAGGAGAGACTCTGAATTTGGAAGAGGAAAAAGGGTTCTGCTTAGTGGTTGACGGCCTGGTAGAGATCTTCGTCAAATCCTCCCGTGAGAGTGGCGAGTCAGATTCCGAGCCTTCCAATTTTCACCCAGACGATTCTTCGGATAGTGGGGATGGGCAGCAGAGGCGAAGTGCAACTCAAGGATACCAACTGTTGACGGAAGTCAAGAATGGCGCCCCTATGTCATCACTCTTCTCTATTCTGTCTCTTTTCACCGAGGATGTTAAGTTGAGACACAGCGAAGACGATTATCTGGACAACACAACCTCGAGTGCTGGGTTCAACCATCGACGTTATCCATCAAGCGCTGGTTTCGGGTATGTTCCTAGCCACGAGACGCCACCATCGCTCCCAACAAGTCCAATATACGGTATTCCAAGCCAAAATGGAGAACCCATCAATAGGGAGCATCGGTCGTCAACTCTAGCTAGTGAGACTGCGGGTGGTACTCTTCCGAGAGTTCCTCCTCTCTCTCTTGACTCTTCACATGAGCATCCGAGACAGCGGCCGCGACCCCGACGAGTGCAGACGACTTCCGTTCACCCCGACATAGTCGCACGAGCTACTGTTGACACCACGATTGCAATCATTCCTGCAAGTGCTTTCCGTCGCCTTACTCGAGTATACCCAAAAGCCACTGCACATATTGTTCAGGTCATCTTGACCCGCCTTCAAAGGGTAACACTAGCAACCAGTCACTCGTACCTAGGACTTACAAGTGAAGTCTTGCGCACTGAAAAACACATGAACAAATACACAACGTACGAACTTCCCAACTTCTTGCGAGGCGATGCTCTAGAGCGCTTGAAGGAGAAATTCATTCGCGAGCGAGAGAGAATTGGTGCCGAGGAGGGCAGTAAAGGTATTGCCTTACACAACGCTGGTGCAGGCCGAAGGCGCAGATCTAGTAACAGTCTGCGGAAAGAGGCAACACTCCATGCTGTGTCAGCAAAAGGGGCAGCGACTGTCACTAATTCGACATCTGGACCGTCTCCAAAACGAGATTCCAGTGCCAATCCAAGCCCAGGGGATTTGCTTACAAATATTCAAATGTCGCGCAATGGTGGCAGAAGACATATGCCACTGAGCCAAGGGTCATTTTCTGGTCAAGCTGAAGAGTCCCCTGAAGTGTGGCAACATGACACGCAGAGCCCGCTTGCGCAGAAATCGTTCAATCCATTTGCTGCTCAAATTAACCCCCGGCGGACTCTCCATCGGCAGGAGTCTATCGATGAGGATGGCATGTTTCGAGGTTCTATTCTAGAATGCATTTTCAAGGCTATTGGTTTAACCAATACCAAGAATGCTTTGAGAATGTCGGACTCTGTCGAAGCATCCCCAAGACTTGTTTCTTACGACCAAAAAAAGCAAAAGGCAATTTTTACCAACAACGCTTTCGGAATCATCGACCCATACGAAGGCTCTGGGGATGGGGATACTGAATCCATGACATCCGGCGGAATAAGCGCCGGTGGATTCCCCAGTACCCAGGGCTTGGCACACGAGCTCAAGGACGAAGTTGAAATTGTCTACTTTCCCAAAGGTTCTGTGCTTGTTGAGCAGGGTGAACGCAATCCTGGACTGTACTATGTTATCGATGGATTTCTAGATGTCAGCGTTCCCATAGATGAGACATCGGAATCAACCGTCCTGGGCAGTCAGTCACAGCGCAACTCGAACTCACGGGACAGTAGGGACGAATCCCTTGCCCCTCTTTCACGGACGCGCACAGGGTCCTCGAAAGCCTCCGGCTCTGGTTTGGGGATCAGCAGCTCCGACGGGAAGAAGAAGAGATCCACCGGGCGAAGGAGCCTCGCATTGATTAAGCCTGGTGGAATTGCTGGCTACATTGGAACCATATCATCTTACAGATCTTTTATAGACGTGATCGCCAAAACAGATGTCTATGTTGGCTTTCTGCCAAGGTCCTCGTTGGAGAGAATCGTGGAGAAGTATCCTGTGGTCTTGCTAACCATGGCTAAACGATTGACAAGCCTTTTACCACGACTAATTTTGCATATTGACTTTGCTTTGGAATGGGTTCAAGTCAACGCTGGACAAGTCATTTACCACCAAGGCGATGATAGTGATGCGATCTACATTGTCTTGAATGGCCGCCTTCGTTTAGTTCTTAACAACGAAGAAGCTGGTATGAAAGTGGTTGGCGAATATGGCCAAGGCGAGAGTGTTGGAGAACTTGAGGTCATGACCGAGTCTGTTCGACCTGCCACGCTTCATGCAATTCGAGATACAGAACTTGCCAAGTTTCCCAAGACTCTATTCAACAGTCTTGCACAAGAACACCCGGGTATCACCATCAAAATTTCCAAGATCATTGCGTCTCGTATGCGAGCATTAGTTGAAGATCCAGTCTTCGTTCAAGGCAAAGAGAAGGTGACCGGTGCTACGAACAATAAAGTCTCGTCGACTGTCAATTTAAGAACTGTGGCCATTCTGCCCGTCACTGCTGGCGTACCAGTGGTAGAATTTGGCAGCAGATTGATGAATGCCCTGACACAAATTGGAGCAACAAAAGGTGTCACTTCTCTCAACCAAGCTGCTATTCTAAATCATCTAGGCCGACATGCTTTCAGCCGGATGGGGAAGTTGAAACTTTCTCAATATCTTGCTGATCTTGAAGAGAAATATGGACTGGTCTTATACGTGGCTGGTAAGTTGAAAATTACCTTTTTTTCCCTTCTGGCAGATGATGATTTCTTTTTAACCCCGAGCTTCCTATGAAGACCAAAAAACAACAACAACTCTAATTTTTTCCTGATGCCATAAATTACTCTTTGAACTTTATTAGGCTAAACGTGAATGCTTTCGCTAATGTCCGTTCACAGACACTAACGTCAACTCCCCTTGGACTCAGACGTGCATTAGCCAAGCTGATTGCATTCTCCTGGTTGGCTTAGCTGAAGGGTCACCTGCCATCGGTGAGTATGAACGATTTCTGCTTGGGATGAAGACTACTGCGCGGAAGGAGTTGGTCCTCCTGCATGCAGATCGATTTTCTCCACCAGGTCTCACAAGAGCCTGGCTTCGAAATCGTGTCTGGATTAATGGTGGTCATCATCATATCCAGATGGCATTCCGTACATCCGTGCCTGTTCATCCCCAGACTCGGAAGTTTGGTTCGGCATTGAAGCAGCGAGTTCAAGTTCTTCAGGCGGAAATCCAAAAGTATACTTCCCGCAAAGTGCGACAAACTCCACTGTATTCAGCAGAAACACCTTTCAAGGGAGATTTCCACAGAATTGCGAGACGACTATGCGGCAAGTCTATAGGTCTTGTCCTTGGTGGTGGCGGCGCTAGGGGTATATCGCAAGTTGGAATCATCAGAGCTTTAGAGGAAGCAGGAATTCCCATCGACATCATCGGTGGTACTTCTATTGGTGCATTCATTGGTGCCTTGTACGCTCGGGACGCCGATGTAGTCCCTATGTATGGCCGGGCGAAGAAATTTGCTGGGCGCATGGCGAGCATGTGGCGCTTTGCGCTCGACTTGACATATCCCTCTGCCTCATACACCACAGGCCATGAGTTCAACCGTGGCATCTTCAAGACTTTTGGAGATACTCAGATCGAGGACTTCTGGCTCGAGTTCTATTGCAACACAACAAACATCAGCAAAAGTCGGTCCGAAATACACACCAGCGGGTATGCCTGGAGATATGTACGGGCGTCAATGTCACTTGCAGGTCTCCTTCCACCCTTGTGTGATGAAGGGAGTATGCTCCTTGATGGGGGATACGTCGACAACTTGACGGTCTCACACATGAAGTCATTGGGAGCGGATGTCATCTTCGCTATTGACGTTGGTAGTCTGGATGATGATACGCCTCAAAATTTCGGCGACTCGTTATCCGGCTTCTGGGCATTCCTGAATCGCTGGAACCCTTTCTCCTCGTTTCCAAACCCGCCCACGCTGGCTGAAATTCAGGCTCGACTTGCCTATGTTTCTAGCGTCGATGCTCTGGAGAGGGCCAAGCGGACGCCAGGGTGTCTCTACATGAGACCTCCGATCGATGCTTATGGCACTTTAGACTTCGGCAAGTTTGATGATATCTATCACCTGGGATACAAATATGGCCAAGAGTTCTTGGCGAAGATGAGGGAACAGGGAGTTCTTCCTCTAGTGGACGAAACGGAAGAGAAGAAGGCTCTGCGGCGAACGATGGCTCCTCGTAGGGCTAGTATATAGGCATATTGTACAGTACTCTCGGGAGGGAGGCTGGGTTTGGCGCTTTGGAAATACCCAGGTCATAGGATTGCATATCAAGACAAAATAGAATCAGTGTACAACAGAACATGGGATGACAGCCTCAGAGCACACGTGATTCTGATGATTGTGAAAAAAGGCACAGTTCAGATTGCCGTTCGCACACTTCCTTCTCGTCTGGCCGCAAACCAGCCGGAACACGACGTTCGGGGTCCGCCTATGACCGCAGCCACCCGCTTAGCTACTCCTAATCGGGACGTAGCGGGGCATATGATCCAAAGCTTCGTGAGTATTGGTCCAACTCAAGAAAAGCAACAAATATTTTTATGGACGCTTGCTGCCGAGATGGTAGCTGATAAGGACATATAAAGAGCTAGTCAATCCTCTTCTTGCTCAAATCGCAGTTGCAGAAAACAGGTCGAGCGGAAATTATGTCACACCACCCCACGAGCAAGTCGCTCTTTTTGGGTAGCTTCATTCATAGCAAGAAGTTGGACGAGCTTGAGTACCTGCATGATGCAGCCGTTTGCGTGGATGAGAACGGAGTTATCGTTGCAATCGAGAAGGGGTGTGATCTCAACAAGGCAGAAAAGACTCTCTTTCCAAAACTCGGCTGGTCTGCTAGAGATGTCACCGTGAAGACTGCAAAACCTGGACAATTCTTCTTTCCCGGATTCATTGGTTAGCTCTCTATCTCCTCGTCTTTTTGAATATCGCTAACATGTACAGATACACATATTCATGCTTCTCAGTACCCAAACGCCGGTATATTTGGCAAGACCACTCTCTTGGACTGGCTAAACACCTACACTTTCCCCATGGAAAGCAGTCTGTCCGTTGAATCTAAAGCCAAGACCGTCTACACTCGCTGTATCCAACGGACGCTCTCAAACGGGACGACAACCGCCTCTTACTACGCCACCATCTCCGTGCCCTCCACGAACCTGCTAGCAGACCTCTGCCT
>Ga0302140_10011846_pt1 | contig 10712 bp, 9 predicted proteins | sample I_Bog_E1_1_FD_202095 | JGI IMG/M metagenome (GOLD analysis project Ga0302140, IMG submission 202095) | Peat permafrost microbial communities from Stordalen Mire near Abisko, Sweden - I_Bog_E1_1 | ecosystem: Environmental > Terrestrial > Soil > Wetlands > Peat | place: Sweden: Abisko, Stordalen...
TTTATAGTAATCTTATTCTTTCTCATGCTTTAATCTTCTCATATTCATCTCAATTTTTCTATCTAATTTTATTTAGAATGTTATCCACAGCCAGTTCCGCAAGCTGTTTCCTATATAATAAAAAAAAAATGTATTTAGATAAACCACATTACTATTCCAATGAAACAGGCAACGTAGTCAAAGCTTTTATATTGATGTTTTACACTAAAGAATGATCTTCAGATAAGATAACATTGAGTAATGATGAAATTTACACTAATTAATATTACTTAGGCACAATCAAATAAATAACAAGTCCATTTGCCAGCCTATTTTCCATCATGCTGCGTCGGCAAATTGACCTAATAGGCCCGCTATGAGGGCAATTCGTCTCCTTGCCTGATGAAAAATATTCATGGCAACTTTGGACCTGTTATTTATTTTCATGTGCCTTAAACTTATATTATTACTTATTTTATTGGTTATAATATAAGTTAAGTGAGTCAAATTTGTGTTATACATAAATTTGCAAAGTTAATTTGTTAGTAATTCTTAAAAATATAACGCAGATGCAGTATTAATAAACTTTTTTACAATATATATTAATATTAACTTTCCATTTACTAGGCACCATTTGAGGGTACATTATAACCCTTGTGGTTACATTGTGCCCCTTGAGGCTATAAATAAAAAAGCAGGTGAAGATATGAATTATATAATATATGATTTAGAATTTAATCAAAAAAATAATAGCTCTGCAGAAGTTAATAACAGCTCTATAGAAACTGAAGTTAATAATATCTGTAATATACCTTTTGAGATTATCCAAATTGGAGCATTAAAGCTCAATGAAAGCTTCCAAACAATTTCTACTTTTAATACACTAATTAAACCCACTGTTTACAAAACTATTCATCCCTTTGTAGAAAATTTAACTAAAATAACTAATGATATGGTTGCTTCATGCAAAGATTTTGTTCATGTTTATGAAGATTTTCTAAAGTTTATTGGCAATGATGAGATAATATTATGTGTTTGGGGAGCAGCTGATATTAAGGAACTTGTAAGAAACATAAAATTTTATAATTTATCTACTTCATATGTTCCTAAGTACTTTGACATTCAAAAATATGCTTCAAAATATCTTAAAGCACCAGGAAAATCTAGAATTGGCTTAAGAAATGCAATTGAGCTTTTAAATATACCAATTGAAGGTGAATTTCATGATGCTTTTAATGATGCTTATTATACCGCAGAAGTCTTTAAGCTTATTTATAATGATAATATAAAACCTATGATTTATACCCCTGCTCCTCCTAGAAGAATATCACAGCCAAAAGAAAAAATTGATGCAATCTCTTTAATAAATCAATTTGAAAAAATGTATAATAGAGAAATGTCTGAAGAGGAAAAGTCCATAATAAAGCTTGCTTATATGATGGGTAAAACCAGACAATTTATCCGATAGCTAGAAGCTAATTAACAATAGTAAAAAAGTACAAAGAAAAAATATATAAAGTTGATTTAAATATTGTCTTATTCTAAAATTGATTCATTAGTTGCAACTTATAAATAATTTATATAGTTTTCTAGAGTTCCGCAGTTTATAACTGGCAGGTCCGAGAGAAAACGCACAGTTAACTGTGTACACGGAAAGATAAAATCCTGGGAGATATTTTAATAATATTTCTATTGGCTTTTTTATTTTCGCTTATTTTAGAATTATGCCAAGAAATATTATCATTATATTAATTGTGATATAAAAAATACACTGATTTAAGGAGCGATCAATTATGGAATGAATTTATTAACATTAACATCTCTCCACTAATAACTTTGTATTAGCGTAGTATTTATAAATAAGAAAGGATGAAAATAAGAAAACTTATGCTATTCTCAAATTTTTAGCATAAGTTTTTTGCTGTGATTATTTCTTGGTGCTCAGCTTCGCAATCAATACTACTCATATGACAAATTAAATAAAACGGTTAAAGTTGTTCATTATTAAAAAACTTATAAAATTGATGATTTGAATGATTACTTGATTATTCTTTAATTCATACTTAAAAAGATAAATATAAGTTATTATAAGACCTCTCTAAAAAACTTAAAAACCATTAAATTTTTAATACATCTATCACTTTCACACTGAGTATTGTATATAAATACACTATAATCTATTATTTGAGGCAAACATTTATGGATATTTTTGATTTATCTCCAGAAGACCTCTCTGCCTTATCATTAGCTATATCTATAGGATTGGCAAAACAATATACTGACAATAACCAGCTAGGAATACTATCAGCCTTCTTCAATACCATAGGCACTACTTTAGGTTTAATTCAACTTCAGAGGATCACTTTAGCTGTAAAAGCTGTAAAAGCTGAAAATTCTAACTCAAGTGAATCAGATTCTTAATTATACTTACAAAAGGATACTAGAATAATATATGATACTAACTAAATAAAACAAAAAGAGTCACCCTAAAAATGAACTGACGCCAAAATATTAGACAAAATTTAATTATGAAACTAAAGAGGTTTGAATTCTGTAGTTGCAATAATGCACAACATTCTAATATTGAGAATTATATAGGTGGATAATCCCACCTATAGTTTTTTATTATATTTCAACACTATATTAAACGCAACCAAATATTTTTGCACTATAATACATATGACACAAAATAGACTAATATACTGACTTGTTATTAATTTAAATATGCCAAAATATTTAAATTAATTAGAACTTATATCTAAAGGTTTTTTAATTTATATTTGTATAGTGGCCTTCCGATCTTACCATATTCAATGATTTTCTCCAACTGCCCTTGTTTACTCATATAATCAAGATATTTTCTAACAGTAACTTTTGCTATGCCAAGTTTTTCAGACAATTCCTCAGTTGTAAAATATTCTTCTTTAATATTATCAAGTTCATTCACTATTGATTTATAAGTATACTTATTAAAACCCTTTTCAAGATTATATACTAAGTCATCATCACTTGATTCCTTATTTTTACTGATTAAAATAAGCTTATCAAGTTCACCTTGTTCAATAGTTTGATGATTTTTAAAACTACTAAGTCTATCTTTAAATATATCAAGAGATTCTTTAAATCTTTCAAATGTGAATGGTTTTATTAAATAATCTACAGCTCCATATCTAAATGCATCATTAATTCTTTCTATACTTTTATCTGCAGTAATTAATATAACATCTGAAGATATTTCATTTTTTCTTAACCACTTTAAAAAATCTATTCCATTTTCATTTGGAATAAAAACATCTAAAAGAATTAAATCAATAGTGTTATTTGATAAAAATTCCTTTGCTTCTGTAAGATTTGCAGCAGCTTTTTTTAATGAAAAACCTTCTACTTTATTTAAAAATTTAGAATTTATTTGTCTAACCATTGGATCATCTTCAACAATCATAGTTTTAATCATGTGCTTAGCTCCTTTCCATAGGTATAGATATATTCCATTCAGTACCGGCATTCACATTAAAATCAATAGTTCCTTTAGCTTCATCAATAATTTTTTTTACTATATACATTCCAAATCCCCGTTCACCATCTTTACTTGTAATTCCCATTTGATAAATTGAATCTCTTATGTTTTCAGGTATCCCTAATCCGTTGTCTTTTATAATAATTTTCAGATGGTTCTCTTCTTCATATATTTTTACATATATTTCACCAGTTCCATTATTTTCAACTGCATCTATAGAATTTTCTATTAAGTTTCCAATAACAGATACGAGTTCCTCTGAAGTCATATACTCTGGTAATTTAGTTATTTTCGAATTTTCATCTATTCCTAAATTAATTCTAGCCTCTTCACATTTACTATACTTTGACAATATTAACGCAGCAAGTGCAACATCCTTTATCTTATCTGATATTATGGTAGTTATACTTTTTTTACTTGCTGCTATGACATTAATAAACTTAATCACTTCATCATATTCTTCTAATTGAACAAGTCCTGAAATTGTATGTAATTTATTCATAAATTCATGGTTTTGAGCTCTAAGTGACCATGCCATTTTTTTTATTCCAGTAAGTTCTTCTGCCATTTTACGTACTTCAGTTAAATCTTCAAAGCTTATAACAACCCCTAAATTTTGATTCTTAAACCCTTTTATAGGACTATATTTACACATAATATTTAATCCTGGACGTGCCTTTATTTCTACATTTCTCATTGATTTTCCACTATGTAAAAATACCTCAACCATACTTTCATAGCTAAAATCAGTTATAGGACTTCCTATATCACTTTCTTCCAAACCTAAAATTCTGCTAGCTTCCTCATTAAATAAGGTTATGCACCCATTCTTATCTAATGCAATTATACCTTCTTTTATATTTTCAATTACAGTTTCTTTTTGTTTCAAAATTACAGCTATTTCTTCAGGCTCAAGACCAAAGATAGCTTTTTTGATGTTATATGAAAGAGCAATAGCTCCTGAAGCTCCTAAAATCAACCCCATTACTATAATAGGAATAAATTTATACATTTTTGTATATACTTCATTATCAAATTTATTATATAGCATTCCTACAGATACTGCGCCTATTTGTTTATTATTATCATCATAAATAGGCGCAAAGGCCCTTACAGAAACTCCAAGGGTACCACTTGCTGTCGATATATATTCTTCTCCAGTGTTTAATACCCGCTGCTCATCTCCACCTGTAAATTTTTCACCTATTTTATCTTTTTCTGGATGAGAATATCTCATACCGTTCATATCCATAACAACTATAAATTCTACATCTGTCTTTAAACGAGCATTTTCAATTTCAGCATTTAATAACTCATTAGAAATATTTTTATTCCCCTTCAAGTATTCCTTTACTTCATAAGTTGATGCAAAATAATTAGCTATGTTTAGCATATTTCTATCTGTTTGTTCTTTTAATAAAGTTTTCATTTCACTAAAAGAAAGTATAGTTATACTCCCAATAGAAATTATAAGAATAACTATTACAAAAGAGGTTATTTTTTCTTTTAACTTCATTTCATCATCCTTTATATAACTGCATATTTTTATTTATTCAATTTAATTAGGCACATTAAAATAAATAACAAGTCCAAAGTTGCCATGAATATTTTTCATCAGGCAAGGAGACGAATTGCCCTCATAGCGCGCCTATTAGGTCAATTTGCCGACGCAGCATGATGGAAAGTAGGCTGGCAAATGGACTTGTTATTTTTTTGATTGTGCCTTATATGATTAAACCACAAAAACTATAAAGTATTGTGCTTTAATTTGACTCATATTTTCAGAACCAAAGCCTTTTGGAGCTACAGTAATATTTTGCAGTAGCTTCAATAGTAGCAGCGAGTCTGGGTTAACGTTTTCTTCTTTGGTGAAAAGGTTCTCGAAATACCCTAACTTAATATTAATATAACATTTTTATAATGTATAATCTATATTTTCTATTATACTATAAATAAAAACTATAATAAGCTGCACAAATATCGAGTAGGTAGGCCTCAGAAATAAAATACTTTATAGTTTTGTGGTTTAATCATTATATACAAAAAATTGATTATTACAAAATAAAATGAGCTACTTTAATATAGAAATGTAAATTCTATTTTAAATGGCTCATTTCTTGCAAAAATTAAAAGCGTGTTCCTAAGAATTCGCTCTTTCGTGTATATTAAATTCATACATGATAATTATAACAATAATACAGATGTTTACAAATTGGCTATTTTGTTAATTTTGCATTTTGAAATCCTAAAAATTATTTATATTCTCCAACTTCTTCTTCTCCATTTAAAACTCTAATTGCACCTTGTGCCAAAGCAAGCATTTCATCTTCACCTGGATAAACTACTATGGGAGCTATAAAGCCTACCTTTTCTCTTATTAAATCTACCATTGGTTTTCCATAGGCCATGCCTCCAGTTAAGATTATAGCATCCACTTCTCCACTTAACACCGCTGCTGCTGCACCTATATCTTTTGTAACTTGATATCCCATGGCATCATGTATTAATTTTGCTTTTGAATTTCCTTCTAATGCAGCTTTTTCTACAATTCTAGCGTCGTTTGTACCAAGATAAGCTACAAAACCACCTTTTCCTGTTATTTTCTTTAAAACTTCTTCTAATGTATATTTGCCACTAAAACACATTCTAGCTAAATCACCTACTGGAACTCCTCCACTTCTTTCTGGTGAAAAAGCACCATCACCATCAAGAGCATTGTTTACATCAACTATTTTCCCCTTTTTATGTGCTCCTACAGAAACTCCACCACCCATATGAGCGACTATAACATTTATATCTTCATAGTTTTTAGAATTTTCTTTAGCATATCTTTTAGCTACTGCTTTTTGATTTAGAGCATGAAAAATACTCTTTCTAGGAAGCTCTGGTATACCTGATAATCTTGCTATCTCTTCCATTTCATCTACAACTACTGGATCTACTATAAAAGCAGGTTTATCAATGGAACTAGCAATTTCATTTGCTATTATAGCTCCAAGATTAGATGCATGTTCACCTTGTATATTTTCTTTTAAGTCTTTTAGCATTTTATAGTTTACATTATAAGTACCACTGAGTATTGGCTTTAAAAGTCCACCTCTACCAACCACTACATCCATTTCTTTTATATCTATTTTATTATCCTGCAACATTTTTAATATAGCCTCTGTTCTAAAACTTTGTTGCTGCAATATGTGTTTAAATTTTCCGATTTCTTCTGAGGAATGCCTTAAGGTTTCCGTAAACATTTCCTTTTGATCTTCATATATAGCTATTTTAGTTGATGTAGAGCCTGGATTTATTATTAATAATTTGTAGCTCACATTTTTTCCTCCCTTACATTTTTATCCCAAGTATCCCCTTTTTATCAAAATATTAAACTTTACTTTTAAAATAAAAATGTGACCTAACTCTCTTAAACCTTTTTATCAAATAGATACTAAACCTGTTTTAAAATTATAGTCTCCTGCAATTAATTTTAATAATCCTTTTTCAGCGTAAGTTTTTATCCTAGGATTTTGCATAAGCTGTTTTATTCCCAAGTGTACATTTTCTTTTTCAATTTCTGATTCAATTACCTCAATTTACCCTTTATTTTTAAACCTTTATATTCTTAATTTAATTAAAATTTATGTTTTAACATTGTTCATCTATAATTTTGTGAGATTCGCTTACTCAACTAACTTATTTTTAGTTGAATCATTGTGTTTAATTTGAGTTCATACATGCCTAATATACTTCATATTAGTTATTTAGAACATGTATAAACTATATATATGTGATAATGCTATTGCTAATATTGATTAACTACTTTCCTGCAACGCTACTTTCTATAGCAGCTTTTGCAATTGCTTCTGCTACCCTTTTAGCAACATTTTTATTTAATGTAACATCTATCTAATATATCTTATTTAACCTTACGCATAGGCTAAATTTAGTATCCATGAGTTTGCTTTACTTTATATTATTTGTTATCGTTATAAAAACTTCTTGTTTTTTTCATATTATAAAATTCTTCTTATTGTATTAAATTTTAATAATTATTTTTTATGATGCAACAGCTTCACTGTTTAATTTTTTTGCTTTATTCTTCTGAAGCATTTTAAATACAAAGGAAACAATGAATGGACAAAGGATAGCAGATATTACACATGCTGCTGCAACTTGTGCAGTAGCTATTGCTGCTATAGCAACTATTGATGGATCTGCTGCTGCAACAACAGCTGGTGTCGCTACAGCATTTCCTGCAGTTGACCCTGTTGCTAAACCAATTATAGGCTCTTCTTTAAATATTTTTAAAAGTATAAAAGCTCCTATTCCAGTAAAGGAAGCTATTATTCCTAATAATATACCAGGACCTCCAGCGTTTAGAATAGTTCCAAGATTCATTCCTGCACCTAATGGGAAAGAGAAGAATGGGATTAATAACATTTTACTGCTTCCAAGGAATTTTCTCATATCTGGATCAATATTTCCTAAAATCATTCCTATTATTATTGGAACTAATACTGCTACAAGTGCCATAAAAGGAACTTGAGCAAGTCCTGATGCACCTAAAGCAACTAGTGTAAAGAATGGACCATCTTTTAGAGATAATAAAGCATAAGCACCTACATCAGTTTCATCACCATACTGTGAAGCAAGAGATGCATATAATCCACCATTACAATTTGTTAATGCTGCAAGGATAGCAAGTGGTGATAAACCTAATACTCCAGCAGGGCCAAAAACTTTACCTACAAATATACCAAGACCAGCACCTACTATAAATTTTCCTGTTATTAGTAGTGCACCTTTTTTTAATGCCTTTGGTGCTAATTTGAAATTAATTTGTGAACCAATTAAAAACATAAAACAAGCCAAAATTGTTGATGATGCAGTTGCACTGAATAATGCCGTTGTAAAGCCACCAATTTTTAGAAATTGTGGGCAAAATGTATTAACTAATACCCCTATAAAAAGTGGAACAACCATCATACCGCCTGGAATTTTATCAAGTGTTTTCTTAATTGGAATTTGCATATTTATACCTCCTAAAATTTTATCACTTATTTTTTGTTTTAAACATTTACATTTTTAATATTATTAAAATTTATAATTTCATCGCTCATCTATAATTTTGTGGGATTCACTGCTCAGTCAACTTATGTTTGGTTGAGTTTTCTTAGTATTTTAAATTCAAGTTTATACATGTTCCAAAATTTTTTAAAACTAATTATTTAGTAACATGTATAAACTAATATCTTGCTTAATCCTATTATAATTTTACTTATTTTCTAGCCACTCCACTTTCTCTTGCTGCTTTAGAAATTGCTTCTGCCACTTTTATTGCAACATTTTTATCTAAAGCACTTGGAATTACATTATTTTCATTTACATCTTCATCTTTAATATAATTAGCTATAGCATATGCAGCAGCAAGTTTCATTTCTTCGTTTATTTCTTTTGCTCTAACATCTAATGCTCCTCTAAATATTCCTGGGAAGGCTAGAACGTTGTTTACTTGATTTGGGAAGTCTGAACGTCCTGTACCTATAACTCTTGCACCAGCTGCTTTTGCTTCATCAGGCATTATTTCAGGTGTTGGATTTGCCATTGCAAATATTATTGCATCTCTGTTCATTGTTCTAACCATTTCAGATTTTAATATTCCCGGAGCTGATACTCCTACAAATAAATCTGCACCAACTAAAGCATCTGAAAGATCACCTTTTATATTATCTGGATTTGTGATTTCTGCTAAAGCTTCTTTCGCATCATCAATTTTTTCCATTCCTCTATATAGAATCCCTACTTTATCAACAGCAATTAAGTTTTTTACTCCTGAAGATAATAATAATTTAGCTATAGCAGTTCCAGCAGCACCTGCTCCATTTATTACTACTTTTATGTCTTCAAGCTTCTTGTCCACTACTTTTAGTGCATTTATAACACCAGCAAGTACTACTATTGCTGTTCCGTGTTGATCATCATGAAACACTGGAATGTCAATTAATTTTTTTAGTTTTTCTTCAACTTCAAAGCATCTTGGTGCTCCAATATCTTCTAAGTTTATTCCACCAAATGTTGGTGCTATTAATCTAACCACGTTAACGATTTCATCAACATCCTTAGAATCTACTAATATAGGAAATGCATCAACATCTGCAAATTCTTTAAATAATATTGACTTACCTTCCATTACTGGTAATCCTGCCATTGGTCCTATATCCCCAAGTCCAAGTACTGCTGTTCCATCTGTAACTACTGCTACTAAATTTCCTTTTGATGTATATTTGTATACATTTTCTTCATCCTCATGAATTTTTCTGCAAGGTTCTGCAACTCCTGGTGTATATGCAAGGCTTAAATCATCTCTTGTTTCAACCTTAACCTTAGATGTTATTGAAATTTTTCCTTGTTTTTCTTCGTGTAGTTTCAAGCTTTCTTCAAAATAATTCATTTAAAACACCCCTTCTATATTTAAACATTTACATTTGATATTTTGTTGTTGTTTGGTATAACTAGATAATATCATTTTGTCTGAATATTTAAAATATTAAGTAACTTTAATTTATATTTAGTTAATTAAGAATTCTTTGTTTTTTTTTTAACAATGCACTTAACCCTTTGAAAACACACAATTTTTTTATAAATTTATTGCTTAATTTAATTAAAATTATTTGTATTTAAACATATCATATACCTTAAATTTTAAACTATACTTATAATATGAATCTTTTGTTTTGTTACTATTAGAATGACTTTATTTTTATCTAAAATCTTAATATTCACTGTAGATTGGAGGTCTATCTCTATGAACAATACTATTTTTAAACCTAGTATCTGGTTTCTTCTAGGGATTCCTATTATTTCTTTATTAGGATCATTAATGCACTTTGCATATGATTTGAGTGAAAAATCAATTCTTGTCGGTATTTTTGCTCCTGTCAATGAAAGTATTTGGGAACATTTGAAGCTTTCTGTATACCCAACTTTTCTTTGGTATATTCTAGGCTACTTACTATTTGAGGATAAAATAAGTTTTTATAACTGGTTCACATGTTGCACAATTTCAGTTATTACCAGCACTATTGTCATAGTATCTTTTTACCCAAAAACTGCGTAGTAAATTAGAAAATCTTATCCAAAGCTAGAGAAAATAACATTGTAGCGATTTTATTAAATTCACCAAAAAAGTGTATAAAAAAAGTGCCCTTTTATGTTATTATTAATC
>Ga0302140_10011849_pt1 | contig 10710 bp, 8 predicted proteins | sample I_Bog_E1_1_FD_202095 | JGI IMG/M metagenome (GOLD analysis project Ga0302140, IMG submission 202095) | Peat permafrost microbial communities from Stordalen Mire near Abisko, Sweden - I_Bog_E1_1 | ecosystem: Environmental > Terrestrial > Soil > Wetlands > Peat | place: Sweden: Abisko, Stordalen...
GCCGCGCTGGGATGAACTCCGGAGGCGGGTGGTGGAGGGTTCAGCAGCTTGGCAGCTCGAGCGAACCACAACCTGGGCTGCCCGACTTCAACAACGCAATTGGCCTGCAAATAAAGTTCCGAAGGCCCGCCGCGCAGTACGACAACGCCCGCGTTGCTGCTCAGCGCCTTGGCGGCTGTCGCTGCATCGTCGGCAAACGCTACATCCGAGGGGCTGGCGAAATCGGAAGAGCTGACACCATCAACCTCCCATTGCGGATTGCCCTGCACCAGTTTTCCGCCCAGCTTTTCAATCAGTTCGCCCAGCGTCATGCGTGTCTCCTCAATACAACCCCGGCTCCCCCGCCGGCCGCGTCTTCCAGCGCCGATGAATCCAAAGCCACTGGTCAGGATAGCGCCTGATCCACGCTTCCGTTGCGGCAGCACATTGCTGCGTCGCAGCAAGGATATCGGCATCGTGGTCTTTACTGCGCGTGAAAACGAGCTCGGGGCCGAAGTGGAGAACGTACTTGCGCTCGATAGGCTCCCACAGCATGAAGCCGGGCAATACCGCCGCTCCCGTCTTCAACGCAACCCGCGCCAAGCCGGAGGCCGTGCAAGCCTGCCGTCCAAAAAAGTCCACGAACACCCCTTGCGGCGGAGTCATGTTCGTGTCCATAAGAATGCCGACAGTCTCGCCGGCGCGCATCGCCGTGAGCAGACCTCGCGCGAAGTCGTCCTTATGCAGCACACGATTGCCATGCAAACATCGAATCTCGTTCACGAATTCGTCGAGCCGCCGATTGTCGAGCCTGCGAATGACCATGCCCATGGGATACCCCATCAGCGAGTGGTAAAAGCTCGATAGCTCCCATGCGCCCAAATGTCCGGTCACGACGAGAACCCCCTTGCCACGGGCCTGCGCAGCGAGATAATGCTCCAGACCCTCAGTGCGGATCCAATTCCGCGTATTTGCGGCGGTATAACGGGACATGCGGCAGAACTCGACTAGTTGCCAGCCAAGATGACGGTATACCCCGCGGAGTATTTCGGCTCTTTTTTGAGACGGGATTTCAGGAAACGCCAACTCTAGGTTGCGTTCCCCAACACGGCGCAAGCGGCCCAGGAAGCAATACACCAAAAAGGAAAGCATCCCGGCCAGCAGACGCGCCAATCCGCCCGGCATGAAGCCCAGCGGACGCGCCACGGCCAGCACTAGCCAATACTCGAGATTTTCCCGCATGGTGGAAGGCAAACACCAGTTTAGACTCCCCAGCTCGATGAGCGGAGTAGGACGTTGCCTCAGAAAACAAACAAGGGACAGCAAGTGGTTGCCGTTCCTCGATGACTGACTTTCCGATGTTCGCTTATTGGCGGCGTTTCGCCCGCAAAAAGTTCTGCGCCACATCGCGGACAAACGGGACCGCTCCCGGCGGAACGTCGACATTCCCCTTGAGAATTGCATCGAATTTGTGCGGCTCGCCAAAGTAGAGTTCCGTGTCCTCCGAGTTCTGGCTAACACTGGTGCCGTCCAGATCGATGCCCGCGAAAAGCCCCTTGTTGCGGGAGTAGCTCAGCAGTTCGGCGCTCATCTTCCAGTCCGTCGCAGCGGTTCCGTTCCGGCCAACCGGCCCTGCGGCCGCTGAGGCGTCTCCACCAATCTTGAACTTGTCCTTGAGAAGGTCCTGGAAGCCGCGTTCGTTTACCGCAACCAGAATCAGGTCTGTGGACTGGCCGCCAATCTGAAATCCGAACGACCCACCGGCCATCCGAATAAACACCGGCGCGCTCCAGCCGTGGCCTGTACGGCAGGTAACCACCCCCTGGCCGTATTGCGCGCCTACGATGAAAGCCCCTTTGATCAGCCCTGGGACCACGCCGACGCAGGTGGCTTGCTGAAGAATGTTCAAGGGGATGGTCGAGTCGTTGGCGGCCATGATCTGGTCGAGGACCGTTTTGGCCGCGTCAATACGAGCCTGCAAATCGTCGCGCGAAGACGCTGCCGAAGCAGAGCACGTAAGCACGAAACAAATGCCGAGGGAAGCAATAAGTTTCTTCATAATCATGGTCCTCTCCTCTCCAATGCCGTCTTGCTGGCTCGGAAGGTTGCTTTGTTGGAAGTCGCAGTTCAGCTCGACACCCAGAAACAGCCTACAGCATCTGTGGCATGGCTGAGGCGTTCCGCATCTCCAGACGGAGATGAAGTGCGCCCCGATTGCCAACTATGAGAGCTCAGATGCGGAAATGGACGTTGGGGAGGGCTGGATCAAGCAACGCAGGATCTGCTGTGAAGGCGAGAAAAAAGGGGGATTCCAGACAGCACGGAGATCATACCGCCGGGGAATCCCCTCCCCAGATCTGCGATGGTTCTGAGAATCAGTGTGACCGTCTTTATCTTTTCTTGTTGGTCAAAACTGGACAGTTTTGAAGTTACGAAAGGACTAATTAATTAACTATAAAGTAATATTACTTATTGAATTTATGCTTTTACTCAATTGCAATCTGAAAAAAAACGATCCTTAATCTTAAGTGAACTCGAATCCTCGGGTCTCTACTTCTTCGAAAGTAGGAATGAAAATGAAGAGTGCGGTGGAGAATCGCGGCCTCGCCGAAAAATGAAAAAGAAGGAGTTCCCAGGCTTCATGGAAAACATGCCGCCTGGGAACTCCTTTCCCCAGATCTGCGTTGTTTCTGTTTATAAGTCTGTGCGAAAAAGGTGTTTGAGACAAGAGTACTTAAGGATCGGTACAAAAAGTAACGATAACGTTAATCTATAAGCAAAATCGCCTCGGAATTTGCCCAACACCTGGAACCTTGGGTCCAATGTCGCAAGCTTTGCAAATTTCGCAACCAAATCTGAAAGTTCGCCGAGGGAACAGAGCGGTTCTCCTATCCTTGTAGCGGGAATCCACTGACCTCAAGTCGCTTGTCCCTCAAGAAAAAGCACCCCGCACAACTTTGCTAACTTCAAGAAAATTGCGGAACCGCTCGAGAGGTGGCCGAATCGCTGGCATTTTTCACGACTTGAATAAACAAAAAAAGAAGGAGTTCTCAGGCCTCATGGAAAACATGATGCCTGGGAACCCCTTTCCCCAGATCTGCGTTGTTTCTGTTAACAAGTGTGTTGGAAAACACGATCTGACACAACGGCACCTAAGGACTGAGGCTTTAAGTAACCGCGATTATTACCTTTCAGTCAACACCCTTCGAGCGCCCGCGGACCGGGTTGTTTGAGTGGCTCTCGGCATTTGGAGACCCATGCGGGGTCAACGGCCGGTTCATCGCGCGCATGGTCAGTTCAATCCGGTTGTCCGCGCCGGTCTTCCGCATCAGTCGGCCAACATGAGCCTTGACTGTACGCTCCTCTATTCCCAATTGTCGGGCAATTTCGCGATTCGAGCGGGCCTGCAAGATCAATTCCAAAACCTGCTTCTCGCGGTCTGTGAGGTGCACCGGACCGTTGGCGATGTTGCCATCGGGGACTTTCAGAAGACGGTCAATCAGCTTGGACAGAAGCCGGCGCGGCGCCCAGATGGACCCGCCTGTAACCACGTCGACGGCCTGGCGAACTGTTTCTATGTCCGACGTCATATCGAGATAGGCCCTGGCACCGGCAATAATCGACTCCAGAACCAGTTCATCATTACCATCCGGACCGATCACGATCAGCCGAAGAGTGGGGCGGGCGCGGCGAATGGAATCCAGCATCGCCAACCCACCGGGAGATGAATCCATATCGACCACCAGATATTCGAGTGCTTGGAGGCTGAGCATCTCCTGCAAAGTGCCGATGATGGGAACCAGCTGAACGCTGCCTTCGGCTGCCGGCTGATCGAATACTGTAACCAGGCCCTCAAGCCGAATCGGCTGATCGGACACCAATCCGATCTGAATTGGTTCGGGATGGCGCGCTTCGGACATGATCCTCCCACAGATTCCGGGTAGGAGTGCTGCGCTGCGCGGTCATCCAAGCACCATCGATGCCCAGATCACCGCACGTGTCCTCGCGCCTTCTGAACCAATTCAACAAAAATACCGCAAGATGCGCCCTAAAGTTTGGGCAGCACAATTCCCTGCTGGTTCTGATACTTGCCCTTGCGGTCCGCATAACTGACTTCGCAGGGTTCGTTGGAGCGAAAGAACAAAATCTGGCACAGCCCTTCATTGGCGTAAACCTTGGCCGGTAGAGGTGTGGTATTTGAGATTTCGAGTGTCACGAATCCCTCCCACTCCGGTTCGAATGGCGTCACGTTCACAATAATTCCGCAGCGCGCATAGGTCGATTTTCCAACGCAGATCGTCAGTACATCCCGGGGAATACGAAAGTACTCAATCGAACGGGCCAACGCAAATGAATTCGGCGGCACAATGACCGACTCAGCCTGGACGGAGACAAATGACCGCTCGTCAAAAGCTTTCGGGTCAATAATGGCGCTGTTCACATTGGTGAAAATCTTGAATTCGTCCGAGACCCGCAGGTCATAACCATACGAAGAGAGGCCGTAAGAGATTACGCCTTCACGCACCTGTTTTTCGCTGAAGGGCTCGATCATCCGGTGGTTGATCGCCTGTTCCCGGATCCAACGGTCACTCTGAATCGACATGCATCTCCTGCGCGGGACAAATTTATCCTGTCCGGCCAAAAATCACTCTTGATGGCGGAAGCTTTGCTTCACGATTCTACGAAACGCCGCTTGGCTATGACAATGCCGCATGTGGAATTTGATGGGGAAACTCGCCCCCATAGACCGTCGAAAGGGTGAATGTTTGATTCCTGAACAGAAAAAAGCGGAAAATGAATCTTCCTTTATTCCCTAAATGCGGCAAAACCTGTAGCATCAGCAACGTAAGAGTAGTACATTCTTCTCAAGACGCCTCAGCGAGGTCACCCCTTTGATTAAACAGGACATCGTCCATCAAGTTATCGAGCGCACGGGTCTGCCGCGCACCAAGGCAGAAGCTGCGGTGGATACGGTCTTTGAGGGCCTGAAGCAGGCTCTGGCCGCCGGCGAGCGCATCGAATTGCGCGGATTTGGCGTTTTCAGCGTTCGCGCGCGCAAAACCGGTATCGGCCGCAATCCCCGCACCGGAACCGAAGTCAGCATAACCCCAGGAAAGGCCGTACGATTCAAACCCGGCAAGGAACTCCACTCGCTCGACAACGGAACGGCCCCGCACAGTTGAGAATGGATGCAGTGGGGCTTCCGGATCATTTCGACTGCGAATGAGCGCCGGCCCCATGAAGCAGCCCGGGCTCGGAACTTGCCAGAACACTCCGGCCGTCGCGGCCTCCCAAAAGATTATGTCGAGAGGTCAGGTGCGCTCTTACTTCCGGGAGTATGGCCTTCCGCTGCTGCTGCTGGGCGCCAGCATTGTCACAACAACCGCAAACGGCGCGCGGTTCATGCAGAATTTTGTCGAGGGCATGCCCCCGGTGGTCCACGACAGCGATCTCTGGCCCTGGGGATGGCTCTCAGACCATCCAGAATTGTTCAAAACAGGCTGGGCCTTCTCTGCATCACTGCTCGGAATCCTTCTCATTCACGAGTTTGGGCACTACTTTGCCTGTCGATGGCACAAGCTTCGCGCCACGCTCCCCTGGGTGCTCCCCGCGCCTACCCTGAGCGGCACAGCTGGCGCCATCATTCAGATCCGCACGCGCATTCCCACACGCAATGCGCTCATGGATGTAGGCATCTACGGACCGCTGGCAGGGTATGTAGCGTCAGCTCTGGCAGTGGCTGTGGGTTTTGCTCTAAGCTTTCACGCGGCCGCGAATACTCCAGACGCCATTGTGGTATTTGGTGCAGAACCGCTCTCCATCCGGCTCATCCATGCCCTTGTTACGCTGTGGGACCCGGCCACCCCATCCTTCGAACACATCGCACCCCACCCGGTTCTCGTCGCAGGCTGGATTGGCCTGTTCATTACTTCGCTGAACCTGATTCCCGGCGGCCAATTGGACGGCGGCCACATTCTCTACGCCATCTCACCCAAGGTGCATAAGATATTTACGAATTTTTTGCCCATTGCGCTCTTTCTCATGGGCACGCTCTACTGGGTAGGCTGGATCCTTTGGGGTATATTCCTGATGGTTCCAGCGCTCCGCCATCCCAAGGTCGTAATCGACGCCGAACTGAGCCGCGGACGTCTTGTATTAGGCGTAATCGGCCTGGCAATCTTCCTGCTCACCTTCACGCCCACACCCTTCTACAACAGCTCCCTCATGCACTTCTTCCACATCGACCCGTTCCACTCTGCACCGTAAGAGCTACTCGACAACCTCAAGCCGCCGCCTGACAAAAGCAGCGGCCCATAGAGTCCCCTTCTACTTCTTTTTCCAGTCCACTCCCGGCCGGGCGACGGCGTACATCTCCGCGCCAATCTGATCGAACAATGCGCGCGGATCCTTGTCCACCAGGTAGAGATCGAAGTGCGTCCGATCAGGAATGTAAGTGAAGTGCGGCTCTGCGCCCAGACGGCTAAGAACAGCTTCGAACCTGTGCGCGGCACCGTCGAGGTAGAAAGTATCGGCGGTTCCTACGAAGAGGTGAATGCGGCCCTTGAGGCTGGCTCCGCGCTCTGCCCAATGCGACTCGACAATGTGCGCAAGGTCGTAGTGATCGTGCCAGTAAGCGACGACTTGCGGATGAACATCGCCGGTCTGATGATCGAACATCTGCTCCGGTGCGCCGCTGTTGCTCTTGGGAGAAAATACCCAATCGAAAGAAGAAATTTGGCCACCATAGGGACCAAGAACATCCTCCATGTGGGTAAACTCTTCAAATGTAGCAATAACTTTGCCCTTGTCGCGAAAAATTGGAACCGGCGATCCGTCGGGACGTCGGAATAAATTGGCGTTCGAAGCGTAGAGGTCGGGCCCAGTGAAGTCGTGGAAGTCGCTTGGGTCAGGCGAAGTTGACCACGTGCCGCCAAAGATGTTGGGATAATTCACCTGCAGTTGAAGCGTCGCCCAGCCGCCGCTGGAGTGGCCGTTCAGCAGCCTTCCCGTAGGCCGCGCATCCATGCGGTACTTCTTTTCGAGAGCTGGGATGAACTCAGTAGTGAGTGCCGCTCCCCACGGGCCGTTGTTGGCCGAGTCGGCAAATTCATGCGTGCCCTGCGCGCAGGATTCGTCGAGCATCACCCAGATCATCGGAGGCATCGTGCCCTTTTGCATGCGGTCGCGGAGCGTGACTCCAGACACCATTGCCCCATCAATGTCGCCACCGAAACCGTGTGTCCAGTATGCGGTTGGATAAGTCTCTGAACCGTGTTCGTCATACCCCGGAGGCAAAACAACCCAGGCCTTGATGCTGACCGGATGGCCCCAGAAACGGCTGAGCAAGGGGCTCTGGAATTCCTCCAACCGCGCGACATCGGGTTTAAGCTGCGCCTTGGTCGCCGCAATCATCGAGACACGCCTTGGGTTCGCCTCCGCATGATGGTCGAGCGTAAGCACGGGCTCTGCACCGCTCCCCGGCGTCCATGCAGGAAGCGCGATAACGGGGCTAACCCAGTCCGCAGGCACGCGGCCGCCGTAGTTGTAGCTATGATCAACGTCGAGCACAGCCTGGGCCTCATAGGTGCCAGCAGGCAATGCGGAAAAGGGTTTAGGAAAGGCTAGCTCATCGGCGTCAAATTCAATGGACCCACCAGGAGCGAGGTCATGCACCTCACGCGCAGCTACCCAAGTTTCCGAAGGCCGAAATTCACTGGTCTCGACATCCTTATCGCCCGAACCCTGCTTCACGAAGAGGAGGAGACGCCCGCTGATAGGCGCGGAAACAGACGACGCAGCCTGCACGCGGAAGAAGACATGAACCGGAGGCGCGCTTTGGCCGGACGACTCCATGGCCATGGCTGCCACAGCAATGAGCGCTGCGAAGAACGCGAAACAAAGGGTTCTACTGGACCTGCTGATCGAGACAAACTGCATTCACTGCCCTCCTGGGCAAAAGATGTTTTTGTTTGGAAGAACTTTTCGAGTCTATCCGCGCCATGGTTCGCCGCGCCAGAGAAAAGTTGCTTTCTTGGTTACAAGTAAGTCGGCGTTTACATAAGCCTGAGTGCATCCACATCGACGACAAGATTGCGCCGCGGCACTCCAGCCGTATCCGCATGCGCCAGCATCGCCCGCAGTGCCGCGTTCAACACCCTCCGCGACGAGGCTTTCAAAATCAAATGAAATCGGTATGTCCCTTTGATACGCGCAATCGGCGCAGTACATGGCCCCAACACGCGCACACCCTCCGGAGCGGCCTTCTGAAACCACTTGCCAATCTCGCTCGACCAGGCGACAGCCTCTTCCAGCTTTTGCGATTGCACCAGCACATTAGCCAGCACACCGAACGGCGGGTAATGCATCCACCGACGAAATTTCAGTTCACGATCGACGAAGCTTGTGTAATCGTGCTTGCTCGCCGCAAGAATCGCATAGTGGTCGGGATAGTAAGTCTGCACGACAACGCGCCCTTGCAAATCACCTCGCCCTGCGCGCCCTGAAACCTGCGTCATAAGCTGAAAAACCCGCTCCGCCGCGCGAAAATCCGGCATAGAAAGCGAGTGGTCGCAGCCGACAACGCCAACAAGTGTGATGCCGTGTATGTCGTGCCCCTTGGCGATCATCTGCGTGCCTACGAGCAAATTAATTTCGCCCGAATGCAGCCGCGCCAGCAGTCGTTCGAGATCGTAGCGTCCGCGCACCGTATCGCGATCCATACGCCCAATGCGCGCGCCGGGAAAAATCTCGCCAAGCCGTTCTTCTCCCTGTTGCGAACCGGCTCCGAGGTAGTAGAGATGCTCGCTGTCGCACTTGGGGCAACGCGCGGGAACCGTGCGGCGATACCCGCAATAGTGGCACTCAAGCCGCTGGCCTTCCTTCGCCTGTCCCGCATCTTCTGCTGGCGGCTTGTGGTGCGTGAGAGAGATAGCGCAGTTTTGACACTCAAGCTTCTGGCCGCACGCGCGGCAAATTACAGCGAACGAATAGCCGCGACGGTTCAACAAAATCAAAGCCTGTTCACCGCGGTCCAATGCAGACTTGGTCTGCTCCACCAACGCCCGGGAGAAAAGCTGATCCTGCCCCGTCTGCTGAAACTCCTGGCGCATGTCGATGAGTTCAACCTCAGGCAGCGGCCGATTCATCACCCGTTCGCGAATCTCGATGCGCGCATACTTGCCCAGCACTCCATTCTGCCAGCTCTCCAACGACGGAGTAGCCGAACCAAGCACTACCACCGCGCCCTCAAGCTTGGCGCGCATCACTGCTACATCGCGCGCGTTGTAGCGCGGCGTTTCCTCCTGCTTGTAGCTCTGGTCGTGTTCTTCATCAACGAGAATCAACCCCAGATTAGGCATGGGAGCAAAGATGGCCGACCGTGTGCCCACCACGATGGGCGCGTCGCCGCTGCGAATGCGCCGCCACTGTTCGCTGCGTTCCTCCGGCGTAAGCGCGGAGTGCAGCAGCGCCACGCGTTGCCCAAACGCCTGATCCAGCAACCCCGCCGTCTGCGGAGTCAACCCGATCTCCGGCACCAGCAATATCGACGACAGCCCAAGATCCAAGGCCCTCTGCATCGCCGCCAGATAAACCGCCGTTTTCCCGGACCCTGTGACTCCATGAAGCAAAAATGTATGGAACGCCCCCAGCGCCGCGGCAATCGAAGCCAGCGCCTCCGTCTGCGGCTCGTTCAACCGAAACGGCTCCGCAGCCGGCGGCAATCCACCCAACCGAAATGCCGTCGGACGCTCGTCAATCCGAACCAGGCCCCGCCGCACCAGCGTTTGCAATGTGGACGAAGGCAGATCCCGCGCCCTCAATTCGGCTAACCGCAATTCCCCGCTGCACGCCGCAAGTTCCGCAAGAATTGCCTGCTGTTTCTGAGTCAATTCCGGAAGCCGCGCCTCGGGAATCAGCACCGCGAAGCGCTCCGTCCGCCGTGCATCCCTCTCCACTGCCGTCGTCTCCCGCACAACCCATCTCTTGCGCACCAGCGACGCCAGCACAGGCAAAGTGGCTGCCGTCGATGTTCGCAACGTAGATACCTTCACTGGCTCTCCCGAAGCCAGACGCGCAAGAACGCGGTGCTCCGTATCCTGCTCTTCCGGCGACAATTTCCCGCGCCGCTTCGAGCCCGGCTTTTGCGATGCGGCCTTTCCTCCAAAGGTTTCCGACTCCCGCTCCACACTATCCGCCAGCACATCCCGCCCCAGGTCCGTAATCCTGTAGTAAACCGTCCGCCGCACCTCTGCCATCAGCGGCAACATACCCCGCAACACCTCGCCCAACGGTGCCAGGTAATACTGAGCCATCCACTCCGCCAGGCGCAGCAATTGGTCGCTCAGCAGCGGTTCATCGTCCAGAACCGCTTCCAGGTACCGCACCTCAAACTCTGTCGGAACGGCCACTCCCACCGCAGTGACAACGCCTATCAGCTTCTCCTTATTGAACGGCACAACCACCCGCGTTCCCCTTTGCGGAAGCTGCCCATCGCGCACCGCGTAGGTGAACACACGGTCCAGTGGAACCGGCAACGCGACTTCGCAACAATCAGGAATGGCAGGTAGGACCGGCATGGCAGGCAAGTTTCAGTGTAGGGGATGGGGCCAATCCACAGCCTCCCTGTGAATATCCGTAAATATCGATTTACCTGCCTAATCCAAAACCCACCCTCACCCGTTACAATTCATTGCTGATGACACCCAAAGCCGAATCCGCCCCTCAGCCCGT
>Ga0302140_10011850_pt1 | contig 10709 bp, 15 predicted proteins | sample I_Bog_E1_1_FD_202095 | JGI IMG/M metagenome (GOLD analysis project Ga0302140, IMG submission 202095) | Peat permafrost microbial communities from Stordalen Mire near Abisko, Sweden - I_Bog_E1_1 | ecosystem: Environmental > Terrestrial > Soil > Wetlands > Peat | place: Sweden: Abisko, Stordalen...
CTCAAGTTGAAGCACGTAGCCATCCAGATGTTATCAAGTGCCAGACCGCAATGAGCAAGCTGTACTCTTGCAGTGATGATGTTGAAGTCGACGTGACAAGCCAAGCAATGTATGCTGATCGATTTCGGGTGAGGTATCCTGGGGAAGCGGGGATTTTGCCACCTCACTTGGATAATGGCTCTATTGAAAGATGGGAGGATGTTGAGAGTAGCATGACTTATCAAGCAATTTGGGAAGGAAGGTGGGAAGAGTATGATGCGTGGAATATTGATCATCGAGCTGAGGCAGTTGTGGACTTATACGGTGGGCCTGGTGCTTGCTCGGTATTTAGAAGTCTTCAAGGTGAGTTTGAAAACAGAAAATTGTGAGAGTATTATTGACAAAGATAGGATGGCTGAGTCTGGCTGACAATGGACCTCGAAGAGGCACACTTGAGCTTTGTCCTGATATCAAGCTGACCACGGCATATATACTTCTTCGACCATTCTTCGATCAGTATGGGAGGCTTGACATGGAATCAACGTATTTCTATGGCGCCGATCCCGGGATGGGACAAGTTGTCAAAGATTCGTGGCATCCAGCACTTCGGATGGACAAGACTATCATTTCTGTGCCTGATGCAGGACCTGGTGATTATGTGTTCTGGCACTGCGATGTATGGGTTCCTCATCTTGCAAAAATCCAGGAACCCATGTTAACAAATTGCAGATGGTACACAAAGTCGAAGAGGCACACGAAGGACCTTCCGATTCGTCCGTTGCATATATTCCCGTTGTGCCACTGACAAGCTACAATATTGCGAACTTAGTCGAACAGAAAAAGGCATTCTTAGCAGGCGTGCCTCCACCAGATATGGTTTCGTTGGAAGGAGAAGAAGAAGAGAAAGAACACGATGATCGAGGGCGTCCAGAAGACATTTTTACCCTTGAGGGTAGGAGGATCATGGGTCTTGCCCCATTTGATGTGGAAGAGAAAGGAATCACGCCTGGGCAGTTTGCAGTCCGCTCGCTTGCCAATGAAGCTCTAGGTTTTTGAAATGGGTCCGAATAGGTATTTTGCCTTTGATGGAAGGTCTTCAAGCTTTCATATCAATCACAAATCGAAATCGTACATCCGCCTTCCTTCAATCTCTCTACCGCTTCGTTGATCTCCTCTAGCTTGATCATCTCGACAATTGGCGTTAGTCCGTTGTCTGCAAAGAACTGAAGTGTCTCCCTTGTCTCCTCAACACTTCCAATCATACTTCCCGTCAACTTCAAGCCCCAAGCTGCCAGTGACAGATTATTGAATACCCCCTTGTACGGTCCCAACAAGCCCATGACCGTCATTGTTCCCCGCCTCTTTAAAGTAGCCAAGTACGGGCTCGGATCGAAGGCATTTGGGATCGTGCTCAATACATAGTCCAAGCTCCTATACAAGCTCTTCATCGCATCCTTGTTCGTACTCAAGACCACCAAGTCCGCCCCCATCGCCTCTGCCGCTGCTCTTTTACCCTCAGAAGTCGTGAATGCAATGACACGTGCTCCCATTGCCTTCGCCATCATCACAGCCAAATGTCCGGGGCCCCCAATCCCAACAATGCCTAAGCTCTCTCCTTTCTTGATCTCAAATCGCTTCAGTGGTCCGTAAGTTGCAGTTCCAGGGCACATGAGGGGTGCTACTTTGGAGATGTCCAGTCCAGCGGGGATCTTGACAACGAACTCTTCTCGCACCACCAAGCGGTCAGACCAAGCACCCAGAGTGGTGAACTTGTCACCTTGAGGCACGAGGTATCCGCCAGATGTTAGTGTTGGGCCAGTTGCAGACTCGCAGTGGCTTTCCCAGCCTGAGGTACATGCAGAGCAGGCTAGACAGGAATTGACCATATTGCTGACACCGACGATATCGCCAGGTGAAAAAGTTCTCGCGGAAGGGCCGACAGATTGAACGTGGCAGACCTGGATATAGAAGTCAGAAGTTCTGCTTCTGGAACGGTTTATTCTGAATATTAAGAACAAGTGTATGCTTACAGCTTCATGTCCCGGGACCAGAGGGTAGCTTGTGTGCCCCCATGAGTTACCGATAGCATGGACGTCAGAGTGGCAGACGCCGCAATATAGAACCTCAAGGAGGAGTTCGTTCTGTTTAGGGGATTCGCGAGAGAACTCTATAGGAGTCAGGACTGTAGTCCCAGGAGTGAGGATGCCGTAGCCGTGAGTTGGAATAGACATTGTAAAAAGTATGGGTGCTGTCGAACTTTGTTTTTGGGACGCAACGTGCATGGGAGGCGATGGTACTTATACTCTAAACTGATTCAAATCTCCTTACGATACAATCTCGTATCCTTTTTTTATTTTATCTAGACCCTGGCGTTCTAAACTACTGCATTCGATAACGGACTGAGCATCCGAGAGTTCCAAACGGCTAGTAGCATGTTCGCCAAACTGCGCCTAGAATACACTCCGATAGAAGTAAAACTCTCGAATCATGGTAATCCATCAAGCATTCTATGACACTTTTAATTACATTTGAGCTATTGTAGCCCAAATTGAACCATTCAGCGGACCAATCAAAGGATTTATTCCTGATGTAAGCTGCTGCGAGCTGCTTACTGTTTCGCCCGCCTCCACAAGAGTAATCATTTATCTATCATCTGCAGACACGAATGAAAGCGACAAACTGACTTACTTCTGACAAACCCGTCCAATCGACATATAGGGCGACCATTGTATCTGCAAGTCCACTTTCGGTCTTTTCAGAGTTGCAGTTTCCAAATGGACTGAATTGCTGTGATATGTACAATCCTATGGCTGGTCCTTATGGTAATCACCTGAGTACTTATTGACCTAGAGGGAGAAGGAACTTATAAGATTGGCTGAATCTTGGACGGAGCTCTTCATGTTTTCCCGATCTCACGACGTCTACTCAGAAGAGGTTGTGCACTATTTCAATTAGACTAGAACGGAATACAATCGGAGATCAACAGAACCACACAAGTTGTATCATAACTCACTTAATAATGAGAATTTCTAGGCCCTCAAGCTTTTCGCTCGAATGCGCTTCCATATTTGTAGAACAATACGGGACCAAGCATAAGCGAGCCCCTATTCGAGGCTCGCAAAAAGGCCATCGAAGCGCATGAATCTCTCAATATTGGCTGTAATATTGAGAGTTTTACACATTCCCATAACTCCTCCCTGAAGATCCCTTTTCATCCATCAAGCAAGCCAGAACCAAGCTTTCTGCAACCAATTTTTTGCTACCCTTGGCGTTTCCATCTCAGCCAGCTGATCCATCTCTTTCTTCCCCGTCACCACATCCACTTTATCCAAGTCAATGGCCCATGGAGTCCGATACCAAATCTTATGTCCAAGATAAAGTACTAGGAAGATAGGGAGGGTAATATGAGCAGCCAAGAAATTAGCAGCGCTGAACTGATTTGGCCAGAAGACTTGGAATCCATTGGTTAAAGTCAGGACACAGATGAAAACTAGGACAGCATATGTGGCATACGGCTGGAGAGGCGTTCGGTATGGAAGAGTGTGTAAGAGCCCGTGATGCTGGAAGGCAGCACGGAAACGCAGATAGGTGATCATGACCACGATCCAAGCGATGAACCCGGAAATGGTAGAGATGTTGACGAACCAGTTGAAAACTGTAGCTCCAGTGTTCGAGACGTTCAGGTATGCTAGGAGCGCAAAGGACCATGTGAAAAGTACGGCGACGTAAGGAACTCCGCGTTTGTTGGTGTGACCGAAAATCCTCGGTGCTTGGCCACTGAGTGACATAGAGTAGAGAACACGGGAGCCGGAATAGAGGAAAGAGTTTCCTGCAGACCAGGCCGAGGTCAGAATTGCAGCGTTGATTGCATGGTTCAAGCCACGAATGCCAGCTCGTTGGATACCGAGGACAAACGGACTTGCACTGGCATTTGATGCTCCGAGCAATCGATCGTCGTTGGATGGCACAATAACTCCAATTATCAGAGAAGCACAGCTATAGAATATCGCTAGCCGTGCGACAAAACGCTTCGCTACTTTCGGAATATTTCGGCGAGGATCGACTATTTCACCAGCGGCAATTGCAATGAGTTCTAGGGAGGTGATGAATGCAAAGCCAGCTTTGATTACTGCATGCCAGAACGCGAGAAATCTTCCTGTCGCTCCAGGGGCCATATACTCTTTGAACGCTCCTGGATTGTCCCAGTATCTGAAACCGAGTCGATCGTGATTGGGACCTCCTCCAAAGAAGAGCACGACTCCGAGAATGATAAGTCCCATGATCGTGATCAGTTTGATACTGGCGAACCAGAATTCGGCCTCTCCAAAGAATGAAACTGCGATAACATTCAGCAGCAAAATGATGACCAGAACCATGGTAATCCACACGGCAACATTGACTGGAGCGTTCCAATAATCGAGGACAATAGCAGCTGCGCTGGTTTCAGCTGAAAGTAAAATTGTATACGCGTACTAGTAATTCCATCCCGCTGCGAATGCTAATGAAGGTTCAACAAAACGGTTGACGAAGTATGGAATGGTGATTCCTTTCATGGGAAGCAACACAACCATCTCAGCTAAGTTGTTCATCACACACCAGACGACGAACATCATGCAAAGATAGCCCATAAACAATGGTACAGGGCCAGTCTCCGAGAGGATGCTTCCAGAACCGACAAATAATCCTGTTCCAATTGCACCACCTGGAATCTGTCAGCCTTGGAGGCATAATGGTAAGGATTTGAGACGTACCAAGGGCTAGAAATTGAATGTGACGACTTTTAAGTCCCCGTTCTAGTTGCTTCTGTGGGTCGGCAAGATTGAACTCGGGGTTTGTTTCCTTTTCCCTGAAGCCATGATCGTCTTTAGGTTCGAGTATTCCGTCCATAACTTGTCTGGGGTGGAATTTGTTCTAGATGCAACAAGATTGTGCTGAAACACAGTAATGTGATTGAGGTCCAGGAAAATTATATTGCTAGCAGGAGGACTGATAATTCAATGGAAAGTTGCTCGCTTAGACACGGTTCAAGAGGTGAGGTCCAATCTGTTTGTAATGGCGTCAGTCGGGGTGCGTTAGTGCTGTGGAGGTCATGACGATCAATCTAGGTAGTTTTCGGAATAGTGTGCCTGTAGTTACTCGAATAAAAAGTCTGTCGGCAGACATTTCTTAGACGATTTCAGTCCCTCAAACGAATTCTTAGTGCCTATAATAACTGCATTGATTTGTTGAACCCATGATCGCTCAGGTGGTTTCCTTTACGTTGTCTTGCAGTTAGTGGTTGACGACGCCCCATGGGGTGACTAACGCATGTCATCCCCGCAAAACCACGCCACCCCGTTTGGTGGGGTTTATCCCGCTGCATTGAAGTCACCACGAGACGAAGAAAAAAACTTTTAGTTACAGCCACCTCTTTCAAGCCAATGATTCTTTTCCCCTTTCCGATGAGCATTTTTTATGAGTTTTGCTGCGTTTGGTAGTGCCGCTTCTTTGCTATGGTCGCTTAAGGAGCACCTTATCCCCCACTCCCCGGTTTACCTCGCCGCTCTGTTTACCTTGAACTCATCTCAAAAGGGAAATTGCCACGAACTTGAATGAACCTGTATAACAGAACCACCAAAAAAGCTGCTGCTAGAAGAGAAAACGTTTATGGACGATCCAAAGCCGAACATCGGCATATGCCCACGTGACTTCTCCTACTGTAGAACATTCTCCCTAGCAAAGCAAATCCCCGCTCTAACTTATCTCACATGTAAAACCCAAGATCTCAAAGCTCTCCCATTCATATCAGCAGGTGCAATTGCCCGAATAACCGCCCTCGCAGTGGGCACAAAAAGCGACACTAATCTTCATTGTCCTCAATCGTTGACGAACATTTACCCTATACCTCGGGAAGCCCAAAGAACAAGTATCCTTGTGAATCAAGAGTCTCCTAGACTTCAGAAAAAACATGCTATAATGTACCATGGCTAGAAAGAACATTTGGGCAAGAAATTGGCGCATTGTTCCTATGCGGTTAGGACATTTAGTGCGCTTTTTGTGTCCACCGCGAGCCACCTCAATAGGTACCGTCCACTATTTACAAGGTACATGCAGTCTTGGTAGCGTCTTGGCAAGAACTGCCCCTCAATTGTGATCTTTTATAGAATATAGAAGTCTGCTCCGAAATCCTCTTTTGAAGTTCTAGGACCCTCCAATGATAGCAAACGAATCTCGCACGAGTGTCGAGGTTGACGTTATCAATAATCATGACTTCGTTCTGAATACCGCTACGTTAGATATGGTAATACGATCCCGGTACCAGGATCCTAGATTGGACTTGAATCTGACCTGTATGTAAAGGATATCGTGATGAGGGCGGCCGAATGCCGGAAGGGAAAGCACGGGGCGGTAAAGTGCAAAAACCATGATCGTCCTCATTTCCGGTTCGTCTTGCCAAGATCCTGAATTCAGATCGATATAAGTTCCAGCAGGACTTCTCTAGAGGCGAGGACAACAAATCCGACACACTATTCAGCACAGATATCTTTTCTGATGGCTTTTCTATTGAGCCTGGCAGCGGTTGCATCCGCGCTTGTCTCCTCAGCTGCAACTAGTGGAGACTTCAATATATTGTCATTCAATGTAGCTGGCCTTCCTGCGATTTTGAACAGCAACGACGTTACTGGTGATAAGGCAACCAACGCCGGCTCAATCGGAACCTTGTTCGCCGAATACGATTATGATGTTATCCACGTCCAAGAAGATATGTCAAGTCCAATCACGTGACTGTCTTCAAGCTGACCTCGCAGAACACTTCAACTATCACGCCTACATTTACGCCACTGATGATCATCCTTACCGCACTGAGACTTCTGGTGGTGCAGTAATCGGCTCTGGGTTGAATACCCTGTCGAATTTTGACTGGGTTGACTTTGCTCGCGAGAAATGGGATACGTGCTCTGATGCGTCAGGGGCTGACTGCTTGACACCTAAAGGCTTCACATTCATGCGTCTCATTGTCGAAGAGGGTGTTTATATCGACTTTTACAACCTCCATGCTGATGCTGGGTTTGTGTTCTTCCCCTGATTATTTTCCAATGCTTATGTGTTCTAGAACTGAAGATGGAGATGAAGTAGCACGTGCTGCCAACCTGCAGCAGGTAGCAGATTACATTGACACCTGGTCTGATGGAAACTCAGTAGTTGTCTATGGAGACACTAACTCCCGCTACACTCGCTCAGCCGACAAAATCACAGTTTTCGAGACCCAAAATGGCTTGACAGATGTTTTCGTCCAGCTCGAAAACGGAGGCGTGAACCCGACAGTGGAGACGATCTGCGATAACCCGTCTCTCATCAACACCTGTGAAGTCGTCGACAAAGTATTCTATCGTGGCTCAAAACAACTCTCACTCGAGGCAACGTACTTCAACTACGAGTCGTCGAAGTTCCTGCAGTCCGATGGAAATATTCTAAGCGACCACAACCCCATCACAGTGAACTTCACCTGGTCCGTCAGCAGCACACGCAGACAATCCGGCTTCTGGGGTGGTCCACATGGAGACTGGTTCAATGACCTCGACTCCCTGCCCTCTTCTCCACAAGCTTCAGTGCTTTCCTTCCGTGGCGGCTCGCGTCTGGATTCCGTCGGTCTGACACTCACGGATGGAACAACCTTCACGCACGGCGGCACTGGCGGCACAGCTGCTAGCCTCACGCTCGGAACCTCTGAGTACTGGGTAACGGCAGAACTTTGCCATGGCCAGAAGAGTGGCGAGACCAGGAACTTTTATATTCTGGCTACGACGAGCTTGGGGAGAACTTTGGCTTCGGGTACGAGCACGAGTGACTGTGCCTCGTTTTCTCCCCCAAGTGGGTGGCAGATTGTGGGGTTCATGGGCCAGGGTGGAGATGAGATAGATCAGTTGGCTTTTATTTATGCGCCGAAGTAGAATTTCTTTTGTATTTGGGGTGGTATTGTCAGGGCTACCGGACGTGAAATGGTTTGGATATTCACAAGACAGGTGACTTTTAATGTGTGAGGATGCTCGAGTCATTAGGATAGGGGCTCGCTTAACATTTCTCGCGTAGTTTGGAAGAAAGGTGCTTGCGCAGGGGCTGAAAAAATAACTCAGTCGAGGTTTTCTACTGTTACTTTATCTAAAATAGCCTCGCGCATACTGGCTTCTCCTTTTGAAGTCACTTCAAGTCTCTTCCTCAAGCTCCTCCTTCCTCACGTATTTCATCCTCGTTTTAGTGATGCCAAGTGTTGGTCGGCTGTCGGGTCTCGTCCCTGCGGCACAGTGATTTCCCCGCAGTTTGATGTCGATCACAGTCAGCACATACATACCCAGCCGTTGGAGAAATGTTTCTAGCTGACAGCCAAGAGTTTGACCCATTTTCGTACAGAAATCGAAAGTGGGATATATCTATCCAGATGGAGTCATGTACTCTTATTCCCGGAACTTCGCCTAGACACCAGCATCCGCACGGAAACTTGGATATCAGCATCCAACGAAATTATTTCCCCGCAATGTAAGTCACCCCGCTTTCTCTACCCCAAACATGGCTCTCGAATCGTGACTTAGCAAACGAGAACGCAGTTTAGCGGGTCTGATAAAAAGTGCAGATCGCTACAGCTCAACAATCCTCAACCTCGACACCAGCAACGTCACTTTTCATCACTTAGAGAAAACAGTTTATAATGACTTCCTCCATAGCCGAAGAGAAAGCCCAAGACAGCTTCACCGAAGATGTCGAACAAGAAACTCCGCAGTCAATCGAATACAAGAAGAAAGAAGCAGCTCTCCTTCGCAAACTGGATTTGTTCATCGCGCCGGTTATGATGATGTTAATGCTCATCAGCTATCTTGACAGAGGGAACATTGGTTTCGCAGCAACGCAGGGCATGATTAAGGATATCAATCTCAAAGGATCAGAACTCAATGTTTGTCTCCTTTCTCGTTACTGGTCTGAAACTGGCTAATCTCTTGTCCTAGACTGCTGTATCAGTCTTCTACATCTTCTACATTCTCGCAGAAGTAAGCCATCATCCAGAAAACTTCTCAGCTCTGGCTAATCAGCCCAACAGTTCCCAACGTCTATTCTCGTCAAACGTCTTCAATTTAATCGAGTCATTCCATCCATCACCTTCTGCTGGGGTATAGTATGTTTGAGTACCGGCTTCATCAAGGGATTCTCGGGTTTGGTTGTCACCCGCATCTTCTTGGGGTTCTTCGAAGGATGTCTCTTCCCCTCCATGACTTTGCTTCTTTGTAATTGGTACAAGCGCGAAGAACTTGCAACTAGAGTTGCTTATCTATTCAGTAAGTGTACTTCAATTTGATTTTGTGCTTTTGCTGACTTCATTCTAGTCGCATCAGCTCTCTCGGGAGCCTTTGGCGGACTTTTAGCATGGGCGATTTTGCACATGGATGGAGTCGCAGGCTATCCTGGTTGGCGCTGGTAAGCCAAAACACTTTTCTCGAACCTCAAATCTAACAATAGTGAAGGCTTTATATTCTCGAAGGCATTATCACCGTCGTATTTGCCGCGATGTGCATCTTCCTTGTTCCGAAGAACTACCAGACAGCCTATTTCCTGAACGACGAAGATAAGGCAATCATGAAGCATCGTGCCGAGCTTGCTGAATCGTATAGTGGCGGAAACGGCCATTACAGCATGAAAGATATCAAGGAAGCTGCGAAGGATCCTAAGAGTTGGGGACACGGCGTGATTCAGATCGCCGTGGTTACTATTCTCTATGGTCAGTTCTCTTTCTAGCCCCCCTCTTCAACGACTCTGCTAAACTGTAATCAAGGTTTCGGAACGTTCTTGCCTATCATCATCAAGAATGGCTTCCACTACTCCACAGTCCAGGCTCAGTACCTCGTGATTCCTGGTGTGTCTCCTCCCGAACTCATTCTTCAGTTTTGCCATCACTAACTGCATTTTAGTCAATCTCTGGGGCGCTATCGTGTATGCAATCGGCGCCTACATTTCCGACAAATACAACGCCCGCTTCCTCACCATGGTCGTCTGCGCACCAGTCGGCATAGCAGGGTACGCGATTCTCCTCTGCGACGTCTCCGCTGGGGTGCGCTATTTCGCCACCTACCTAATCGCCACGGCCTGTTTCCTCTGTACAGGAACCAACATCGCCTGGCTTTCCGGAAACTGCGCTCCTGACGGGAAACGCGCTGCCAGTCTTGGGATCTTGCTTGCGTTGACGAATATCGGTGGTGTGGTGAGCGGTCAGATTTATCAGACGAAAGCGGCGCCTAAGTATACCCTGGGCCATGCGTGGAGTCTGGGATGTTTGGCGTTCGCGTGGTTTGGGTGGTGGATTGTGAGGTATATGTATGTGAAGAGGGAGGTTGGTAAAGAGAAGCTTAGTGCGGAGGGTTATGTGACTCCTGCTGGAGAGTATACTGATAGGTCTCCGGAGTTTAAGTATCAGTTCTAGAGTTATAAAGTGTGTTATGGAGGAGGAGTGGATGGCTTTTATTCTTCAAAAAATCTGCTCAAAGTATAGTAGTGTAAAGCGATAGCAAAGTCAAGAACTGACGGAGACTCTGAATGCAAAATACTCGAATCAGACTTCACAATCGCGTGTGAAGTGGTTCAAATTTTTGCTTTTGTACCAGCGAACCTAATACATTGCAGCTCACGCTTCCCCTTCCGTACACTGCTCAAGAATAGGCGTCGCAACTTCCAACGTATGAATACTCAACAACGTCGCAATCTCAAGC
>Ga0302140_10011851_pt1 | contig 10708 bp, 10 predicted proteins | sample I_Bog_E1_1_FD_202095 | JGI IMG/M metagenome (GOLD analysis project Ga0302140, IMG submission 202095) | Peat permafrost microbial communities from Stordalen Mire near Abisko, Sweden - I_Bog_E1_1 | ecosystem: Environmental > Terrestrial > Soil > Wetlands > Peat | place: Sweden: Abisko, Stordalen...
ATTACAATACAAAAAAAAAAAAATTCATTTTTTTTTTTATCTTTTAAAAATTTTTATAAATTTTTTTTATTTTAATTTTTTAGCTCAATATTTTAATTTCATTTCGAAAAAAAAAATGATTTTTAATAGACGAAAAAAAATTGTTTTTTTCAAAATGACAAAAATCCGATTTTCTCATAAATAAAACAAAAATTACGGACATATGGGAGTCAAGTGTTGTGTCTGCCTCAAAGACAAAAAGCCAGCCAATCCAAATATTAACAACCAGCTTCCTCCCAAGGAAGAAAAGGCTCCGATTCTTGACCTTAACGATATAAAGGCCTCCCTGCCGGATTCCAAGCCTCTTTATAACCCTCAATCTTCTCTTCAAGTCGATCAATTCAAATCTGATTTTCTAAAGGCCATAACAGAAGAAAATCTCTACGAAATCACTGAGCTCATCTCGAAAGGCTTTCCAATCTTAGAGCCTATAAGCAATGAGAAGTTCACAGCCCTTCATATAGCTTGTAAATTGGGCAAATTGTCTGTGGTTTCTCATTTAATAGAGAAAATACCAGGAGTTCTTATAGATCTTCAGGATGAAAATGAGAAATGGACACCTTTAATGTTGGCCAGCATCAATGGTCATATTGAAATAATAAAATATCTCTTAGGGAAAAAGGCTAGGAAAGATCTGCTTTCAGAAGAGAATAAAACGGCTTTAGATTATGCGAAACAAATGGAATTCATTGAAATTATGAAGATTTTAAAGGAATGATATTCTATTCCTGTATAGCTATACATGGGCTTTATATTTCTGAGCTATTTTTCTAAGGAAAACACTTGATTTTGATAATTTTAAACTATTTTTTTTCTTTAAAAACACTTGATTTTTGAGAGTTTTATATAATTTTAAACTATATTCGTCTCCTTTAAAACATCCCATATACCATATGTTTCCCTTAGGATCGGCCGGACATCCTCCACATTCTTCAAATCATCTAATAAATCCATCATTTTCAATAATTCCTTATCCACTTCCACACTGGATCCATCATAAACCGAGATCGGAATGCCTAAAAAACAACTTTTCCCTTGAAAAAAACTCATAAAAATTACAATTATCAGGATTTATCCAAAAATTAAACGGCCTAGCGTCTATTAAAATGACCTGCGAAAGGTCTCGATTCAATCTATTGAGATCCTTGGTGAAATCCAAGAGATTTTCTTGTTTATCGATGATTTGATCACATCCATCCTGATAAATCCTATGGATAAAGACCTTATCTTTATCCACGATATCCATGACCTTATCCACATATTCCTTCACCCCATTACAATATAAAATAGGTTCGAAATTCTCTTGTAAATAACAGAGAAATTCCTTAAAATTATTCCTTAGATAAATGCTCAGAAAGGTCTTATGTTCAGGGAAATCCACATAATAATCATAATCTCTAGAAGGAGCTAATAAATAGGCTTCTTGTTCATCAGGATAAAAGGTATATAATAAGGTCTCATCCATCTCAAGAACTATGGTTTTTTTGCCTTGATATTTCGGGTCTTTCGGGGGAAGCAAAAAGGCCTTTTCTTTGTTTTTCGTGATGATCTCATCAATGAGAAATTTCAAGTTTCGATCCTTTGAAAAATCCAAAGAAGATTCATCATCACTTGTGATTTCAGGTTCTGGAAAAGTGGAAATTGTGGATTTCGAAGCTTCTAATTTCTTGGTTTTCTTGAATAAATTCCAGAAATAGGAGGCCTTGCCTTTAAATATAAGGGTCTTAGGAAGATGAATTAAAGAAGAAGAAAGGGGGCCTTTTGGGGTAAAATGGGGGAAATGCCGCAAGAAATTGGTTAAAATCAACATTTTAAAGGTTTTTATTTGCGGGCTTTAATAACTTGAAGGGATTTTATGGATTTTTATGGATTTTGAAATGGAATTTAAATGGATTTTAAATGGATTTAAATGTTTATTTGAATGTTTATTTGAATGTTTATTTAAATGGATGTTTATTTAAATGTATTTTTTATTTATTTTGAATAAAATGGATTTTTATTGATTTTTAAATGGATTTTTATTAAAAAGAGTCGAAAATTTCATTCAAAATTATCCTTTCTTTATTTATTCTTTGATAGTCGGACTATTGGATTTCAGGGTTTTTCCAGATAATTCGAAATGAAGCATATTTATTCTAGTTTTTTTAGTCGCTTCTTTGAATTTCCCTTGCAATTCCTGTTCATTAGCCTTTTCAGGTCCTTTTCTATAGAAAATATCAATAAAAAAGTCATTAGAAAGAATATAATAGAAAAAACCCATAGAAATATAGATCTAAAGCCATAGTTCTTTCCTTTAAAAGGTCTTGTAAGGCATAAAAGCCTTTATCGATTTCTCCCCAGGTTAAAAGGTAGATTCCTAAGGAATTGAGGACTATATTAGTAGATAATCCTTTGGTTAGTTTATTAAAAAGTCTAGCCAATAAGAGATCTTCAATATAAGGTTCGATTGTGCTGGAAATTCCCAATTTTAATGAAGTCAATGCGGAAAGGAATGGAATAGTCAATTTATCTTCGAATTTATAGATATTAGAAGATTTAGTCAATTGGCGTAAATGGATGTTAAGATCTTTGATTTTAGGTGAAAATTGAATAATATCGGCTAAAGTTGATAAGGAAGCATCTTGAGGGGAACTATTTAGAAACAAATTTAATAGATATTAAGTAAGATATTAAATAAAGAAATTTAGATCCACTCACTTAGTGAACACAAAAAAGGTCAAGGATTCCATATTATGATTATCCATTATCTGCAATCCCTTCAAAATAAGAGAAGCTATCTCATTTATTGACACATTATCCGCTGAATGTCTTTTTTATTATTATTAGATTAGAAAACAACCTTTTTATTAATAAAAAAAGGAAAAAACGCACGCATAAAGGCCAAATTCCAGATTTCGAAGCTTCCTTAAAGATATCTTTGAAAAAGCTTCGATAAGTCTCTTTAACCCAGGAGCCGTTAGATCTAACCAACTGCCTAAACAAAGCCTAAGAGAAGCCAATTCAGGGCAAAATTCTAAAGAAGTTAAGAGAAGAGAAACTATTTCATTAGGGATTCCGTTCCAACTAAAAATAAAGAATAAAGAATAAAGAATAAAGAATATATATATTTTTCTTACAAATTGGTCTCATGACCAATGAAATATCGCAATCCTCTTGGAATCTCCATTTCTCCTTTCTTGAATAAAACATTATAGAAATAATTTCTTTCAGGCACAGTTTGACAAAGGCTTTTCTGAGGACTTGCCTGAAGAGTTAAAGAATCAATGGGTTCTATTCTTTTATTGATAATCATGTTTTCTATGATTTCTTGGATATTCTTTAAAAGGTCTTTAATTTCAATAGCTTTCTTCGGGTCAGGGCTTTTTTAAGAAAATTCATAAAATTTTCTAGGTTTTATTAGAAAAAAAAAAAGACAGGAAAAGCTCGAAATTCAAAGCATTGATCAATTCAATCGAATTCAAATTTTCTCCAATTTTCCTTTATAATCCTTATATATTCAATCAATAAATGGTCTTTTTAATTACCCATCAGGACTTTGTATTAGAAAACCCTGAGATCCAATGCCTATGATTTTCCATTGGATCTTATTAATCGCAAGGCTTTGGATTTCGAATCTTTCGAAGCTTTTCACAGACTCAAAAAGATCTTCTTTCCCTTGAATTATTTTTTAATCATTCAAATTTTCTTTAAAAAAACCCATATTTTCTTCTATAATCTTCAAAAAGCTCAAAACATAATTTTTATTGATAAATTGCATAGATTTCTTCAATAATTCCAAAGGACTTGGCCTATTTTTCGGATCAATCGAAAGGCTTAATTCCAATATCTTCATAAATCTCCCAAACATCTCAATATAATTAAAAGGCACTGCTTTTTCGAATTTGGCTTTGAAATTCTTCAATTTCTCTTCAATCATTTCTTCTAATTCCTTCAAAGAAACCCCTTCTTCAATAGCCTCACCTCCCAATTCCAATAATATGGCTCCCATAGCGAAAACATCGATTTTATTCCCATTAAAACTCAGATTTTTGCCTTCGAAAAGCGCCTTTTTCAATTCCGGAGCCAAATAAGGACTTCTGAGGTCTTTATTAAGAAGCTTTGAATTATTCAAATTTCCCATTCCATAGTTTAAATTCTCTAATTCCATGAATTTCAAGGCCTTTTCATTAGTAACTCCTATGACTTCTGGACATAAGTTCCCATGGAAAAGCCCTGAAATTTCCAAATAACCCAAGAAATCGATGAAGCTTTGATAATATCGATAGATTCTAATGAAACTCCCGGTTTTATTCATGAAATCCTTCTGATAAAGGATCCTCAAATAACTAGGCACATGTTCTAATAAGACACAATCACATACCTTACTATTATCGACTTTATCTCTACATTTGAATGAGGAAAAAAGCCTTGGAAATGCATTCAAATTAAGACTCAAAGGATGGGCTGAATTCGTTTTATAAAGAAAATCTAATAAAGAAGAATAATCCTCTGGAATTTTCTTATAGACTTTCAAGGTATATTTCAATTCAGGAGCCTTTTTCTCATAGACCTCATATAACACTTCAGTGTCTGTTTCTAGGAGTTCTTGAGTCTTCACGAAATCGTTGATATCAGTTAAGGAATTCATGAGATTTTATTCGATTTTATTCGATTTTATCAGGAAATTTTAAGGGAAAACCCGTTTTTTCGTGTTGTTTATAAAGTCTTGAAATCAAAATCATAGATTCAATAATCATTTTTTAAATATTGGCGAATATCTCTCCAGATCAATGAATTTCAATCGATCCATGCTTTATATCAATCCATCGCAAAATTCAGCGCCTCAATTGCCGCTCAATCAAAGCTTCTATTCCCAATCGCCAACTATATTAGAACATCAACATCATTATCTCACTAAAAACATGTATTCTCCATCATCGAGACCGAAATCCTATGGTAATGGAGCGGCTTTATTAGGACCTAAGGCTTTGACTAGCCTTTTGACGAAGAAGATCGATTTGAAGGCTCAAATGAAGGTCGTGAAGAAATATAAGGAGGAATTAAAGACGACTCATGAGGATTTTATTGAGGAAATCAAGGTTTTTATCAGAGATTTAGAAGACGATTTGAGGGAAAGACTTTTAAGAGGAGGAGGAAATCAATCTCCTGAGGAAAAAGTCCTGATGATTGAAGAATTAGAAACTATGAAAAGCGAAGAAAGTAAAGAAGATTTGATCAAGGAAAAAGAGGACTTTATAAAGGAAAAAGAAGAATTGAGAAAGGAAAAGGAGGAAAAGGTCAAAAGAAAGGGTTTCGAAGGAGTTCCTATCGATTTGAAGGAAGATATTGAAAGAAAAGACTTGGAAATCAAGGATTTGAAGAAAAAATTGGAAGAAATATTGAATAATAGGCCTTTTGAAGAGGTTTTGGCCAAAAACCCTAAAGGAGAAAACCCGGAATTCGAGATTATTGGGAAATCACCTATATTTATAGAAACTATCAGAAAAAGCCAAGATATCCAAACAGAAAATGACCTGGATTTCAAAGATTTGATAGAAAAAAGCCCTGAATTCCTCAAAATTCAAGCTTTTAATGAGGAGCTTTCGAAGGATTTATTAGCGAAAACTCAAGAAACCCAATATTTCGCGACTTTATTAGAAACTTGTGAGGCTAAATTATCAGAGAAAAGCTCAGAATATGAGGAATTATTCAAAGATTTCCATATTTTGATGGAAGAAACCGCGATTCGAGATTCCGAACTTCGCGATTTGAAGGAAAATCTGACAAAACATCAAAGACTTTCTTTATCTCGTGAAGAAGATATCGTGAAATTGAAGGAACAATTAGAAAATATAAGGAAATCCTCAGGATTTAGGAAAAAAGTGAAGAAATTAAGCCTTATTGAAGAAGAAGACAATATTGAGGATTCCTTTGAAGATAGTGAAGAAGAAGAAAACCCAGAAAGCCAAAATTGTCTAGAAAATATAGAAACTGAAGAATTGAAGGTCATTAAACTCATTAGAAAAGACTTCTTGGAAAAGAAAAAAGGATTTGAAGCTTTGATTCAAAGAAAAGACCTCGAAATCGAAAGAATTTCAAAGGAAAATCAAGAAAATCTCATGAAAATAGAAGAGAAAATCAAGGAAATCGAAGACTTTAAAAAGCAAGATTCTCAGAAATCTCAAGAATTCAAAGGAATTAATCAAGAAATTCAAGGACTTATTGAAGAAATCGCAGAATTGAAAATGAAGCTTCTTGCTGAAATCAAGAGATCTCAGGAAATCGAAGAGAAATTAAGCCAAGAACTCGAGAAATCTCAGGGATTTTCATTAGAGAAACAAAGACTTGAGGATTTGCTTTCAAACAAACAGAAAAATGAGGTTTCCGAACAAAAAGATCAGGAAATCGCAAGGATTTCTAAGGAAAATCAAGAAAATCTAAAGAAAATCGAAGAAAAAACTATTGAATTGGAGGATTTGAAACGTTTTTTCTTAGAAAAAACGACAAATAACCAAGAAAATCAAGAAAAAGCCTCAATTTTATCAGAACTTTCTCATATAAAACGCGATCTCGAATCAGAAATCAAGAAATCTCAGGAAATCGAAGAGAAATTAAGCCAAGAACTCGAGAAATCCAGGGAAAATTCATTAGAAATAGAGACTTTAACCAAAGAAACACAAAAACTGCAGGATTTGCTTTCAAATAAACTGGAGATTGAAGTGGAATTGAAGAAGTCCTTATTAGAAGTGGAAGATGAAAATGAGCTTCTTAAGATGAGAAATCAGACATTGGATTCTGAACTTCATGCTTTGAAAAGCGAGAAAAACGAGGTTCTTACAAATTTAGAGGAAAATCAACATGAAAAAGACAATTTAGAGCTTCTTTTACAAGATAAATTGGCTTTAGAAATCGAATTGAAGCAAAATAATGAAGATTTTGAGGCTGAAATCGAGAATTTAAAGAAAGAAATCGAGGTTTTGAGGTTTGAAAACGCTCAATTTTTCAATGAAAAGCAATTTATCTTTAATGAAAAAGACCAACTTCTTAGAGAAAAAGAGCGTTTTGAGGCGATTTTACATGAGAAGCTCTTAGAAGAAACTGAATATCGAAAGGAATTAGAGGCGAATGAATTAGAGATTAAGGAACTTCAACAAAGAGAAGCCGAATATGTGCAATATATCACTAATGTCCTTAATGAGAAAAATCAAGAACTCGAGAAAGATCAAGAAAAAGATCAAGAAAAAGAAGAAAAATATCAAGAAAAAGATCAAGAAAAAGAAGAAAAAGATCAAGAAAAAGATCAAGAAAAAGATCAAGAAAAAGATCAAGAAAAAGATCAAGAAAAAGATCAAGAAAAAGATCAAGAAAAAGATCAAGAAAAAGACCTGAAAAATGAAAAAAATCAAGAAAAAAATCAAGAAAAAAATCAAGAAAAAAATCAAGAAAAAAACAATGAAAAAAACCATGAAAAAAACCATGAAAAAAACCATGAAAAAAACCATGAAAAAAACCATGAAAAAAACAATGAAAAAAACAATGAAAAAAATCATGAAAAAAATCATGAAAAAAATCATGAACAGAAAACGGATATTCCAAGCCTCGAAACTTATAGAATCAAGGAATTAGAACACAATATAGAGATTCTTAAGGAAGATCTTTTCTTAACTCAAACCAGAATCAAGGAGGAGGCTTTAGAAGAGATCAATTGTCTGAAAAAAGGCCTTTTGGACCAAGAAGGCCAGATAAAGAAATTAAAAGAAATCTCTGAGAAACTAAAAGCCGAAAAAGAAGAAGTCCTTTGGAAGGAAAATCACGAATTAATAGAAAAGAACCTTTTAATTGAAAAACTGAAGATTGAAACTGAGGATTTGAAGAAAATGAAGAAACAAGAGGAAATTTCCAATAAGAAATCAAAAACCTCGAAAAAAAACTTAGAAACCCTCGAAGAGGAAAAAGAAAAGAAAAAAAAGACTCTTATTAAAAACGTTGAAAAGGAATTGGTTGATAAAGAACAGGCTTTTCTTGAAGAATTGGAGGAATTAAAGGTTTTGATGGAATTCATTGAATAATTACAAGGATTTTCTAATAAAAAACCTCTTTTTTATTTAAATTCGAAAGAAAAAATCATCAAAAAAAGTTTTTTCTTCAAATTTTTGAAATCTTCTTTTAAATTTTTCATAATTTAAAAGCTTTTTTTACTATGGATTTTCTCAATTTATCCTCAGCCCCTCATAAAATCCTTCCAAATAAACCAAAAGCTTCTTTTTCTAAGAAACTTCGTTCTTATACTTTAGAAGAAGACCTTCTTCATTCTTCCACAAAAGACCCAGAAATGGTGTTTTCGACCCAAGAAAACCCTAAAGAAATCCAGACTTTCGATAGTAATTCTGAGAGTTTTTTGAGTTCTCCGAAAGCCGATTTCCTAATGGAAAATATAGCTTTTAAACAAGAAAAAGACTTCAATAATATCGATTATTGTGGAGTTTGTGGTTTGGATTTCTCTAGTAAATTCGGATTAAAGGTTTTTAAGAAGAAGTTTTGCTTCATTTGTGGATATTCCACTTGTGGAGTCTGTTCTAAGAGGAAAATCAATGGGAAAAGAAGCTGTGATTTATGTCTTTTGAGACTTCGATCGAAAAATGTGGGTTTTTTATAAGTAAAATGAGTGAATTCTTGATTTTTTCAAAGGCGGAAAATAGGAAAAAAGAACTTCTTTTTCTCGCAGAGAAGAAAATCGATAATTTTAAGCTAAAAATCGAGGAAAATAAGACTTTGAAGATTTCGATCATGAAAGAAACCTCAGAAATCAAGGAAAAAGCAGAAAAAGAATATAAAGAACAAAACAAAGCAATTGAGGCTTTAGAAAAAACCTTAGAATCAAAGAAAATATTGGAATTCGAGACTTTCCAGAGATTAAAGGCGATTTCTGAGGAATTCCAAGGAAAAAAGAAGGAGGAAAAACAAAGAAAACAGGAGTTCGAGGAAATATCCAAAATAACTGAATATCGAAGAAAACAGCTATTGGAAATAAAGGCCTCTTATGATCAAAAGCTTCATGAATTCCAACAATTGAAGAAACATCAAGAGAATTTAGAAAGATCGGAATCCTTTATTTCTATGATAAAAAGCCGAAGTCTCAATTCTAATGAGAAAAACATTAATACTGAGATTCATACGAATGAAAAGAAGACTTCCACTAATAAGAAGTCCAATATTGAAAATATCGAGAGGAGTTATAGCTATAAAGAAAGAAAATCCTCGATTTTGGCTAAAGAAAATTCCAAAGAAAAAGGATTTCATTCAGAAGTCAAGGGTGGAATCATACAATGTTATCCATATCCCTGCTAAGATCTTCATTTTCTAATAAATAAAAAATTGCAATATAATGTTTTTTTTCTAATAAATAGCAATAGAAGCTTTTAATTAAATTATTAGGATTCATTGGAATTATTATAATAGACCATATTTTCGGGGGGAATTGTAAATCTTTCCCAGATTATTTTTAAATAAATGAGCCCTGAGCCCATTTTCCCCCCGAATCCGAAGGTTTTCTTCTTTCGGGACAATCAAAACCAAATCTTTTACACTTTTTCAAAGGAAACGCTAATCAAGAACCTATCTTCGAGGATCTACTCATCAAATTCTGATATTTTCATAGATTTCTCAGGATTTTCCATAGAAGAGAAACTAAAGAATTCAATAGATCCTTTGATGAGGGAAAAAAAGAAAGAAGAAGAAACACAAGAGAAAACAGAAGCTTTTTTGAATAATTTCAAAAGAACACATCTTAATGATGAAAAATTATATTTTCTTAAGACTCTCAATGAGAAAAAAAATTACCCCCTCAATGAGAAAAAAAATTACCCCCTCAATGATAAAAAAAATTACCCCCTCAATGATAAAAAAAATTACCCCCTCAATGATAACTCGCTTTTTATTGATTTATCAAATCCCAATCTCGATCTTTTGAAACGCCAAAGCCCAGATCAAAGAAGCCAAGAGCAAAACCAAAGCCAAGATCAAAGAAGCCAAGATCAAATAAGCCAAGATCAAAGAAGCCAAGATCCTATTTTATGGTCACTTTCCTCAGATCATTTACAAGTATTTAAGAAAGACCCTGAACTTAGAGCAAAACTCAATGAATTAACTCAAAAACATGGAGTTTCCTATGAATTCAATCCTTTTGGCATCAAGGTTTCAACAGATTCAAAAGACAAAAAGGCTATATTTTCTCGAGCTTTCAATGAATTCTTATCCTCTTTCACGATATTCAAGCTGAAGAAAAACAATGAGGAATTGCCTGGGATCATAGCCTTTTTCAATTTGAAGCCGATATCAGGAATCAGGCTTTTATTTCGGAAATTCATTGATTCCAAAGGCCAAAAAAAGGTGGATCTTTACATTTTGGCTATGAAGGAAATGAAGGAAAAAGCATTAGAAATAGTCCAAAATCTTGAGAAGTTCTATTTCTTCAAGGAAATCATGATGACTCATAAAAAAGGCCGGCCTTTTGACCTTCGAAATAAACAGGAATTCAAGGAAATTCGAGAAGAAGGCCATTTAATCAATGATTTTATCAAGAAATCGATGCAAGAAGATTTATTTGAGATAAATAAAGACCTGAAATATGAATTCATTGAGAATCTAGAGAAATCTAAGAACCCGAGATTCCCATATTCTATGCTTTTCT
>Ga0302140_10011853_pt1 | contig 10707 bp, 9 predicted proteins | sample I_Bog_E1_1_FD_202095 | JGI IMG/M metagenome (GOLD analysis project Ga0302140, IMG submission 202095) | Peat permafrost microbial communities from Stordalen Mire near Abisko, Sweden - I_Bog_E1_1 | ecosystem: Environmental > Terrestrial > Soil > Wetlands > Peat | place: Sweden: Abisko, Stordalen...
CGCGGAAGTGGCGAAATTGGCAGACGCACCAGACTTAGGATCTGGCGGGGCAACCCGTAGGGGTTCAACTCCCCTCTTCCGCACCATAATTTTTAACTAGTTAACATCCATCCCCTGCTAAATTAAGCCTGACGAGACTCGATCACTGAATCGACCGACCATGCATTGCGTTCGCGGAATGCCAGCAAAGCCGCGTAAATCGCAGCATAAACAAGTTGCGCTCCAGCCGCATTCCAATCCTGATGCAGGGTTGACCCGAACGTAAGGACGAGAATCAGCAGCGAACCGCCAATAAGCGCCCAGCGCGTCCCCAGGCCGATCAACAGCAAAAAACCTAAAATGGCCTCCGTCCATGGCAGCGTCAGCCCGAAACCATAAACGGACCAGGAAGGCAGCAGCGTCTTTTGAAACTCCGGCAGCAGCGAACTGGCAAAAACCGCGGGCCCGGCAAGCAGACGGCTGACCCCGTGAAAACAGATATTCACCCCCAACGTAAGGCGAAGAAACAGGTATGCCAGTTTCAGGTCAAGGCCTCGCTCTTTGCCTAACTGCTTGGCGGACAACCGCTCCGTATTCCCGTCGATCATAGCTCCTCCTCTTGAACTTGGATGGCGCATCGCTCGCACCGGTTACTGCAACCATCATCGCCTTCGCACGATTGACGTCCCGCAGAGTAATCTGATGAGACTATGAGTCAGAATAACCAGCAGCCTCGCGTGAACCTCGTACAAGCCCCCGGATACCGGGATACCTACGCCAACAGCGTCCAGATCCGGGTAAGTGTCTGGGATTTTCATCTGGTCTTTGGCCAGGCTAATTCGGAGACTCCGGACCAGCTGAGCATTCAGAACCACCAGGGCATCTTTCTGAGCCCACAACAGGCAAAGGCCCTCTGGAACGTGCTCGGGCAGAATCTGGCCCAGTACGAGCAGGCCTTTGGCGAGCTAAACCTCGAGCCTCAGAATCCCAATTTCCCACAGGGAGTGGTGAACTAGCCACCAATGAACGAACCCCCTTCACCGCGGTCTCCAATGGGCACGCATGAAAAGATATCGCCGCTGAGACGGATCCTGAATCTGCGCCTGGAGCCCGGTGCACCGCTTCCATTGTGGATGATTTTTCCAGTCATCTTCGTCGTGCTCTATGTCAGCCACTGGAGCCTGCTGCGCCTGCCCTACTACTGGGACGAAGCAGGATATTACATACCGGCCGCATGGGATTTCTTCCGGACCGGGTCCCTGATTCCGATCACCACCATGACCAACGCGCACCCGCCTCTTCCGTCGGTGTACCTGGCTTTATGGTGGAAAATTTGCGGCTTTCACCCCGAGGTCACGCGCGAGGCCGTGCTAATGGTAGCCTCGTTCGGCCTTCTCGGCGTATGGCGTCTGGCGATGCGGCTCAACGGCAGTGCATTAGTCGCATTCTGGACAGTAGTGCTAACCGGGATCTACCCAATCTGGTTTGCGCAAAGCACACTCGCTCACGCAGACATCTTTGCAGCGGCTGCGACAATCTGGGCGCTCGTCTACGCGCTGCCGAGCGAGGGTCGAAAACCATGGGCAGCCGCTATCTGGTTTTCCGTCGCGGCTCTCGCCAAGGAGACATCGATCGTCACGCCGCTGGCGCTGTTCGCGTTCGAATTCATCGCTGCATTTTCGGAACAGGGAGCAGCGCGACGCAAGCGAATCGGAAAAGCCGAGTGGTATATCGTCTGCTTGTTTCCACTCGGCGCCTGGTACGGGTATCACCGGCTCAAGACGGGCTTTCTTTTTGGCAACCCTGAGTTCCTGCGCTACAACGCCACTTCTACACTGGAGCCGCTGCGGATTCTGGCAGCCTTCGGACATCGCATTCTGCATCTCACGGCGCACATGAATATGTTTGTGCCGGTGCTATGCATGGCAGCAGCAATGGTGCTCGACCCGATTAAGAACAAGGATGGAGAGACCCGAGTTCGCATCAGCTTCCCCGCGCAAAATCGGATTTATTTCATCCTTCTGGCCAATGCCTTGGCATTTTCCGTGCTGGGCGGAGCATTGCTGACCCGATATCTACTGCCGATGTACCCACTCGTTCTGCTGATTGCCGTATCCACGTTTCATCGGCGGGTTCGCTACTGGCAACTACTCTCTGCCTTCTCGGCAGCGGCGTTCATCGTGGCGCTCTTTGTCAATCCTCCATATGGATTTGCACCAGAAGATAACCTGACCTATGCTCACGTGATCCGCCTGCACCAGGCAGCGATCCATCAACTGGTCGTGCGCTATCCAGGTTCTACTGTGCTGACAGCGTGGCCAATGAGTGATGAATTGACCCGCCCTGAGCTCGGCTATGTAAAAACCCCGTTCGACGTGGACCGCATTGAGGATTTCACCTTGGCGCAGATCAACAAGGCGGCAGACGATCCAGGTGGTTACTCGACGGCACTGGTTTTTTCGACAAAAGAAGAGCCACCCTCGCTTCCCTTCCACCTGAATAATTCGTCGATGGAAGAGCAATACTTCGGGCTACATCATGATCTCTCTCCAGAAACGATTGCGCAGCGACTGCATGGCGAACTCGTGTGGAAGCGAACGGACGAACTGGATTGGGCAGGCTTGCTCCGCTTCCATCGAGCATTTGAGGCCAGGCTGGAGCTGCCTCGCAACTGATCGTCGTCCAGAGGGTCCGCACCCCAGCACCTATAATCAGGTTGACGTGACTGCCTCCTTTTCATCTCGCCCACATCGCCGTTTCGCATATTGGCCAATAGTATTCGCCTCTCTTCTGGGACTTGCTCTGTGCATTGCAAGTCAACCCGTTACGAGTCAGGCGCAACGAGTTCCCGTGTCCTCCAGCAGCGACGACACAAGCGGACCGGCTGGTGTTAGCAACGGACATATTTTGCTGGTATTGCCGTTCGACAACCTGACCGACGCAACGGCGCCTACAGCGGCGTCGACACCAGCACCAACGCAAACCAATACCACAGGCAAACAGGCCGCTGCAAAAAACGCCGACTCATCAAGCCTGGACTGGATACGCGAGGCCGCTCCCGAAATCCTCAATGCGCGTTTTGCATCGGCCGGTTTTCAGCCGCTGACCCGCGAAGACCGCCTCTACGCCCTCGATCATCTTGGCTTACCTGAAACCTTCCAGCCCAGCCGTGCGACAGCCCTGAGAATTGCGCAAACGCTGGATGCAGACTACATCTTAATCGGCAGCTATTCGGTGAACGGAACGACACTGACCGTGAAATCACGCATCGTGGATGTAGCCAAGCTCAGGCTTTCCGACGAGATCACGCAATCGGGGCCGCTCGCACAACTGATTCCCCTGCTGAATTCCCTTGCATGGCAACTAACCCGCAAGCTCGACCCCAATTTCGGCGTTGCAGAGGAGACTTTCCGCGCAGCTGGTTCAAAGCTGAGGCTCGATGCATTCGAACAATACATTCGCGGTCTGACCGAGCACGACACCAACGAAAGACTACGTCACCTGAAGAAAGCTACCGACCTAAGTCCTGACTTCACCGCCGCATGGCTGGCAACAGGCAAATTGGAATTTGCGAATCAACAGTACGAGCAGGCAGCCGTCTCGTTCGGCAAGGTCACTCGAGGAGACTCTTCTGAGCTTGAGGCTGGTTTCTACCGTGGATTGTCTCTGCTGTACTCAGGTAACTATCCTCGAGCCGAGGAGTCCTTCGGCGCGGTTGCCCGCGTTCTTCCACTGCCCGAGGTTGTCAACAACGAGGCAGTCGCCGCAAGCCGCCGCGGACATGACGCCACAGCGATCTTTCGCCAGGCCGAGGCCGCCGACCCAACCGATCCGGACTACCATTTCAACCTGGCTGTCAGCCTTCACCGGCATGGCAACAACGCCGAGGCAGTCACGGAACTGGCGCAATGTCTCAAGCTGAGAGCGAGTGACAGCGAGGCTAAGGCCCTGAGTGATTCATGGAAAGCCTCGACCTCCGCTCAATCCGACGGCACTCAATCAGAGCCCTTGGAACGAATCAAGCGAACATACAACGGAGCAGCCTTTCGCCAGGCCGGACTCATGCTTGACCAGGTAGAGCAGGCACATCTCGCCACTCTGCCAGCTGCGGAACGCGCCACGCGGTTGAGCAAGACTGCTCGTGAAAAACTAGACCGTGGCCTGCTGCTGGAGGCGGAACGTGAGTTCCAGGCCGCCCTCGCCGCCGACGACCACAGCGCAAACGCGCACGCCGGATTGGCAGAAGTACGCGAACGGGCCGGAGACATAGACGCGGCGCGTAAGGAAGCTCACGCTTCGCTCGATCGCCAGCCTAACCTGGAGGCCTACCTTGTCCTCGCCCGTTTGGATCTAGCCGCGAATCATCTACCCGAGGCTCGCAGTGAGACCGCAGAAGCTCTCAAGCTGGATGGCAACAATCGCGCGGCCAGAGATCTCCGCAAAACCATCGACGCGCGAATTGATTCATCCGCCAAACCTGCAGTAACCGGCAAGCCGGAGTAGGCTTGATACGGATACTGTAAGGGGGTAACAATGCGTTCCTTCCTGAACTTTCTCAAATACGCGATGCTGGGCTTGTCTGCATGCTGCCTCGGCAGCGTGCTTTCTGTAACCCCTTCCCTGGCTCAAACCTCCCCAGTCGTCTACCGGCTGGAGATTCGCGACACCATTCAGCCGGTCACCGCTGCGCGACTGGAGCGGGCGCTCGAAAAGGCCAATCGCGACAATGCTGCTGCTCTTCTGATTGAACTGGACACGCCAGGAGGTCTCCTTGATTCGACCCGAGAAATGGTAGGCGAGATTCTCTCTTCCCGCGTTCCCGTGATCGTCTACGTTGCTCCAGCCGGTGCGCGCGCAGGTTCGGCCGGGTTCTTCCTGCTCGAGGCAGCCGATGTCGCAGCAATGGCTCAGGGAACCAACGCAGGCGCGGCGCACCCCGTTCTCGAGTCAAGTACTCCCGACGAAACCATGAAGCAAAAGATGGAGAACGACGCCGCAGCATTTCTTCGCTCGTACGTGACGAGGCGCGGACGCAATGCTGAATCCGCCGAAGAAGGCATTCGCAGCTCTCACGCATGGTCCGCAGACGAAGCGCTGGCGCTTCACCTGATCGACCTGACCGCGTCGAATGAGAATCAACTGCTGGCAGCGCTCGATGGACGAACCATCACACGAATCGACGCAACGAAGTTGACGCTGCATTTGCGCAACGCACAGATCGTAACGCTGCCCTCGACAGTGCGCGAGACAATCCTGGGCTACCTGGTAAATCCCAACATCGCCCTGCTCTTGCTAGTAGGAGGAGCGCTGCTGATTTACGTCGAATTCAACACGCCTGGAACAATCGTTCCAGGAGCACTGGGAACAGTGATGGTGCTCCTCGCCGTCTTCGCGCTGAACCTGCTGCCAATTCGACATACAGCGATACTGCTGCTGATTGCCGCAGCCGTGCTGCTGGCGCTCGAGATGAAATTTGCCAGTCACGGAGTCCTGGCATTGGCGGGAATCGTCTGCCTGGTTTTCGGAACGCTCACCCTCGTGGTTGCTCCGATTCCCGAGTTGGCAATTAAGCCGGCAATCGCGATTGCATTGAGCGTTGGCTTCGGAATCATCACCGCGGTCTTGTTGCGCCTCGCATTGCGAGCCCGGCGCAGCAAATTCGTCCTCGGCCCCGCAGCGCTGATTGGCTACCAGGCAACCACCATGGAGCCGATTCAACCGAATGGGCACATCGTCGGCCAGCCCATCGGACACATCCTCGTACAGGGCGAGATCTGGCAGGCAACAGCCACCGAGCCTGTTCCTGAAAATGTCAGTGTTCGCGTCGTCGGCGTCGATGGCGACGTCCTCTGCGTAGAGACCGAAACACCACGCCCTGTTTGATTCCACAGTCGCTCACAGGAGTACAATCCGTGCTGTGTGAGGTCCTGAAAATTTCATGATCCTGTCTGGCTCAATCTTTACGCTGATCATTATTGCGATTGTTGTCCTCTACCTCTTTAACTCCGTCAAAATTCTGCGCGACTACGAGCGCGGAGTCGTCTTTCGCCTCGGCCGTGCGCTGCCGGAGCCAAAAGGTCCCGGAGTCATCCTTGTCTTCCGTCCACTCGATCAGATCGTGCGGATTTCGCTACGGCAGGAAGTAATGGAAGTCCCTCCGCAGGATGTAATTACCCGGGATAACGTCACAATCAAGGTCAACGCAGTCGTGACCTTAAGGGTGTTGGACCCCACGCTGGCAGTGATCAAAGTTGCCAACTACGCTTATCAGACTTCGCAATTTGCGCAGACCACATTGCGCTCCGTCCTGGGTGAGGTGGAGCTGGATGAATTGCTCAGCCATCGTGACAAGCTGAACCTCCGCATCCAGGGAATCATCGATCAGCGAACCGAGCCATTTGGCGTAAAAGTTCTCTCAGTCGAAGTAAAACAAGTCGATCTCGCTGAGCAAATGCTGCGCGCCATGGCCAAGCAGGCCGAGGCTGAGCGCGAAAAACGATCCAAGATCATCCATGCCGAGGGCGAATTCTCCGCCGCGCAAAAGCTGGTCGAGGCCGCGGCTCTCCTGGCCACCGAACCGCTCACCATGCAGCTGCGCTACCTGCAGACACTGACCGAAATCGGCGTCGAAAAGAACACAACCATCGTGTTTCCGCTACCTGTAGACATTCTTTCCCTGATGAGAAACCCGATCCAGGGGGTTACGCAGACGGCACTCGATGTCGCAGCGGCGGCAAAACGAGCGAAAAACGAGGAATAATAGAGAGTACAGGTTTGAATCGGGAACTCCATCATGCGAACCGTGTTTGAAGACGAAGACGAGGAAGTCACCGAACGGTACCAGGAACCGGACCGGGAGCTGACCCTTAGTTCGACAACGCTGCTGGCCATTTTCTTTGGCCTCGTCCTGGTGTGCGGACTTTTCTTTGGATTGGGCTATACGCTCGGCAGAAGAACCTCTTCTGACGCTGCCGCAGTCACGCCTCCCGAAACTTCATCCCCCATTCAATCAACCGAATCCGGTCCCAAGCCTTCAGCCACCGCGATACAGCCCAGAGCCGAGGCCGCAGCGCCTCCGCCCCTAGATACTCCCCCCGCCGAAGCGCAAACATCTTCGCCCGCCGAATCCTCTGAAGAGGAAAAAGCTCCACAGCCTCCAGCTCACGTGCAGGCTGCCTCTCTTCCTGTTGCGACACAAGCAGCGCCTGCGCAGACTCCAACAGTCAAGCCAGCTCTCCACTCCGACGCAATGCCCGCTACCGCGCAGCCCGCCGTTGCTGCCACTGGCACCGTCATGGTGCAGATAGCAGCAGTCTCAAGCACCTCAGATGCAACCGTATTGGTCAATGCCCTGCGCAAGCGTGGCTACGCCGTAGTCGTACGCCAGCAGCCAAGCGACTCCTTGCAGCATGTGCAGGTCGGTCCTTTTGCAAGCAGGGCGGATGCAAATGTCATGAAGCAAAAACTTATCGCTGATGGCTACAACGCGATCCTCAAATAGGCCTCGACGTCCCCATCAAGCGGCCTACTTCTTACCCTTGCATTCGTTCGGGAAGTCCTGACAAGATCGACGCTCGAACTGCTTCCATGAGTCCTTCGCGATCCGCCAATGCCGCAGGATAAATCGGCGCGTGAAAAATGACGTGTGCCGTACCCAGAAATACTCGAAGACTCCCTTTGCGCATCATCGTTTCGGTGCCATAAATCGAGATCGGGATGCAGGGCGCGCCACTCTCGATCGCCAGGAAAAATGGGCCCTTTTTGAATGGCAACAGCCGTCCGTCCGAAGAGCGCGTGCCTTCGACAAAAGTCGTAATGTGGATTCCCTTCTCAAGCGTAAGCCTGGCCAGGCGAACACTTTCCTGCGCACTCTCCACCGTCCCATCACGACCAACAGGGATGAACTCAGCAAGTCGCATGGCGTACCCAAGCACGGGAATTTTCATCAGTGATCGCTTGAGAAAGATCGACGTTCGTCCTGGAATAAGCGGCAGCAGAACAGGTGGGTCGAGATTCGAAACATGGTTAGACATGAAGATGCAAGCAGTGTCCGAGGGAATGTTTTCCAGTCCATGGACCTTTATACGAATGCCCGCAATACGAAAGCCCAATCTGACAATGAACATCGAGCTTCTATAGAGGGGCATCAGGTTGCGCGTGATGAGAAACCACGGGATGCACACGGCTGCCGTCGGCAACCCAAGCACCACAAAGGTTGCCAACAGCAGGATAGGCGCAATCATCCTTTGGCTCCGACCGATACACGCTGATGCAGGCGCGCCGGAAGCTTTTCGTAGATGCCATCGAAGCCTCCGTTGGAAAGGATGGCAACGACATCCCCAGACTTCAACTGGCGATCAAGCGATTCAACAATGGTCTGAACATCCGTACATAGTTCAGCTGGAGTATCAGCGGCATTGATCGCCGCAATCACTGCCTCGGGATGCAGGCGCTCATTCTCGGGTATGCGCTGCTGCTGATAAACAGCAGCCATGATTACTGCATCGGCAAGAGACAAGCTATCGACCAGCTCCTGCTGAAAAACATTCCGTCGCAGGGTATTGGAACGGGGTTCAAGCACGGCCCAAATCCTGCTGTCCGGGTAGGCCTGGCGCAGCGCGCGCAGAGTCTCTCTGATAGCTGTCGGATGGTGCGCAAAGTCGTCGATGATAGTAATGCCGTCAATCACCGCGCGAACCTCAAGCCGGCGCTTCACACTATGAAAACTGGCGATTGCAGCCTGTATGGCCTCCACAGGAACACCGTGATTCGCCGCAAGCGCAGCAGCCGCACTCGCATTCAGTGCGTTGTGTTCCCCCGCCATCGACATTTCCAATTCAGCCCACACCAGCCCTTTGTGATGGACTTCCCACATGCTCTTGCCGCCGCTATGACGAAGGTTCTGAATGCGCCAATCAGCGTCAGCACTAAATCCGTAACGTTCAACGCGGCAGAGCGCGTGGCTCACACATTCCGTAACGTTGATGCTGTTGTCATAGGCAACAATCACACCGCGTCGCGGAACAAGATTCACGAGTCGTTTGAACGCAGTCTTCACATGCGCGAGATCTTCATAAATATCCGCGTGGTCGAACTCTACGCTGGTAAGTATTAAACCGTCAGGGAAATAGTGTAAAAACTTGGGCCCCTTATCGAAGAACGCGGTGTCATATTCGTCGCCCTCGATAAGAAAAGTTTTTGTAGGTCGCAGTTGATAGCTGGTGCCAAAATTCTCCGCAACGCCACCGATGAGGAAAGACGGCTCGAGTTCTGGATTCTCGCGTGATGCCGTCTGGTATATCCAGGCCAGCATACTCGTTGTCGTCGTCTTTCCGTGCGTGCCGGAGACCACCAATGATTCTCTGCCTGCTATAAATTCCTCATGCAGGATAGAGGCCATTGAAGCAAATGGGATGCGCTCATCGAGAGCACACTCCACCTCCGGATTGCCGCGCGAGAGTGCGTTACCGATGACCAGCAGATCAGGACGCGGATCCAGATTGGCTTCGGCATAGGGCTCCGATACAGGTATGCCCATCTCTCGAAGCTGGTCGCTCATCGGTGGATAAGCGGCGGCGTCCGAGCCAGTGATGCGATAGCCTTTTTGCTGTAGCAGGCCGGCGATAGAAGCCATTGCGGTACCGCAGATTCCGCTCAGATGGATGTGTTTTATCTTTATGTCTGTCATCGTGCGACTGCCGGCTCCAACATGCGTAATTCTGGATCGATAGTAGCGCTGAACTCCGCTTCTACACCAAACGTAAGGGTTACATTTGCTCGCGAAACATGGCCGCTTCGGAGGCCGATTGCAATAGGTCCATCAAAGTCATCGAGCGCGTTGAGAATGACTTCCTCAAGAAGATCGGGGCGGGCTCCAGGCGACGTACAATCGAGCATTTCACCAAAGATAATTCCTTTGACACCGTCCAGCTTCTCCGCCTGCTTGAGCTGCCACAACATGCGGTCAATCTGGTAAGGCTTCGCCGCAACGTCTTCAAGGAAGAGAAGTTTGTTTTCAGTTTGCGGCTCAAATGCGGTGCCCAGCAACGCAAGCAGAATGCTAAGGCACCCCCCATAGAGAATTCCCCGCACCGGCTGTACATCGCTGCCAGCCTTGAGAAGACGGAGTCCCTCGGCCTTACCAACCTTATAAGGTTCACCAGACAGAGCCGCGAGCAGACTAGGCAGGTGAACTCCATCTTCGCGAGCAAAATCAGGCGAGACCATCGGCCCATGGAACGCAGGAAGATTAAGCGTGTCAAGCAAAGTGACCTGCAGCGCCGTCAGATCGCTGTAGCCGAAAAGAGGCTTGGGGTGATCCCCAAGTACATCCATGTCAAGTTCGTCGAGAAGATAATTGGCCCCATACCCGCCTCGAGTTGCAAACAGGACTCGCACCGTGTCATCGGCAAAAGCCGCGTGCAAATCGAGCAGACGCTGCTCTGTGGTACCGGCAAAGTAGAGAGGGCCGCGAGTGAGCATGTGCGGCGCCTCAACCGGCAAAAATCCAAGGTTGCGGAGCGCCTCCAGACCGCGTTCGATCTTGGCCGCATCGGGAGTGGAAGCGGGCGACAGCACTGCTGCTTTGACTCCAACAGCGGCCGCACGTGGCCTGAGCAGATCAGTCATAGTGAAAATCCCACGAGCATCTACCAGGCCTCGCCACGAGCGATTAATGTTGCAGGGCCAGTAAGGAACAGCTTTTCGCCAGGACCAGCCCACTCGACG
>Ga0302140_10011854_pt1 | contig 10707 bp, 8 predicted proteins | sample I_Bog_E1_1_FD_202095 | JGI IMG/M metagenome (GOLD analysis project Ga0302140, IMG submission 202095) | Peat permafrost microbial communities from Stordalen Mire near Abisko, Sweden - I_Bog_E1_1 | ecosystem: Environmental > Terrestrial > Soil > Wetlands > Peat | place: Sweden: Abisko, Stordalen...
TTGTCGAGCGGTCCTTCCAGCACAAGCCTGGTAGTCAGCGGGCTGATGCCACCAGAGCCGGAGAATTTTTTCTTGTTGCCATCCCTCGAAGTGATATCAAGAACAGAGGCCAGCCGGCCACCATATTTTTCAGGGATATTGCTTTTGTATAAATCCACATCTTTTACAAGATCGGGGTTGAAGGCCGAGAAGAACCCAAATAAATGGGAGGGATTGTAGACGGTTGCATTATTGAACAGGACCAGGTTCTGATCGGCTGCGCCACCGCGCACATTAAACCCGGTGCTTGCTTCCCCTACGGAAGTCACGCCTGGCAAAGTAAGCACAGTCCTCAGCACATCTGCCTCACCGAAAACTACGGGTATTTGTTTGATCGTTTTTATATTCAACCTGTCCACGCCCATTTGCAGGCCTTTAATATTAGACAGCTTTTCGGCAGTTACAATAACTGATTTCAGGCTCGGCACATACTCCTGCAGATCTATATTTAATTTGCCGTCGGAATAGAGCATGATCTGCCGCTTGGTTTCTTTCATGCCCACGCTCGTGATCTTGATCACGTGCCTTCCATTCGGGAGATTGAATGAGTAATAACCAAATTGGTCTGTGACTACTCCCACGGGCGGGTTGTCTATATACACGGCAGCACCTGTGATCGCTTCGCCTGTTTTGGTGTCGCGCACATAACCGGCAATGGTGCTGTTACCTTTTTTGATCGTATTTGTCTTTGGCCCGATCTCGAACAATTTATTTTCCAGCGAAGATTTTATCTTTTCGTTTTCTTTATCCTCAGAATAATCGACAAGATTCAGCTCTGCATTTCGTGAAGAATCGTTGACGCCTTTTATCTGGTCAAAAAAACCTTGTGGCAGGCTTGTTTCGATTTTATATTTCCTGGTCACATACACTTTGTTATCCTGATCTATGGCATATTGAAATTCGGTTGCTTTAAATATGGCATCCAATATGGATTTCAGCGGCTTGTCTTTGACTGTGATGCTTATGCGAAGGCTATCCGTATGTGAAGCATTGAAATAAAAATGAAAGCTGCTTTGCGATTCCACAGCAACTGCAAATTGCTCAAAAGTTGCGCTATCAAGACTGATACTGATTAGCTTTTCATTTTGTGCAAAGGTTTTCTGCACCATGAAAACAAGAATAGCAATCATAAATAAAATGCCATGCTTTTTATATCTCATATCAGTTTGTTAATGAATCATAATATCTTGCTGCCTGGGCAATGGCATATTCTGGCTGGTCATTGAAATTGATTTTATTTTTCCTCAGGTATCTCCGGATATCTTTGCCCTTGTCGTCGAATAATTTAAACAATGATCTTTTGCTGGTGACCCGGAAATATGTTTTCTCTTTTTTTACGAAGTAGGTGTTACGCTGCACATAATGGAATTTGCTCGCCCCATTTGCAGGCGGGTCTTCATTTAGTATTTTTTTTCTTTTTACGAGCACCAATGTTTTCCCATTGTAAATTCTATTATAAAAGCCGGCGGCCGGCAGATTTCTGGCTGCGGTATCCGGCATAACCATAACGAAGGTGTCTGCCCTTATTGAAAAAAAACCTATCTTCTCATGCGGCAGGCTTATCAGATAGCTTTGCTTGTATTTATTGATGATGATTTCATCATTGGCGATATCATATAGCAAAGGGATGTTTTTATAAAGGATGCCACTGCAGAAAATTGACCCGATCTGCATTTCAGTGGTGTCTAAATAGGGATGCCCGGTAACACTGGTGTTGTATCCGGTATGCTCGCTGCCAATATACAAGTGGGCATTTTCGCCAATGGAGGCATAGTAGAAATCAATGGTATTTTGTAACGCAGTATTTACAGAAGTGTTGTCAGGCCTGGCTGCCTGTGCGAAAACAAAACTGTGCAAAACGCAGGAGATAATCAATGCAGGCCAGATACTTTTTCTCATGCAGGCAACTTGTTTTGAATCGTTTTTGATTATTGCAAAAATTTAAATTTAGCAAAGTTTTGCTAGCCAGCAAGTTATTTATCCAACAAAAATGTATCTAATTCATATGAATTTATTTTTGAGCGTTTTGATTTGGAGAGCAATCGTAAAGCCCTTTCTTGCCGTTGAAGATTAAGAAGTGTCGGCTGACGGAGAACCTGAATAGAATGCACCACTTAACGCTGTGCCTCTGTGGTTTACAGAGTCACAGAGACCGGGAATTGAACCTTATAAATGGCAAATCAGCAATCAACCTCTATAAATCCACATTTCGTGTACCTAAATAAATAATGAGCGTTTATAAAAAGCCAACAAAGCTGAAGCAATGACAGGCATAAACTAATGAAACCATAATTCAGTAACAAACTAATACTCCCTTTGCAACAAAAAACCAGCAAGCTCTTTCAAAGGCTTTTTTCGCGCAGAGAGAACAGCAATATCTTCCAGATGCTTAAATGCCACATCAATATATTTCTCTTTCAATTCCTTCGCCCATCCATCTACTCCGCAGCTTTTAAAAATCGAAAGCATGCGGCTGACTTTATCGTCGCTGTTTGATGACAACAACAGTTTTATTTCTTCTCTCTGCGAATCTGCGGCAACTTCCATCGTCCTGATAAGCAAAAAAGTTTTTTTATTGGCGATAATATCTCCGCCCACCTGCTTGCCAAATTTCAGCGGGTCGCCAAAAGCATCCAGATAATCGTCCTGCACCTGAAATGCAAGCCCGAGGTTTTTGCCAAACTCATATAAGTGGTGCTGGTTGCCGTCACCCGCGCCTCCCAGTATACTGCCGATCTGCAAACTGCCTGCTAACAAAACAGAAGTCTTCAGTTTGATCATATGCAGGTATTCATCCAGAGAAACACGCTCTTTCTTTTCAAAATCCATATCCATCTGTTGGCCTTCGCAAACTTCTTTTGCCGTTTTATTGAACACGTGGATGATCTTTCGTAGAAAAGAAGAATTTATTTTGTTGAGGTAATCATACGCCACCACCAGCATCACGTCACCTGACAGCAACGCCGTGGAACTGCCGAATTTTTCATGCACCGTTTGCATGCCGCGGCGCAAGGGCGCTTTGTCCATGATGTCGTCATGTATCAACGTGAAATTGTGGAACAGCTCAATAGCTGTTGCTGCATGCCATGCGTCAGCGTGCATATCATTGAACAACTCATTTGCCATCAGGCACAGCACCGGGCGTATGCGCTTGCCGCCCAATGAAAGGAAATAGTCCGCAGGCTCATACAGGCTCGTTGGATTTCCAGGAAAATGACTGGTGCTGAACTTTATAGAAAATTCTTTTGATAATTCTTCGAATGAATGCATGTAAGCGTATTTTGGTGAATGGTTAGTGGTCAATCCTGAATTGTAAAACAAAACTACCGTGCTGCCACGTTGCTATTCATTGCTCACTACTCACCACTGACCATCTTATTTATGATGCTTTTCTTTTTTCTTTTTATGAGCTTCCTTCTCCGGCTCATCATTCACGCTTGCGGCAATCACCCACTCATAATCTAACTGTCGCTTGGCCAGATTCGCAGAGATCACCTTAATGGTTATCTTATCGCCCATGCGAAACCTGCGCCCGCTGCGCCTTCCGGCCAGGCAATATTCTCCATCCACTAACCGGAAGTCATCGTACTCCATCAGGCTGTTCAGGCTCACAAGTCCCTCGCATTTGTGCTGAACAGTTTCAACCCAAAAACCAAAAGCAGCCACACCGCTGATCACACCTTCAAATTCTTCCCCAATAAAATTCTGCAGGTATTCAACTTGTTTGTATTTATTGGCAGCACGCTCACTCTCCATGGCAGCACGCTCGCGTTCGCTGGAATGCTTGCATTTCGCTTCCAGCTTTTTATCTATCTCAATCGTATCATTGAGGCATTCTTCCAAAATCCGGTGTACCATCACATCAGGATAACGGCGAATGGGAGAAGTGAAATGGCAATAATGCTCAAAGCCCAAACCATAATGGCCGATATTTTCAGATGTGTAAATTGCTTTTGCCATCGTGCGGATGCCTAATTGCTCAAGCACATGCTGCTCGGGTTTCCCTTTCACATCTTCAAGCATCTGGTTAAAAGATTCTGCAATTTTCTGGGGCGTTTTCGTGTCGAACACATGACCGTATTTTTTTGCAAACTCAATAAACGGCAATAGTTTCTCTTTGTCAGGTGTATCATGCACCCGGTAAGGAAAGGGTATCGGCTTCTTGTTAATCTTAACTTTTGATACGCTCTCTGCAACTGTTTTATTAGCAAGCAGCATAAACTCTTCGATCAATTGATGCGCTTCTTTGCTTTCTTTTACTACTACGCCGATGGGTTTCCCTTTCTCATCCAGCTTAAAGCGCACTTCTGTTGAAGAAAAATTGATAGCGCCTTTTTTAAAACGTTGTTTGCGCAAACGCTGGGCAAGATCATTCAGGATAAGCACCACTTCTTTATGAGGCCCGTCTTTTTGTTCAATGATATCCTGTACTTCTTCATAAGTAAAACGGTGATCGGAATGTATCACTGTTTTGCCGAGCCAGTATTCTTTTACTTCTGATTTATGGTTTATATGGAATACGGCAGAAAATGTAAGCTTCTCTTCATGCGGCCGCAATGAGCAAAGTTCATTAGAGATGCGTTCCGGCAGCATGGGATTCACCCGATCCGGAAGATACACCGATGTGGCCCTGCTGTATGCTTCTTTGTCAAGCGCAGTGTCTGGCTCCAGATAATGGCTCACATCAGCAATATGAACACCGATTTCATATAAATCATCTTTCAGTATCCTAAATGAGATGGCATCGTCAAAATCTTTTGCATCAGCCGGGTCAATGGTGAAAGTGAGGGTATTCCTGAAATCTTTTCTTTTCGCAATCTCCGCTTTGGAAATAACATCCGGCAATCGCTCAGATTCCTCTGTTACTGCTTCTGGGAAAAAAACAGGGAAGCCGGCTTCGAGCAGAATCTCTTTCATGGCTTTATCATTCTCATCATTGCTGTCCATCACTTCTATCACTTCACCTTGTGGCTTTTTGTTTTTCTCCCATTCGGTGATGCGCACAATCACACGATCGTTATTTTTTGCGCCATTCAATTTTGAGAGCGGCACAAAAATATCTGGCATCGCCTTATCTGTTTCAGCAATAAAGAAAGCGAATGATGCGCTCAATTCTATCCTTCCCAGAAATTCTATTTGCTTGCGTTCCACTACTTCAGTAATGCGTCCCTGCACACGTCCGCTCTTTGCAGCGTTGCTTATTATTTCGACCCTCACCGTGTCTCCATGCAACGCTGTATTGAAATCATTAGGCCGCACGAGCACGTCCTTATCTCTGTTTTCGAGGCTCACAAACCCAATCCCTGACCGGGTGACATCAAGAACACCTTTCGATAAGTATTCCTGATGGGTATTCTTTTTTTTGCTTTTTGCTTTTTTATGTGACATTAATCTTTGTACTTGTTTTTTAAAAAATGGGTAATAAATGTTTTTATTGAACCGATAAATTTTTTCTCTTCATCAAATAAAAATTTTGGCTCAATAGGTATTACGTAAAAAGGCAGGCCTGAAAGCTCCTGTTGGAATTTTGTGAGCCTGACTGCATCCTTTTCCGTTGTTAAAATTATTTTATTTGCAGCTTTGATATTATTGAATCTTTTAACGATATCATTCAGGTCATCAATCGTGAAAATATAATGATCGTTGTACGCAATTTCGTAGTATGTTTTTGAACGGTTTAAAAGATATTGCTTTAACTGCTCCGGATTCGCGATGCCTGTTACCAGCAGCACTTCCGTTTTTTCATTTACCACATACTGGCTCTTGCTGATGATATGGTAGGCTGTGCCATACTCAATCGTTGAAAAAAAAATGCTTTGCCTGGCAATCGGGTCAATCTCTCTGATGAGTTCCAGCCTTTCTTGAGAAGACAAGTCCTCTTTGCATTTTGTTACCACAATAATATCTGAACGCCTGTAGCTTTTCTTTTCGTCACGCAAATCTCCGGTGGGCAAAAACCAGTCACGGGTGAACAAGTTGCTGTAATCTGTCAGCAAAATATTCAAGCCTGCTTTCACGCTGCGGTGCTGAAAAGCATCATCCAGAATGATCACTTTGGTGCCTGGCCTGTCATGCAGCAATTGCGGGATGGCTACAATGCGCTCTTCGCCTACCGCAACTACCACATCAGGGAACTTGATATGGAACTGCATCGGCTCATCGCCGATGTCCAGCGCAGTGGAAGCTTCATCTGCCAGTGCATATCCTCTCGTTTTCCTTTTATATCCGCGGCTCAACACAGCAATAGAAAAGTCGTCGTTGAGATTTTTTATCAGGAACTCCACCATAGGTGATTTCCCCGTTCCCCCAACAACCAGATTGCCAATACAAATAACCGGAAGATTAAATGAAGCTGATGAAAGGATGTTCTTATCAAAGCACCAATTGCGTATCATGATGATCAATGCATAAACAAGAGAAAAGGGGAATAAAAGAATCCTTATTGGCTTTAGCAATGGGAAGTTAAAATTCATATATACTGTTCGGAGCAGGCTTGTAGCAAATGTACACTTTATATTATGAACACTTAAAAGCCCATTTTGTTATAACAATTTTAACAGAATGGGTTTGATTGCCTGAGCCTGTGCTGTAATAAATTCTTTATTTGGGCTTTCGCAAAATGGCACAGATGCAATCTTTGGAAATCCGCTCCAGTGAACGATTTCCTCTTCATAGCTTACATACTGCCCGTTAAAGACCCATCCGATTACATCTAACTTATTTTGCCTGCAAACAGCAGCAGTCAACAAAGAATGGTTGATGCTGCCAAGGTAGTTGCGGCTGACTAAAATCACCCTGGCCTTTATTCTTTTTATCAGATCTGCGATAAATTCCTTCTCATTTAAGGGTACTGTCAATCCACCTGCGCCTTCGATAATAAAATGATTGCGGATGACCGATGGATGATCGTCATCTTCAATTTCCTCATTCCTGTATGCTGCATGCTGATTGCTGATTTCATTGTACTTTTCTGCAATCTCATCAAGGCTAATCCTCACTCCTTCTTCACGTGCAGCAATATGCGGAGAAGCTGCCAGTTTTAATTTATATGCTTCCGGATAAATATTACTTACGTGATTAACTAAAACTCCACTGATCCATTCACTATCTGTGCCGCTGTCATAACCTGCCTGCACAGGCTTCCAATAATCAGCATGCAACGCCTCAGCAATGATTGCCGACACAACTGTCTTGCCAACATCCGTTCCTGTACCGGTTATGAAAATGGGCTGAAGCATATTCGGTTTGTAGTTTCTGGTTTGTAGTTCCGCTGCGAAATACGCAGATTAATTTATTTACTACTACATGATGGATAGTTAAAATTTTAATTATGATTTTCGAATTGAAGAACAATGAACTACAAACAACAAACCACAAACTCACTTGTTCACAAAAAATGAAAAAACGGTTGTCCCGTAATTTCTCTCCGAAGCGAAAAGCGCATATCCTTCATAGTTATTCCTGGGTGTATGCTCCAGCACAAACCATCCATTGCCGGCTAATAATTTTTTCTCCGCTACCAGTCTGGGTAAATCGTCAATGTTTGCAAGCGCATAGGGAGGCCCGGCAAAAATAAAATCAAACTGTTCCTGACATTGTTGAATAAATCTGAAAACATCTGTTTTAAGAACCTGGAAATTTTTCAGTTGCAGTTCACGCGCAGTTTTTTTAATGAACTCGTTCATAGAAAAATCCTTTTCTATAACAGTCAGTTTACCGGCACCTCTTGAAGCAAGCTCGTAACTGATGCTTCCCGTGCCTCCGAACAAATCAAGTGTTTTCATATTTTCAAAATCGATGTGATTCTGCAGTATGTTAAATAATCCTTCTTTTGCAATATCCGTAGTAGGCCTGGTGTACGGCATTTTTGAAGGCGGATTGATTTTTCTGCCGCCCAATGCCCCTGCAATTATACGCATGCTGCCATTTTCAAAAGCGTGGAGAAATAGTGAAGCGGATAGTCGTCAAGCAAGGCTGTTTTCGTAATACTGCCGCCGGCCTCTTCAAACGAAACATTCAAAAAATATTTTGCAAGCTCACTATGTATCAATGATTGCTTTTCGATAAAACCACTTATCTCCAAACTAACTTCCTGCTGGCTCATATTAAGTTGCCGGCAGCAATTCAGCAAATGATACAGCACGTCCTTAGCTCCTTTGTAAAAAAAACTTTGCAGAAGCTGCAATTGGCCTTTTTTATAAACTGACAAAATCATCTTCTCCTCACAAAAAACTATTTTTATGTTTTCAGATTTATCCGATGTATTAAATTTCTTATAGCTTTTAAGCAGAAGACTGTAATAATGCCATTGTTTCCCGTCAGGAAATTTATATTCCAGCAGTTTGTGGACTTCTAACGGCAACCTGTACACGTTATAGATATCCCACCAGGGTATTTTTTCACTAACAACCATTCCCTTATCCAGATTGCCATAAGCAAGGTTTATAAATTCTTTGTCGGATTTTTTATCAAAAAAAACCTCCGGTACCAATGTGCTTTCCGGGAAATTATATACAAGTAAAGTCTCATTTATCTTTCTTGTGAGCACCTCATCTCCAAAAATAATTTCTCGCAGGATCTCTTCCTGTAGCCTGCCACTGATCTGGTTAAACTGAAAATATTTAATGCAGAGTGGAAGCATATTTTCAATGTTCAGTATCACATAACTGAGCGAATCGGCATCAACAACAATGAACAGGCGGCATAACCGGAAATCTGTTGTCTCAATATTTTCAGCTTCTATATGAAATAAGGGTTGCAGCATAAAAATCAGCCGCAATAATACTACAAAATTGTCGATTCGCTTGGGCGCTGTTTTCCGGGGATCTGAAGCTTTTCTACGACGCATCATTTATTGTACCTTGCAGCCATTTTTTGTAAAATGGGAATTGCTGCTAAAAAAGATTACAGGGTTGAAATAAGCAACCGCCAGATACTGCAGATCGCTATGCCGATCAGCCTTGCTATTTTGGTGCCCCAGATCAATTTCATCACCAATAATATTTTTTTAGGCCATTTAGATGAAAAATCACTGGCAACGGCTGGCATCACAGGTGTGTTTTATTTAATTTTTGCAGTAGTCGGTCAGGGGCTTAATAATGGTTTGCAGGCACTCATTGCACGCCGCGCCGGGGAGAACCGGATAGACGAAGTAGGAAAACTTTTTTCGCAAAGCCTCATCATAAGCGTGGCTCTGGCATTAATATGCATAGCGATCACTTATATTTTCGCGCCATGGATCCTTCAATTTTCGCTTAAATCAGAACCATTAAGAGTGCAAGCTATCAGTTTTTTGCGCATCAGGGTTTGGGGGCTTCCGTTTTTATATATCTATCAAATGCGAAATGCGCTGCTTGTCGGTACCAACCAGAGCAAGTTTTTAATTTATGGCACATTGGCCGAAACCATTGTGAACATCGTGCTTGATTATAGTTTGATATTCGGGCATTTTGGCCTGCCGAAAATCGGGTTCAATGGTGCTGCCTATGCATCTATCATTGCAGAAGCATCAGGGATGCTGGTGGTTTTTGCAGTAATCCATGCCAAAGGCATCAGCAGGCAATTGCAGTTGTATGGTAAGTTCAGTTTTGATAAGAAAAATACCATCCTCATCCTCACGCAATCTTCTCCGCTCATCCTGCAATATGTGATCAGCGTGACAAGCTGGGAATTTTTTTATATCATGGTGGAGCATCATGGACAGCGTGACCTTGCTATCAGCAATACCATGAGGAATATCTTTGGGCTATTTGGCGTATTCACCTGGTCTTTTGCATCCACGACCAACACCATGGTGAGCAACATTATCGGGCAGGATAAAAAGGAGAGAGTTATTGAGCTGATAAAAAAAATAATCAAGCTTAGTTTATGCTTTTCTGTTAGTATGGCTGTTTTGCTGAATATCTTCCCGCAAGCGTTCCTTGCTGTATTTGGCCAGGGAAATGAATTTGCAGAAGCTGCGCTGCCCGTGCTCAGGGTAGTTTCTGTCGCATTGGTGATGATGTCTTTTTCCACTATATGGCTCAATGCCGTTACTGGCACCGGCAACACCGATGTGAACCTTGCCATTGAAATCATCACCATTATTTTTTACTGCGTCTATGTATATTTCGTTCTCGGCTATTTTAACTTGTCTATCCTCTACGGGTGGATGTCTGAATATGTGTATTGGATGACCACATTTTGTTTCGCGTTTTTTTATATAAGAAGCGGAAGATGGAAGAAGAAAGTAATTTAACTAATGCGAAAATCTGAAAATGAAGCAGCAAAAAATTCAAAGAGTAAATAAGCACCATAGAAATAGTCACCCATAAGTGTTAAATCTTGCACCTTAGTCGAATTTCTTATTCATTGTGACACCTGCTTTTCCCTGAAAATTTTCTATCGGCACCTGTAGTTTGCGAATAGAAATATTTACCTCACTGATGAAAGGGTATTGCATTTTTATTTTGCTGATGATTTTTTTACAGATTTTTTCCATTAATGGAGTGATGACCTGCATTTCGCGTTTAACTGCATTATAAAGACCAACATAGTTAATCGTATCATTAATGCTTTCAAATGTGCTTTGCTTCTCATCATATCTTACATCCAGGTTAACTTCAAAAGAATTTGCAGTCAACTGTTCTTCTACATGAATGCCGTGATGGGCAAAAAAAATAAGATTGT
>Ga0302140_10011862_pt1 | contig 10705 bp, 6 predicted proteins | sample I_Bog_E1_1_FD_202095 | JGI IMG/M metagenome (GOLD analysis project Ga0302140, IMG submission 202095) | Peat permafrost microbial communities from Stordalen Mire near Abisko, Sweden - I_Bog_E1_1 | ecosystem: Environmental > Terrestrial > Soil > Wetlands > Peat | place: Sweden: Abisko, Stordalen...
CGATCCTTCGGCGGCGGTGATTCCGGGCGCTTCGATTCAAATCACCGGTAGTGGCGTCACACGAAGCGTTAAGTCCGATGCGCAGGGCAAGTACACGGTAGTGTTGCCTCCCGGCGCGTATGCTGTACGGGCCGACTCCAAAGGCTTCGTTACCTTCACATCGGCAGCGGTCAATGTGGCCGCGGGCCAGGCTACACCGCTCGATATCGCAATGCAGATTGCGACCGAGGCCCAGCAGGTTTCGGTCAGCGATCAGGCGGCGGGACAGCTCAGCGTCGATGCGTCTTCGAACGTGGGCGCGCTGGTGCTGAAGGCCGAAGATCTGGAAGCGCTGCCGGACGATCCCGACGATTTACAGGCCGATCTGCAGGCCCTTGCCGGACCCGCCGCGGGACCTAACGGCGCGCAGTTCTTCGTCGACGGCTTCAGCGGCGGGCAGTTGCCGCCGAAGAGCTCGATCCGCGAGATCCGGATCAATTCGAATCCTTTTTCGTCCGAGTTCGACCGGCCCGGCTTCGGCCGTATCGAGATCCTCACCAAACCCGGTTCCGATTCGTTTCACGGCAACGTCTTCGGCAACTTCGGCGACCGTATTTTCGATACCCGTAATCCTTTTCTGGCGACCGAGCCCGGCTACACGTCGAAAATGCTCGGCGCGAGCGTAAGCGGGCCGATTAATAAGAAGACGTCGTTCTCGTTCGATTTCAATCGGCGCCAGATCGACGAGAATTCTCTGATTAAAGCTCAGGTACTGGACAGTAGCTTTAACGAAGTGCCCTATGTAAGCGCCTATCCGACGCCTAACCGCTTCACAATTATTACGCCGCGTCTTGACTACCAGATCAATAACAACAATACGCTGGTTCTGCGCTACACGTACCTCGATTCGTCTAACACAGGCGGAGTCGGCAGTTTCAGTCTTCCTACTCAGACGACCCAGTCGGTGACAAAGAGCAACAGCGTGCAGGCTACCGAGACGATGATCATCGGCACTAAGGCTGTGGATGAGACAAGATTCCAGTTTGTCGACAGCCATGCCAGCCAGAATGCTCTGGGCAATGCGGGGATTCCCGGGATCGATGTTGCCAGTTCTTTCTCGTCGGGCGGTTCGCCTTTTGTGGCCAACCACAGCTACTCTACAAGCTACGAGTTTCAGAACATCCTGACCCTTACTCAGGGCGCGCACACGATTAAAGGCGGTATGCGCGCAAGACAGGGCGATATCGAGAGCCAGTCGACCTCGAACTTCAATGGCAGTTATTCCTTCAGCCTGAATACGCTCAACGGGGTACCGGCCTGCCTTACGGGCTATACGAATCCCACCTCGCTCGACCTGTACCGCCAGACCCAGATCCTGCTGAACCAGGGTGTGCCGATCGGCATGATCGAAGCGCAGGGCTGCGGCCCCACGCAGTTCACCCAGAACCGCGGCGCGGCTGTTTCAAGCGTGCGCCAGTTCGATCTGGGAGTGTTCGTGCAGGACGACTGGCGCTTCCGGCCGAACCTCACCATCAGTCTGGGCCTTCGCTACGAGACGCAGGACAATATTCACGACCACAACGACTGGGCGCCGCGCGTTGCCATCGCATGGGCTCCGGGAGTAAAGAAGAACGCGCCCTCTAAGACCGTGATCCGAACCGGCTACGGTATTTTCTACGACCGCTTCGATTCGGGCAACGTCCTGCAGGCGTTGCGCTTCAACGGGTCCACGCAGCAGAGCTATCAGTTGCTCGCCTCGAATGCGCCGCTCGGTTATTATCCCAACGTTCCGCCCGCTGCGTCGCTCGGCAGCCCGCTGCAGCAGACCATTTACCGCATCGACCCCGCGGCGCGCGCGCCTTACATGATGCAGGCGGCGCTGGGGGTTGAGCGCGCACTGCCCGGGAAGAGCACGCTTTCGATTAACCTGGTCAACTCGCGCGGCAACCACACGCTGCGCACGCGCGATATCAATGCGCCGATGGCGAACGGAGCGATCCCCTACGCGGGCTACGGCCCCATCTATCAATACGAAACATCGGGTCTCTATAAGCAGACGCAGGCAATCTTCAACGCGAGCACGCGCTTCAACCCGCGCTTTACTCTTTCGGGTTATTACGCGCTGGGCTTCGCGCACGGCAACGCGCAGGGTCTGCCGATGAACCAGTACGATACCAGTCTCGACTACGGGCGCACTCAGTTCGACGTGCGGCATCGCGCGTTCATCGGCGGCAACGCCACCCTCAAATGGGGAATCAGCGCCGCGCCATTCATCACCATGAGTTCCGGATCGCCCTTCAACATCACGACCGGCAACCAGTTCAACGGCGACGGTATCTTCAACGCCCGTCCGGCATTTGCCACAGCCGCCTCGCTCCCGGCCAACGGAAAGAAGACGGCTTACGGAACCTTCGATCTGGTTCCGGTGGCCGGGGAGACGATCATTCCCGTGAATTACGGCCAGGGTCCGTCGCAGTTCAGCGCCAATCTCAGAATCAGCCGGACCTGGGCATGGGGCGAAAAAACCGCGCCCGGCATGCCTCAGGGCATGGGTGGTGGACCTGGCGGTGGCGGACCCGGCGGCGGCGGGCCACCTCCCGGGATGGGCGGCGGCGGGCGGGGCGGCATGGGGGGCGGCGGCGGCTTTGGCGGCGGTATGGGAGGCATGATGGGCGCCATGGGCGGCGGCGGCTCGGCGGGCAAGAAATACAGCCTCACGGCCAGCGTGAATGCGCGTAACGTTTTTAATATCGTGAACCTCGCGGCGCCTAACGGCAACCTCACGTCGCCATTTTTCGGGCAATCCACCAGTACCGCAGGCGGTTTCGGGCCGTTCGGCGGTGGTGGGAATGCGGCCGGCAACCGGAGAATCGAACTGCAGCTGCGCTTGTCGTTTTAGAGGCGTTTCGTTGCAGCTCCCTGACGGTCGGGTTCGGAAACAGAAGCCACAGGCTGAGCCGAATTTCAACGAGAGTTGTGGTTTTGACCGGGCCCCGCGGCCCGAAGTACCGCCTGCTGCCGGATCGCGTCGCCCAGCGCCAGAGCCGTGCTGAACTGCAGGCCGATCCGGTACTTCATAACCTCGCGCGAGCAATAGCGGACCGTGGCGTGGCCCATGCGCGCGAAGTTCTCCGAATAAACGATGACATCGGAGTGCGGCTTCAGCATGTCGATGGTCTCGACGCAGGCTCCGGAAGTAGACAGATCGATGCACTTCGCCGGGCAGCGGCGAATGGCTCCCTGCGCGTCCTGCCAGGTGAGATAAACCTTCATGCTGACGCGGAAGCGCGGCTCGGAACCGCTGCTGTGTGGACTCATTGGCGGCCTCCCGCAAAGTAGCCGGCGACGGCGCGCTCAAGGTTCGCGAGCGTAATTGCCGGCGTGCGGCCCTCATAGAGATCGAGCGAGCGGACGGCGCTGCAGACGTCGCGCGGGAAACAGGGGCGGAGGTCGGGGCTGTGCCGCAAACACATCTCGCGGAAGCGCGACTCGGTACCGGTTTCGAATTCCATGCCCTGCGCCGCGACCGTGAGGCGGAAGATCGCGTCGAACACGGGCGCATCCACCCCGCCCACCAGAATCTTGTTCGGCACGCGCCGCAGGAATGCCTCATCGCCCAGTTCATGCGGCTCGAGGTTGGTTGAGAACACCACCAGAAGTTCGAAGGGAACGGTGAACTTCCCGTTGCCGAGAGAAAGAAAATCCACGCGCCCGTCGAGGGGCACGATCCAGCGATTGAGCAGATCGCGGGGCGACATGAGCTGGCGGCCGAAATCGTCGATGAGCAGAATCCCGTTGTTGGCTTTCATCTGGAGCGGGGCAATGTAGACGCAACTCGACTCGTCCTTCTGCAGATCGAGCATGCTGGTGACGAGTTCGCCGCCCGCGATGAACGGACGCCGGCACACGCACCAGCGGGCGTCGATGTCGATGCCGTCGAAGCTCACGGGCCGATGAACGGCGGGGTCCGCGAGGGTAATGACGCGACCTTCGACCTCGATGGCCCACGGGACCAGCACGGTGTCGTCGAACACGTTGAGCAGGCGTTCGGCGATGGTGGTCTTGCCGGTGCCGCTGGGGCCATAAAGAAAGATCGAGCCCTGGGAGATCAGCGCGGGACCCAGCGCGTCGATGAGAACATCGGAAGGCACGATGTCGGAAAAGGCCTCGCGCAGCCGGGCGCGCGAGACCGGGGCCTGGGCCGCCTGCCGGCGCACCATTTCCGACCAGGCTTTATGCGACACCGGCGCCGGTCCGGCGTAACGCAGATTGAGCGCTCGCTCGCCGGCCACGCGTTTGCCTGAAGCGCTGAGCGTGAAGATATAGTCGTCGCCTTCCCTGCAGCGGACTTCGAAAAAGTGCTGGTCGACAAGACGCCGAAAGATCGTTTCCGCGATTTCGAGCGATACCTTCATCGCACTGGCGAGGGAGTGGATACTGCCTGTGCCGTTGAGATGGACGTAGCGAAGGGCGATGTCGATGAGCAGGTGTTCGGGAATTTCCAGCTCTTCAAGGTGGGACGGGGGATGAGGCCGAAATTCGGGGGCGCGCAGCCGGGGGCTGGCTGCCTGGCTGGCTGCTTCCGCCGAATCGTATCTGCGTTCCGCCGTCATGCTCTCCGAAAAAACATCCTGGATACGATTCTGATCCATTCTTTAGCCGTGTCAATGCTGTCCTAAATAAACTGGCGCCGCTACCCGTCAGTACCAATGGAACCCTATCCATCCTTAGTATTTTCAATTCTTTAGCCGGAAGTGGTACACTCGGAAAAAGGTTTCAAAGAAGAGCCCCCGATGCCGATCCGGGCCAAAATATATATCGCGTGGGTGCTGGCAATGGGCGGCACGGCGTTATCCACCCAGTTGATGCAGCTGCATTCGACGCGCGCGTGGATTTTCTGGGTTTGCTTCGGCATCACCATTCTGACATCGGGCCTGAAAGTCCGGCTGCCGATGGTGTTTGCGACGTTGTCGGTCAATTTCCTTTTCATCCTCGTAGCGATCGTGGAATTCAGCCTGCCGGAGGCGATGTTGCTGACCGCGGCGGGGTGCGTTGTGCAGTGCCTGTGGAGGCCGCGCGTGCGTCCGCGGGCTGTTCAGATCGCGTTCAGTGCTTCGTCGATGTGTCTGGCGACATTCGCCGCCTACGTGACATTTCACGGGTGGCTCGCGAATTACCTGGGCGAGTTGCATCCGATCAGGCTTTTTGTGGCCGCCTTCGTTTACTACTGGGTGAACACGGTGCTGATCGCGGGCGTCATCGCGATGACGGAACGCAAGTCGATTCAGAAGACGTGGCGCGAAACGTATCTCTGGAGCCTGCAGTACCACATGGCTGCTTCCGCCGTGGCCTGGCTCATCGTCGTCCTTTTGCGCCAGGAGGCCTGGCACTCTACGCTGATCGTGCTCCCGATGGCGTACTGGCTGTACCGGCAGTACATCGTTTACATCGACCGGATTGAGCGGGATAAGAAGCACGTCGAGGAACTGGCCAGCCTTCATTTGCGGACCATCGAAGCTCTGGCGCTGGCGATCGAGGCCAAGGACGCGACCACTCACGATCACCTGCAGCGGGTGCGCGTCTATGCGACCGAAATCGGGAGGGAAATCGGCATGGCAGCGAGCGAGCTCGAAGCCCTGCAGGCCGCCGCGCTGCTGCATGACATCGGGAAACTCGCGGTGCCCGAGCATATTATTTCGAAGCCCGGCCGGCTGACGCCGGAAGAGTTCGAGAAGATGAAAATCCACCCGGTGGTGGGCGCCGAGATTCTGGAGGAAGTGAAGTTCCCCTATCCGGTAGTGCCGATTGTCCGGGCGCACCACGAAAAGTGGGATGGCTCAGGGTACCCGTACGGCCTGGCGGGCGAAGAGATTCCGGTGGGAGCGCGCATCCTTTCCGTAGTCGACTGTTTCGACGCGCTGGCCTCGGACCGCCAGTACCGGCGTGCCATGCCGCTCGACGAAGCCATGGAGATCGTTGTATCGGAATCCGGCAAGAGTTTCGACCCGGTGATTGTCGATATCATTCAGCGGCGATATGTGGAACTCGAAAAGAAGGCCCTGAGTTTCAGAGGCGAGAAGATCAAACTATCGATGGATCTGAAGATCGCGCGCGGGCTTGCGCCCGCTACCGGGTTCGCCGAATCGGCGGAACCGGCGCCCGCGACCGACCACTCTTCGCTCGATCCGCTGTCTTCGATCGCGGCCGCGGCGCAGGAAGCGCAGATGCTGTACGAACTGACGCAGGATCTGGGAACATCGCTCAGCCCTCAGGAAGCACTCGCGTTTGTCGGGGTGCGGCTCAAGCGCCTGATCCCGTACGAGACGATTGCGACGTACATCAGGCGCGACGACAAGCTGATTCCCGAATACGTGAGCGGCGAAAACCTGCGCCTTTTCACGGCGCTCGAGATTCCGGTAGGCCAGGGTTTGTCGGGCTGGGTCGCGGAAAACAATAAGCCGATTCTCAACGGGAATCCATCGGTCGAAGCGGGATACCTGAACGATCCGACGAAATACAGCACGCTGCGCTCGGCGCTGGCGGTGCCGCTCAACGGCGTCAACAGTTCACTGGGAGTGCTGGCGCTTTATCGCGCCGAACGGGACGCTTTCAGCAAGGAAAACCTGCGCATTTTGCTGGCAATCAGCTCGAAGGTCGCGCTGGCGATCGAAAACGCGTTTAACCACAGGCTGATCGAAACGTCGATCACAACCGACTACCTGACCAACCTTCCCAACGCGCGTTCGCTGTTCCTGACGCTCGATCATGAAGTCTCGCGGTCGCAGCGGGAGAAGGAGCCTCTGGCTGTGGTGGTTTGCGATCTCGACGGCTTCAAGCTGGTGAACGACCGCTTCGGGCACCTGACGGGGAACAAGGTTCTGCGCGTGGTGGCCAACGGGCTGCGCGAGCGCTGCGACCCGCACGATTATGTGGCGCGGATGGGCGGCGACGAGTTCGTGATGCTGATTGCCGGGGGCGATGACGAGGCTCTGGACCGCAAGGTGGAGGCCATGCGGGCTGTGGTGCGCAAAGCAGGCGAGATTACTCCGGAGCCAAGCGCGCTTTCGCTGAGCGTGGGGGTCGCGCATTATCCGGAAGACGGGTCCGACGCCGAGGAGTTGCTGGCCGAGGCCGACCGGCGAATGTACAAGAGCAAACGACTGCGAAAGAAGGCCGCCGTGCCGATCGATTCGCTTGCGCAGGAAGTCGCGCTGCCCGCCGTTGCGGCGTCATGAAGGTTCGCGGGAAACTGATGCGGGGCCTGGCGGGGGCTGTGCTGAACCTGGTTCCGGTGGTTTTGATCGGAGGTTTTCTTTCGGCGGCTCTGGTTCGTTACAGCCCGGGTTTCGATGTGGATGAGAACGACTGGAATCCCCAAATCAGCGCTGCTACCCGCGCCGCCCTTCATGCCGAACGCGAAAGCGAAAACCATCTTCCGAGCTTTTACCTGAACTATCTGCGCGCCGCATTGCACGGCAATTTCGGCAAGTCCGATCACTACAAACTCCCCGTCTCGGAGTTGCTCGCCGACCGCGCGGGCGCCACGCTTGAACTCGTTATCACGGGCACACTGAGCGGACTGCTCTTCGGAGGCGTGCTCGCGTGGTTCGCCGTCTGGCCGCGCCGTACGATTCTCGCCGTTGCGGCCGCCGGCGTGAGCGGACTGCTCCTGGCCATCCCTCCCGCCGTGCTGGCCCTTGAGTTTTTCCAGCGGGATGCATGGGTCGAAATGGCGCTCGCACTGGCTGTTGTTCCGCGCGTCTTTGGCAGCATGCGCGCCATCCTCACCGAGTTCGCAGCCTCCTCAGCACTCCTGGCCGCCCGCGCCCGGGGCCTGGGGGCCTTTGCGCTGGCGATGCGCTATGTATTCCGCCCGGCGTTGCCGCGCCTCGCCACTCTGGCCGGTGTCGCCCTGGTACTCGCGTTCGGTTTGGCCATCCCTGTTGAAAGCCTCTGCGACGTCAACGGAGTGGGCAATCTCGCATGGCACGCCGCCACCGCGCGCGACCTGCCGCTGCTTTGTGGACTGGCGCTCATCATAACGTCTATAGTTGCTGTAGTGCAGTCCCTGGCCAGTCTGGCCGGTGAACCCACGACAAACCCATGATCCGGATCCGCCGCGCGGCCATCCTGTTACTGGTGGCAATCGCGCTCTCCGGCCTGTTCGCCGGCAAACTCGCCCCATATCCTTACGACCGGCAGGACCGCCAGGCCATCGATGCGCCGCCCGATTCGAAATTCGTCATGGGCACCGACGACGTGGGCCGCGATCGCTTTTCCCGCCTCCTCTGGGCCACCGGAGTCTCCGCCCTGCTCGCGCCCGCCGCCGCGCTCTGCTCCATCGCGATTGCGCTGATGGTCTCATCCCTCACCGCGCTGGGCCGCCCCGCCCTCAACTACTCCATTGACGGCTTCACCACCATCTGCCTCTCCCTGCCATGGATCTTTCTCTTCATCATCCTGCGCTCGGAGCTTCCGCTCGGCACCGGCGCCGCTGCCGTAATCGCGACGACGTTCGGACTGATGGGCGTTGCCGGATGGCCCGTGCCCGCTCGCGTCTTCACCGCATCCATCGCCGAGATTCGCCAGTCGGGATGGCTCATGCAGGCCCGCGCCGCGGGAATATCGGCGCCGCGCATCGCGATCCGGTACGCGTGGCCGCATCTGCGCTCGCTCGCAATGGCGCAGTTCTACATCCTGATCCCCGCCTACGTGCTGGCGGAAGCCAGCCTCGGTCTGCTCGGACTCGGCGTACCCGATCCGATCCCTTCCTGGGGCAATCTTCTGGTGGACCTGCAGCATCCCGATATCGTCCGCGCCAACCCCTGGGTCCTCGCGCCGCTAGGGCTCCTCATTATCGTCATGATCTGTCTGGAAATTCTGGCTCCGCAAAAAGAGGTGGCCCTGTGACAACGAAACTGTCCGTCTTCTGTGCTCTGACGCTGCTTCTCGCCGCATGCCGCCCCGCGGCCCAAAACATTGTCCCCAAACAGTTGCGCTTCGCGATCCCCGGAGACCCGCCGACCTTCGACCCCCTCGTCGTGAACGAGAGCAACGCCGGTGCGATTCGCGATCTCACCTCCGGTTACCTGCTGCGTATCGATCGCGTCACTGATGAGCCTCAGCCGGACCTCGCCGAGTCATGGCAAGTAAAGGATGGCGGCCGCGCCATCGCCTTCCATCTCCTCAAGGATCTGAAGTTTTCCGATGGCTCGCCCCTGACCGCCGACCAGGTCGCGCAGACCCTCCGCCGTCTTGCCACAGACGCCGCAACGACAGTGGGCGACGCTTTCCGCGAAGCCCACCCCGAGGTCTCTGTGTCGTCGCCTCTCGATCTCGAAGTTCACTTCAGGACATCTGTACCTCGCCTCGAACGCCTTTTCGACCAATTCGCTATTGCTCCCGCGAAGCCCGCCAAACTCCCTGGCACCGCAGGGCCGTTTTTTATCGCCGAGTTCCAGCCGGGCGCGTTCGTGCTCCTTGCCCGGAATCCGAATTACTGGAAGCGCCCGCTCCCCCGCCTCGATTCGATCCGCATCGACATCCAGTCCAGCCATGAGATCGAGCTCACCCGCTTCCTTCGCGGGGAATTTCAGGTCATTGACCGCCTGGAACCGGATTTCTTCGAGCGCATCGTAAGAAATCAACCCGGTGCCGCGCGAGACCTCGGCGCGTCGCTCGACAGCGAGTTCCTTTGGTTTAACCAGTCCGACGCGAAGACCCTGCCCGATTTCAAGCGCGCGTGGTTCCGGTCCGCCACCTTCCGCCATGCCATCAGCGCCGCTATACATCGTGAAGACATTATCAGCGTCGTGTACAAAGGTCACGCGCACGCCGCTGCCGGCCCCATTTCCAGCGCAAACCATGCGTGGTTCAATACCGCCCTGCAGCCTCTGGCGACGGACCCCCAGGCAGCCCTGAAGTCGCTCGAAGCCGAGGGGTTCGCACTGCGCGACAAGGTACTGCGGGACGGCACCGGCCACCCGGTCGAATTCACTCTGATTACAAACGCCGGCAATACCGCCAGAGAGACGATGTTGAAACTGATCAAGGCCGACCTCGCCAAAATCGGTATCGATGTGAAGACCGTGGCTCTCGATGGCCGATCGCTCGGCACGCGCATCGGGCGAACGCTTGATTACGAGGCTGCACTCCAGGGCTTCTCCAACACCGATCCGGATCCCGTGAACGAAATGAATGTATGGCTCAGTTCGAAGGACATGCATTTCTGGCGGCCCAACCAGCCAGTTCCCGACACAGGCTGGGAAAAACGCATCGACGAACTGGAGGACAAGCAGGCCACCGAGCCTTCGCGGGAAGCGCGCAGGAAGGCTCTCGACGAATTCCAGCAAATCGTCCGCGATCAGGAGCCCGTAATTTACCTGGTGAACCCCGATTACCTGGTCGCGATTTCGCCACTGGTCAAGGGTATGCAGCCGGGCGTGGCGCCCCCTCAACTCTGGCGCAGCGTCGAGCAGATTTCATTTTGAGCGAGAACAAGCCCATTCTGGAGTTCCGCGTCTCCGCTTCGTATGGCGGGCGCACCGTGCTGCACGAAGTGGCGGGGCGCCTGGAGCGTGGCGAGATCGCTTCACTGGTGGGCCTGAGCGGATCGGGCAAGAGCACGCTGGCGCTCGCGTTGCTACGCCTTTTGAAATACCGGGGCGGCGAGGTCGCCGGCAGCATTATTCTGGAAGGCCGCGAGCTGATGGGGCTGACAGAGAGC
>Ga0302140_10011866_pt1 | contig 10704 bp, 9 predicted proteins | sample I_Bog_E1_1_FD_202095 | JGI IMG/M metagenome (GOLD analysis project Ga0302140, IMG submission 202095) | Peat permafrost microbial communities from Stordalen Mire near Abisko, Sweden - I_Bog_E1_1 | ecosystem: Environmental > Terrestrial > Soil > Wetlands > Peat | place: Sweden: Abisko, Stordalen...
CTTCAAAGACTTGAAAAATTCAATTTCTATTGGAAACGGCTCATCTTTGAAATATTCTTCATATAAAGCAAAAGTAAAAGTTGGAGGAATCAGATATTTGTCGATTTTTGCAGATTTGACTAATGTAATTTTGGAAGCTTTTTTAATTTTTTTTATTTGATGTAATATAAATTATAGAAATGAAAATAAACTAACCATCGAAATTTTTTTTTTCAAATTCAAGCAGATATTGTTGATATGTTTTGATGAGACTTTCTTCTGATAATTTCATCAGAGGACTATTTGACAAGGACCAGCAAACTTCCCACCATCTTTTGTCATTGGAGCAAATTTTAAATCCCCTGATAAAAGGGTAGTTATCAATATGATAAAAATTTGATTTTGTTTAAAAAAATAATAGATGTATGTGTTCTATGGTGAAAAAATTACGAATAAGAATAATAAAGCAAAAATTATATTATGAAATTTATCATCTTTGAAAAAAAACAAGGACATTCTTATAAATTATAGAAATTTGTTATTTTATAAAAAAAAAATGAAAAATTTAAAAGATTTATTGGAGGGGGAAAAAACGAGAAACAACATAAGGTAACATTATATTTTAATGAAGAAAGAAAGAAACTTACCCTCGTCGTGTCACAGCATCATAGATTGCAAACAAATCAATTTGCACATCAGCAGCTGGAATACTTGTATTGCTCATATTCATTGTAAACGATGCATAATTTTGAAGAAACTCATCCCTCATTTTGAGTTGATGGATCGGATTCAATTGGTAAAAGAGGTTCTTCGAAAATTTCACTAGAGCAAGCGAATTTTCTTCCATCACAGTCATCTTCATTTTTAGACCTTGAATTTTTTTCCAAAATTTGGATAAATCTTAAAATATTTAAAAAATCATGGTTTTCAGAGATATTAATTAAAAAGCGCTCAAAGTTTGGCTGAAACAATAAATTATTTTTTTTGGAGGGTTTTATTTTTGGCAGATCACCTCATTTAAGCTAAAATTTTTTGCTTCTTTTTTTCCAAATTTCAAATTTAATTATTCCAAAATTTTTATTTGAAATATATATAATTAAAGCTTAAAAATTTCTCATAATTATTTCGATTGATTCCATGGATGAATTTATTTAGAATTGTTCTTTTTAAAAGAACACTCAGCAAAAGAGCATCAGAATCAGCCTAAATACTAACCTTATTATTTTCTGTTAGGGTGGATTTTACAGCCTAAAATGCGCAGGGTCCTTTCAGATTTTAATTATCAATCACTTGATTTTCATTTTTAAAAAGTTGTCACCAAGTTTGTAATTTTTGACATGAATAAAATAACCTTTTGGTTTTCCCAGATTCTTCGCAATATGAGAAATTACTCAAAAAATCATGAGTTATATTTTTTTTTATAATGTATGAAGCATTTTTGCTGAACACTTAAAATAGATAAAAAAATGTTTTTTTGTTTTTTGTGAGAAAATTACATTGAAGAAAAAGTAAAATTAATTAAATTGCATTAATTCAGTCATTCCATTTTCAAAAAAAAAAAATAATATTTCTTATTTTTCCATGAAAAACAAATTTTCGATGTTTTTAGCAATAAAGAAATCAAAAATATATTAAAAAGCAAAAAAATGAAATCTATAAAACTAAATCTATAATTTTCATTTGAATTCAATGGAGAAAGACTTTCATGAGGAATTGTTATGTGTTGAGAAAAAAGGAACTTCCAAATCATTTTCAGCCAAAATCATTTGCATCGGGGATTGTTCTGTCGGGAAAACATCCATCATTTGTCGATTTATTCAAGCTCGTTTCAAATGCAACAACCAATCGACCCTTGGTTCTTTCTATAAAAATATATTCAAAATATGATTTTTTCTTTGAAAACCAGGTGTGGAATATTTTAAAAAATTAATATCGATTGATAATGATGATGTTTTATTGGAAATATGGGACACAGCAGGTCAGGAACGCTACAGATCATTAGTTAAATTTTTTTACAAAAACGCTAAAGGTGCTCTTTTAGTGTTTGATTTATGCGATAAAACCAGTTTTCATAACCTGGATTTTTGGCTGAAATCAATAAAGATGAATTCAGATAAAGAGTTGGTGATTTTCGTCCTCGGGAACAAATGCGACAAAGCAGAAAATCGACAAGTAAATGAAGAGGAAATCAAGATTTTTTGCGAAACGAATGAATTGGAATATTTTCAAACCTCTGCCAAAGAAGGTGTTAGAATCCATGATGTGTTTTTTGAATTGGGGAGAAAAATACGAGAAAAATACAACAAAACAAAATGTCTCGATTCCATTCAGAATTCAGTTTCATCGGAAATGTCAGACATGAAGATCGAGAAAGGATGCACGATATGCGAATGTTAATGTTCTTCTTCTTCTTAAATATAATTCGACGTTATTTTAAAGTGTTGCAAATTTTTAGTTTTAAACAATGTTTTATATTTGTTTTATACATTTTTTCTGTTTTTTATATAAAAAAAAATATTGGGCTTCTTCTTATTTTTCAAACTGTTTTTTTTTTTTTTTTTTTTTTTTATAAATAAACCTTTAACAAATCGGATCCCCTACCAAATATGAAAATTAAAGGAAAAAAAGACTTTGAAATCCAACGTTTTTTCTTAATAATTTTTTCACTTTAGTTTCCTGCAATTTAATTGGCTGATTTAGAGTCAAATAAGATTATCACAAATTTTTAATACCTTAATCGAAATTTGATCTGGTTTTTGATTGGCTGTTTTCACGATCGAACATTTTGATTCCAGATTTAAAACAGGGGAACGACCATGGAAAAAACCATTCACAAAATATAAATCTATTTCAAAATTTCTTCCAAAACATCAAACCAAATGTCAACTGCAGGAAAAGGAAAGGCTAAGGGCAAAACCGCCTCATCAAAACAAACATCCAGATCTGTGAAAGCAGGACTTCAATTCCCAGTCGGACGTCTTGCCCGACATTTGAGACAAGGCAAATATGCCGAAAGAGTCGGAGCTGGTGCTCCAGTCTATTTGGCTGCCGTCTTAGAGTATTTGGCTGCCGAAGTGTTGGAATTGGCTGGAAACGCTGCCAAGGATAATAAAAAGACCAGAATTGTTCCAAGACACATTCAATTGGCAATTAGAAACGACGAGGAATTGAACAGATTAATGGCCAATACCACCATTGCCGAAGGAGGAGTCCTTCCAAACATCAACCCGATCTTGTTACCAAGTAAATCTGAAAAACCAGGCGTCAAAGAACAAGAATCTCAAGATGTTTAAATGAGAGTTTAGTTTTAATATAAATTTTAAAGTTTCAGCTATTCAAAAAAAAAAAATGGCTCTTTTTCCTTTTTTTTGCTCCTCTAATTTTTTTTTTCCCACTTAAAACAAATGAAAAAAAAAAAAAATTTCATACTTTTTAAAAAATACTTAAAATTCAGGTTTGTATAATACTTAACTAAAAAACAAAAAAAAGAATACAACAACAATGATGATATACATATTCATTTTCCTTTCATTTTTTCTCCAGACAAGCCATTCTGGTTATATCACACCCTCCCGCTCAGATGCATCTATCGTTAACACAGTGACAAATGCAAACCAATATGCCAATTATACATTCTATTTTATCTTGGATACTGCTATCCCTGCAGGGTCCAGGCTGTCAATCACCTTCCCTCAACAGTTTAGCAGCAATCTAGGTATCGATATCTTAACAGCTACCACTTGTTCTGTCACATGCACAATTTCCTCATACGTCGCTTCTTTTACCTTTCCCAATGGTCTTTCTAATGGTGTGGAGAATTCAGCAACAATAACTAATGTTTTAAATCCACTTTCTTCTGGAGGAACAGGAAATTTCCAACTCTCGACGTCTTATAATACTTATGTGTTCGATGAAAATAAGATTTTCGGAAAGCTGGCCATCGCTCCTCAGCCTGGAACTTTAACAGCTTGCTATCTCTTGATCACAAATCAAAGCCAGGCGGTTGCTGGACAAACCACTGAGTATCGTTTATCGTTTAAAACGATCAGTGCAATACCTTATCAAAGTTTCATGTTACTCACCTTACCTCTTGGTGTCCAACTGGGGTTTCCTTCTAATATGAATTGTAGTACATTTACTATCAATACTATGAATTTGAACGTGCCTATCACATGTACAACGCTGGCTAACACCATAACTTTCACAGGATTGACAACTGATATTCCATTGGGCTTCGAAGTGGGCTTGAAATTCAATTTGATCAACCCCCCATTTGCTGGAAGCACCGGCACTTTCATCTTTCAAATATTCAGAATGAACACTCAATTCATTTATGACGCTAGAAATGATGTTCCGGCCATCACCATACAACCTGGCAATATTGGTAATGTGACACTTACCCCTGTTAACACGGCATCGATCTTAAGTTTATCTAAAATAGTAACATATCAGTTAGTTTTTTCAACACCTAATCCAATTCCAGCTGGAGGAATGATTTCCATTACCTTTCCTTCAACCTTCCCCCTTGTTTATGATACCGAAATAGATTATATTTATTTGGGAACTGGAATCATTGACTTCAATTCAACTTCTCCAGCTGGATACTCCTATGATTCAAGTAGTTTATATATTAGCAGTTTCCAAACCATTTTACCTGGTACCTTAATAACAATCCAATTCAATGCTATCAACCCAAGTGTTTCAGGAGTTTCTTCAGCTCTCCAAATCATGACATACATGTCTTCTGGCTCCCAAATCGACCAAAACCTCAACAGTGCCTTTATCACAGTCCAAAACATTCGATCTTCATTAACGATTTTTCCTAACGGAATCGGAATGTCTAATTCTAACGCGAATTCAAATTTGAATACATTAACATTTACCATAACTCCGAGCATCGATATACCACCTTCCGGTTATATTTCAATCAAAATTCCTTCTGCTTTTACTGTTAGTTCACCTACGGCAAGTGCCTGCTTGGTTGACATCTCAGGAACACATTCTCAAACATGTACAAGTCCGACAGCTAATACAATTCTTGTCCAATTACCAGTGACAACAACTTATTATCTGGGAGTACAAAACACACTCACTTTAACAGGGATCGTACAAAATCCATCTTTAAATGGAACCTTTTTATTCGATATTAACACATATTACACTGATGGCCTAACCTTGTTAGACTCATTTAGTGATTATGTGATTTTATCAGGTGCACTTTTAACCACAGCTTCTGGATATTTGATTGGATCCACTGTTAGCCAACCCACTGGATATGCTAACAACATTTATTCGATTTTGGTCATCAAATTTACTTTACAAAATAATTTGCCCGCAGCCAATGGCATGATTCAAATCGCGATCTACCCTCCTTGGGATTTTGATCTTGGCACAGGATTAAGCGATAATTCAATGATTCCTTGTCAAGCGATCTCTAATATTGTAAACATTGTTTGCGTCTTAAATATAGGCAATCTAAATTCCCCAACAACTATAACAATTACTGGTTTTTCAACTGTCACAAGCGGTTCAGCAGTCGAAATACATTTCCCTAATCTGAGAAATCCCTTGAGTTCCTCGGCCACCAACTTCGATATTTATTTGATAACTATCACAAATCGAATTTATTACGTGCTAAATTATAATACGATCTCAATTTCTGCATCTTCTGCTGCAAGTAAAAATAGATATGATAATTCTTTTTTAATTCATATTTTATCTTTTATTTAGCCCTGATGAGTACAAAGGCTTATACATTCACCCCTACCCCGAATCCAGTCCTAGTCTCGAGTTCTTTTTCATTAACATATCTTCCAAAATTGACAGCAACTATCCCAGCTGGGGGTTACATTCTTGTTGAATTTCCAATTTATGATGTTGGATTTTTCACAAGTGCTACAAATGTTATTTGCACTGTTCAAACTACTGTGTGCACTTGCACATTATATCCCTCAGTTCAATGGATTTTAATAAAAATCACAACAACTATCACGCCAACAGGCACCACACCAACCATTACATTGCAGAATTTGGTTTGGCCTCAAATAGTTTATAATCCTTCATCTTATGGACTTATCACTAGAACATTAACAGCAGGGACCTATGCAGATGTCGATTTTATTTATTCCAGCAATTATATTCCTCAGAGTGCGCAATCATACTCAACAGCTTCAGTCAATGCCAATAGACCTCTATATAATGCAGTAGGAGTTCTCTACACTTTTACTTTTCAAGCTCAAAATAATATTGCCGCCAATAGTGATATATATATAGTTTTTCCTAGTATCTATAATTTGCTCAGCACACCAGAACCTTGGCTCATACCTTTAACATTACCTTCCTATTCTCAATTTAGCATTGTCGACCTAATAACTGCTAAAATTAGTTCAGTTGGTGCTATTGCGATGACATCGACATTTTCTTTTACAATTGCAGGGGTCAAAAATCCTGGTTTTGGATCAGCAAGCACCGGATGGAACATACAAGCAAAAATCAATGGGAATTCAAGCAATTCTTACTCCACATTCACAGTACTGTTTACTTTAGCTGGCTTGTTTGCTCCAGCAACGATTACTGTGAACAGCCTGACAGCTTTTCCTTCGAATATGGGCTTGAATGCGATCTATAGTTTTGATTTTGTCACAAATATCCCATATATTGTCTACCCCTCAGTTGAAATTTATTTGATCTTTCCTTCAAGTAATTATCAAATTCTGCCAACTATTCCTTCTTGTAATGTTAGCTATGGAATGAATTATTATAGTAGCATTGCTCTTGCTGGAAGCAGCTTCCTTATTATAACCTCTCAATCAATGAGCATCACCTCCCAAAGAATTCAATTTATGATTAAAAATGTGATGAATCCTTCAACAAACGGCCTCACTGATTCATTTTCAATCTTGTTCATTTATGATGGCACCATAATAGCCCAAACTGACTCTACTGTCACTTACTCGATAGTTATAACTTCGAGTCCTAATATCATCAACATTGCCTCATTTTCATTGCAACCTCTCAACGAAGGTGAATCTACAACGATGGAAATGGAATTTTCTTTGACTGATCAACTCGACAGCACCATGATGATCAAATTAATATTCCCATCCGTATACGATTCCAAATTAACTTCAGACACGCTTTCCTGTGTAGGCATTCAATCCATCAATGAGGAGCTTAATTGTTGGGCTGATGATGCAATTCTTTCAATCAATGGAATATTTAGCAGCTCTCTAGCATCAAATACTATCATACAAATCACAAATATCATTAACCCAAATTATATTTTAAACTCAAATACTGGGTACATAGCCTTAGCAACTCAAATCATAACAGATACTCAATATCTTGATTATATAAGCACGGCAGGGTTTTTCACTTTGGTTTCAGCTCCTAATTATTGCTTAATCTCGAGTATTGCACTATCTAATTTGTATTCCCGCTTAGACACTACTTATACATTTAATCTTACATTTTATACATCTATCCCAACAGCTTTGGCCTTGGGTGCGATCATCATTGAATTTCCAAGTGAATATGATATCCCTGATAACTCAGCCTTGAGTTGCTCTGTTGTATCAGCTACTTATGGCACTCCTAGTTGTAGCATTTCGAATAATATTGCCGCGATGTCTGGAAACAATGTTGAATTCAGCGGGAATCTACTCGTGATTCTCAATAATATAAAAAATCCAACTAATGTTGGTTCAATCGGACAATTTTTCATTTATTCTTATAATGGGTATAACTCTGAAATTCTGGAACGAAGCTATTCAAATCTTGGAACTTTTAGTTTTTCTTTTGTTTTGAAGGGGGCTGAGGTAGTAGTAAATGAGGATCTGCCTTTAACGATTCAGGTTGGAACCCAATCTGCTCTCGTGGACATTTCCATTCAAAATCCGAGTATTTTGAACCTCACGTTCAAGCCGACCGTGGCAGGATTGACATTAATTCCATCATCATTAATACTTTACGCAGGCACCATTATTACAAACTTTAGAATTTCCGTACCTGAAACGTACACAATTGGAACGTATTCAATTTTATGGGAAACCATCAATGATGCCAATTTGTTATTTACTCCTTTAAAAGATACCATTGTGAACGTTGTGGATAATGCTCAAGTGAGTATCTCATTTTCTCCAATCTACGATTTGCCTGTCGGTGGCCAATCTCTCCCCATAACCTTCAGTTTACCCAATCCACCTAATTCCCAAGTTGAGGTTGACATCACTTTTAGCAATTCTTCATTGATCAAAGCGTCTCCTTCATCTTTGGTTTTTACTTCCGGTGTGACTTCTTTATCAACAATCTTTACTCCAACCGTTTTAGCTTCAACTGCTTCATCAGTCACTGCTCTATTTAGTCTATCAGGGGTCAGCAGCTCAAACTATGTACTCGCCTCCTCATCACACACCATAAATTTGTTAAGTGGTGACTTGGTGTTACCAGCTTTCATGAGTGTTAGCTTAACAGAAATAACTCGAACCTATGTGACCATGAGCATTTCCACTAATAAAGCTGTGGTGGCCTATTATATGATAGCTTTGGCTGGAACAAATATTCCCATCTTTGAAGAGGTGAGTCAATCTGGACCTCCTGCCTCTTTAACAACCCAAAGCGTATATGGACAATATGTCGTTCAACTCACTGGCACGGTTACACTGGATGGTTTGCTTGCGGAAAACAATTATACCTTGTATATTTATATTCAAGATCAATTAATGAGGACAGCTGGACCTGAAACATTAACTTTTCAAACATTAGGTAATTTAAATCTTTTAAGATTGTTGGATTTATATAAAATGAATACATTAATTAGATAATTATCGACCAGCTGAATTTTCGATCATGGTGGATAAAGTCAATCCGACTCCTAATGAAATAACTTGGGTTATAGAAAACATTGCCTATTATTTAGCTATAAATGTTACCAAGTAAATAATACAAAAATCTCTAAATATAACCGTTGCTATAGTATTGAACAAAGAGTATATAATCTCGGGCTCTTGCCAAACCAAACAATTGACACTTCCCAACAAACTATCCTTTATTTTTATATGATTGCCATGCCGTTTAATACGATTATGCCGACACCTCTCATCTTAGCCAATTCAATCCAAAGCCAACTTGTGAACATTTCAACGCAATACCCAACCATTGACACATCTTACACCATTCTAACAGCTGAATTCCCAGCTTCTATCCCCAATATTCTGTACCTCTCTAATATCACAAACGCCACCTATACCTCATTATCATTTACAATAAATCTTGATAATTATGGGAAGGTTTTCGCCTTAGCAATGCCTTTGATCTCAACTACCACCACCAGTAATTCAAGCAATACAACTTCAAGTTCTTCAAGCGCCACTAGTAATTCATCATCAACGAATAATACAAACAGCACAAAAAATAACTCCAATACCACCTCAAGCAGAAGTGGAAATACCACTGTTATAGTGAATAATTCTCTCTTGCCACCCACGAGCTTTCAAATTTATATGGGACTGGATAGAACTAATTTGAATTCAGATACTGTATCCCAATATTTAGAAATTTCACAAAAAAACACCAATTTTTCTTTTGTTTTTACTGGTTTAAATCAAAATACGAGCTATGTCGTGTTCATAACTGTTGGAAATGTTCATCCTTATGTTCCTGATCTTGAAGATAGTTCCAAGATCTCCACATTATTCGGCACAACGCTAATAGCTCCAAGTAAATTTTTATTTTCTTTCTTTATCTAAATTTCTTGAAGTTATTATCATAACAACGATTTTCGCAGTGAAATTAGAGATTGGAAGTCTTTTAACGATTATAATATTTTTCATTTTGATAATGAAAGACCTGATTGGTTAAAAATTTTAAAAAGACATGAAAAAATAAAATTAAAAAAAATTTAAATTTCGCAAATAAATAAAAAAATATAAGTTTCAAATTTTCAAATAATTTCACTCCTGATGTCCAAGGCACCTGATTTCAAATCCGATACAGGCAAATCCATCGAAGATTATCGAAACATCATCAAACAATTGAAAGTCAAGGTCAAAAAGCTGCAAACCAGCAATGAAGATCTCCTTGAGAAGCTTCACAATTATGAAACCCAAGGTACAGTACCCAACCCAGAACTTACCGAAAACGCCATCAAAATTCAAGCTGCAGTCAAAGGTTTTTTTTTTTCGAGCTCCACCTTAATTTTTCTATAGGTCATCAAACCAGAAAAGATCTAGAAAATGAGCCTGGTCAGGCAAAAGAAGAACAATCTTTTGATCTTTCGATCAATGAAAGCTGCATAAATCGAGCTTTCAAAGCAACACAGAAATTGGGTCTTTCGTTAGAAATGTTATTCCGTGCAGCTGACTCAGAAAGCAAAGGGTGCATCTTCGTCGAAGAGTTTCGTCTATTCCTCAATAAATTAAAACTTGGTCTTTCGCAAGCAGAAATCAACAAATTGCTTCATATGTTTGATGAAGAATGGACTGGATCAATTAAAAGAGACGATTATCTCCTTTGTCTGGCTGCCTATGGGGTGAATTCTGAAAAACCAAACGACAAAATCCGTAACCTCAGCCATGAATCCCTGCTGAGATTCGCCAGGGCGCTCATCGACAAAAGATACTCCTCTGAAGACGCCTTCAAGAACATTGATGTCAAGAAAACAGGTGCTATTACTTCTGAGATGTTGTCAGATTTCTATAAGAAGACCACTCCTGGAGTGTCCAAGAA
>Ga0302140_10011867_pt1 | contig 10702 bp, 13 predicted proteins | sample I_Bog_E1_1_FD_202095 | JGI IMG/M metagenome (GOLD analysis project Ga0302140, IMG submission 202095) | Peat permafrost microbial communities from Stordalen Mire near Abisko, Sweden - I_Bog_E1_1 | ecosystem: Environmental > Terrestrial > Soil > Wetlands > Peat | place: Sweden: Abisko, Stordalen...
CGGCCCGCGCCATCAGGGTGGCGCTGGTCAGCACCCCGGCCCGATGCAGCTCGAGGATCGCGCGGTTCACCCCGGCAGTCAGCCCGAAGTCATCGGCATTGACGATAAGGCGGCTCACCGGGTGAGTGTATCAATTCCGGCCGGCCGCCCCGTACAGATGGAGTCTTCTCTCGCCAAATACCACTGCACTGGTATCATGAGAGCAGGGCGCAATCGCCTTGCCGCCATGTGTGGGCGGTTAGCTCAGTTGGTTAGAGCGCCTGCCTTACAAGCAGGATGTCGGGGGTTCGAGTCCCTCACTGCCCACCATAAGTCCTTCCTAAGCTATCCGAGAACATCCTAGAGAGTATGAAAATCCCCGATAAATATTGGGGATTTCGTATTTCTACGTCCAAGGCGTACTATGGGAGCCAGATTCAGATGGGGGTACATTTTGGGGTATCCAGATCCGCAGCTGCTCGACCCAAGTACAACGATTGTTGGTCTTACTCTAGCTCTCAATCCTTTGTCCTCCGAGCCGGGTGTCCGAAGTCTCGTCTTTGAAACCTAGGACACCACCAATCTATCTGGCTCGGTTCAGCCGACGGCGCCGCCCGCCTGTTTTCAATGCGGCCTACTTCTTAGCTACACACGGTGCTGTCGACTTGATCATAGCGTCAGATTGCCTTTCGTTATGGCCAAACACAATCTGGAACAGGCGGTTCGCATTCGAAGCACAGTGACAGGGAGTTGAAGGTAGGATCTTGCCGTCTTCAGATATGAATGTGCATAGCGAACAAACGCAGTATGGCTCTACCATAAAGGCTACTGCGATTAAAGTTAGTCCGAGTAAGATTACAAACAATGCCATTCGGCCCGTCTTCTTGGTACGTTTGATGAGCATGTCACTTCCCCACATTCGTGAAGGTTTGAATCAATGATCGGATTGTCGTCCGCATACGCGTACAGATTCACCCCACTGCCCCAAAACCCCATCAGGTCCTCGCTGAGGAAACTTCCCGTGCTCGGGTTGTAGTATCTAGCCCAGCCGTCGTTTGGACGGCTGGGCCAAGTCTGGATTTTCAGACGCGCGATCACCCCTTTTCTTTTTCTCTCGATCGAGTTCAGCCGACGACCGGCAGGCCGGCTAGGGCCCTGGAAATCTCCTCGGCGGGGTAGTCGTAGTTCTGCAACTGGCCGGCCTGGTAGGCGATGTAGGACTGCATGTCGAAATGCCCGTGTCCGCTGAGGCCGAAGAGGATGGTCTTCTGCTCTCCATCTCGCTTGGCAACCAGGGCTTCGCGGATGGCCGCGGCGATGGCATGGTTGGATTCCGGCGCGGGAATGATGCCCTCGGCGCGGGCAAATTGAATGCCGGCGGAAAAGGCGTCGAGCTGCTGAACCGAGGTGGCTTCAATCAATCCCAGGTCCATGACGTGCGAAACCAGCGGGGCCATACCGTGGTAGCGCAATCCGCCCGCGTGAATGCCCGGAGGCATGAAGTTCGAGCCCAGCGTGTGCATCTTGACCAGCGGGGTCAGATGGCCGGTATCGCCAAAGTCGTAGGCGAAGTGGCCCTTGGTGAGGGTGGGGCAGGCAGACGGCTCCACGGCCACGATGCGGGCGTGGCTCTGGCCCTTGAGGTTGCGGCCGATATACGGCATGGTCAGCCCGGCAAAGTTCGATCCACCGCCCGCGCAGCCCAGGATGATGTCGGGCTCGTCGCCAGCCATGGCCATCTGCTCAATGGCTTCAAGGCCGATGACGGTCTGATGCAGCAAGACGTGATTCAACACGCTGCCCAGCGCGTACTTGGTGTTGGGATCTTTTGCAGCCACTTCAACAGCCTCTGAAATGGCGATGCCGAGGGAGCCGTTGGAGTCGGGATGCTCGCGCAGAATGGCGCGGCCCGACTCCGTCTCTGTGCTGGGGCTGGCGGTGACTGTGGCGCCGAAGGTTTCCATCATGGCGCGGCGATAGGGCTTTTGGTCATAGCTGACGCGGACCATGTAGACCTTGCACTCCAGGCCAAAGAAGGCGCAGGCCATGGCCAGGGACGATCCCCACTGGCCGGCTCCTGTCTCAGTGGAAAGCCTCTTGGTGCCTTCCATCTTGTTGTAGTAGGCCTGCGGCACGGCGGTGTTGGGCTTGTGCGAACCGGCGGGGCTAACGCCTTCGTATTTGTAGTAGATATGGGCAGGCGTATCCAACGACTGCTCGAGGCGGCGGGCGCGATAGAGCGGCGCGGGACGCCACTGTGCATAGATTTGCCGCACTTCGCCGGGAATCTCGATTTCGCGCTCCGTGCTGACTTCCTGAAGAATCAGGGCCATGGGAAACAGAGGGGCCAGATCGGCAGGGCCGATGGGCTGGAGCGTGCCGGGATGCAGCGGCGGCGCCATGGGCTTGGGCAGGTCGGCGGCGATGTTATACCAGGCAAGTGGAATGCGCGATTGCGGCAGGTTGTATTGGATGGTTTCCATGCCGGAAATTGTACCAGCGGCGAAGGACTTTTGGCCGTGACCCTGCGTCCGGAAGCCGCAAAGGGCCGGCCGGGACGCCCGGAGCCGTTCGCGGCGGTCCAATGTGAACAGAAGCTGGCCTGAGGCACGGCTAGGATGATGCGCAGGGGTGAGGCGATTCAGTCGTACGAAAAGGCTTGTCCAGTTTCTTGCAAGCTCCCGTAGAGGTGCGTAGATGCCCGCAGACCAGATTTTGATGGAAGCCCGAAAGCTCCGCAGAGTGAGTGACAGCCTCGACATACTGGCGGAGCGTGATGCCCCCATCTCGAAGGAACTCTCCCTTATTTCGGGAAGCGTTCGCAACTTAGCCGTCGTGCTGGAGAATCTGGTGGCGCTGTGGCTGGGGCGGGGTCCCTGAGTACGATTCTTTGGGCAACTGAGGAAGTTAGAAGTTATCCGTTATAAGTCACGCGTGTTAAGGGTTCAAGAGATGATTTGCATGACTTGCCAAGGGAGTTACTATCTCATGCTGTCTGATGACCACCTGCCTGATGACCAGGGACCGCTTTATTCATTGATCGAAAGAGAGGGTTTTGTTATGACGAAGAAGAGCCGGTTAGAAATGGCACGAGAGATTGTGGCGAGAGTGAAAAAAGAGATGGACAGGCCGCGGCTGACGGCTTCGGTCCGCAACGGTGAGACGGGCCTGATGGTAACGGTTGTTAAACGACCCACGGTTCCTTAGTGCGATAGACTCCGCGATTCAGTCTCCAGCTCTCGGTTTCCCGTTCCCTGCCCTCGGCTTCCTAGTCTTCAAAGGAAGCTGGGTGACGATGCATTCGATAGAATACATGGCGACGCAATGGATGGCCCGCCGACAGGCTGGGGTGGTCAAAGTCCGAGGCGGAATCGTGGACCATGCCGATCTTTTCCATCACGCGGCGGGAGCGCAGATTATGCGGGACTGTGAAAGAGACCAGGCTGGGTAGCGAGAGCGTTTCAAAGGCGTACTGAACCACGGCGCGAGCGCCCTCGGTGGCCAGGCCGCGGCCCCAATGGTCGAAGGCGAGACGCCAAGCTATCTCAACAGCGGGCATGAAGGGCGCGTCGAAGGATGGGACGTGGAGGCCGATGTAGCCGATGAATACCTTGCCCTCGATAAGTTCGGCCGCAAAGACACCGAAGCCGTGACGGTCAAAGTGATGGTCGATGCGGGCAATCAGATCGTCAGAGGCTTGCGGAGAAAGCAGGCCGGGCATGAACTCCATCACGCGCGGGTCGGCGTTGATCGCCCGGAAGGGTTGGCGATCAGAGGGGCTCCAGCGGCGGAGCTGGAGACGGCTGGTGGCGATGGTTTGCGTCATGGGGGGCAAGTAACCTGCCCCTCCATTGTTGCTCAGAAATGCTGCTGGGGAAACTGGCTGCCAAACGATGAGGGATGAAGTTGCGGGACGGAGCCGCCATCAATCAGCCAAGCACCATCACCACGGCTCCGGCGGTGATAAGCAGGCCGCCCATGAGAGCCGGGGCGGTGAGCTTTTCGCCCAGCAGCAGCCATGCGAAGACCATCACCAGCGGCACGCTAAGCTTATCCAGCGGGGCCACTCGTGAGGCCGGTCCCAACTGCAATGCTCGGAAGTAACACAGCCACGACAAGCCGGTGGCCAGGCCGCTGAGCCCTAGAAAAAGCAGCGTCCGGCGGTCGAGGGCGCGCATCTCGCCATGCTTGCCAAGCGCCAGCGCAATGCCCCAGGCAAAGATTACAACGACGGTTGTGCGCAGTGCCATGGCCAGGTTTGAGTCCACATGCGCCACACCCACCTTGGCCAGCAGGGCGGTGGCGGCAGCAAAGACCGCTGAGAGCAATGCCCATCCAATCCAGCTCATGGAGCTATGGTACGCGCCGGACGCCGAGCTGGGATGGTCTACACTCGACTTTATGAAGACCGGCCGCGCCAGCAAGACAGCCCTCCGCGTCGCCATCCGCCGAGCAGCGCACCAGATCGTGGAGCAGCCCCGCATTCTCGACGATCCCATCGCGGTGCCGTTGCTGGGCCCCGGGTTTGCCCGTGACATGGAGCGCGCATCGCACCGGGTTGGGCGGGACTTTCGTGCCTTCATGGCCGCCCGCAGCCGTTTCACGGAAGACCGGCTTGCCGAGGCCGCTGCCAAGGGAGTTGCACAGTACGTAATCCTCGGCGCAGGCCTCGATACCTTCGCCTATCGCAATCCATTCCCGGCGGTGCGGGTCTTCGAGGTGGACTTCCCCGCGACGCAGGCGTGGAAGCGGGAGATGCTGGACGAAGCCGCCATCGCTTTGCCGGCCAATCTGACCTTTGTACCCTTGGATTTTGAACACAAGGCGCTGGCTGAGGGGCTTGCAGAGGCGGGATTCGACGCGGGCACCGCGGCATTTTTCGGCTGGCTGGGAGTCGTGCCCTATCTCACGCTTGAGGCCTTTCGCGCCACGCTGAGCGCCATCGCGCAACTGCCCTCCGGAACCGCTGTCAGCTTCGATTACGCAATAGCCCCGGAGACTCTCAGCCCGCGTGGCCGCACCGCGTTCGATGCGCTTGCCAGGCGCGTGGCCTCCGCAGGCGAGCCCTTCCAGGTATTCTTCACGCCGCAAACGATGGAAGCGGAACTGCGCCGCGCCGGTTTTCACCGCTTCGAGCAACTCGACTCGGATCATTTGAATGAGATCTACTTCAAAAACCGCGCCGACGGACTGAAACTCTCGGCTGTGAAGTTGGGCATGTTGGTGACTGCCTGGGTGTAGTAGGTGGGTGTGGTGTAGTTTCCGCGTAGCCAGCGATCCAGGCCTGGACCGGCAACGGGAGAAAGCCCGCACAAAACTATGCAACCAGTCGTCTCAAACTTGCAGACACATGCCGTTGCGGCAAAAGTGTAAACACCCTGAAGGCGGAGACGCATACAAGCCGGTGTTCCTCGAGTGCGTACCGAGCGCGTTCCATTTCGACATTCTTGTAGGCTGCGAACTTCGCGCAGACCCTAAAACATTCCGAGGAACGAGCCGCGAGGCACTCACAGAGCCCAGCCTTAAAAGCTCGTTCCAGATCTCTACAGATTGGGCAATTCATACCTAGGCTCCCCCCCCGGCGTTCTGCCGGATCAACAGTAGCTTAGATGCGGTCGCAACCTAGAATGTGCCTGACATCTCGATCGGAGCGATATGCGAGACAGGGAAAGAGTGTTCCCGTGTGAAGTCTTCGACAAAACTTAGTTTGCCCACCAATAGCTTGTCCGGCTTGATCTTCGAAGAATGGTCTCGACCGGCTTGTCTCAACGGTCTGAATGGATGCCGTCTCTTATCACGATTCACGGATAGGCGATTCTTTACAAGGCATTTCTTTAAGAGGCTCATTGCAGCTCCCTTCGTTCGGTTGCGCACTTAAACCGTTCGTATGGGCGAGATTCAGAAACCTTCCAGATTGAGAAGCTCCATATAACTTCTCAATCTGGAATCGAGCAAGCGTCTGCTTTTGGCGCTCTACTGCCCGGAATAGATCACCGGTACCGGCGCACCCTTTGGAGAAGACAGGTACCCTGTCACCGTGTTCTTGGCGCTTACATTGTTGACCACAATCTCAAACAACATGGGTTCCTTGCCGCTGTAGAACTGAAGCGGTTCGTTCAGGCTCTTGTCCTTCTTCTCGTACTGCTTGTCGTCGGAATAGACGGCGAGGGTGTACTTGCTCTTCTTCGAGTCGGCTCTCTTCAACTCCAGGCTCACTGTCCCCACCTGCTTCTTCTCACCCCTCACCAGCGTGAATGCGTAGTAGTTCCGGTCGCCTCTGTGCTTCAAGATTTCCAACTCCTCCCCATTGCGAGCAATCAGGCTGCTGTGACCGTTCAGATCCCCTTTCATCGAAGTCAACTGAACGTTGGTGTCGGCCAGGTCACTCTGCGTCTTGGCCACATCGGTCTTCACGCCGCCGACATCCGTCTGCACGTCGGTCACGGCACTGGAGACTGCGGCTACCTGCCCCTCGGTCTCTTTCTGCGCCGTTGCCAGGCGTGCTGCCGTCCGCTCCCCGCGAACCTCGCGAACCTGTAGCTCCGTCGCCCGTGTATCCAATTGCTTTTGCGTCAGGCCCAGCGAGGTCTTCAACTCGTCCGTGGCCACATTCAGCCGCAAATCGGTATTCTGCAGCGCCGCACTCAGCTTGGTGTTCTGCGCCGTGGCATCCGTCATAGCCTGCTGCTGAGCATCTATTTTGTTACTCAGTGTGTAGTTCCAGATAAGTCCGCCTAACCCAAAAACCATAGCCGCCGCGACCGCCGTCAATAGTGCGCCGGAGTGCGTTTTGGGAGTTACTTCAACAATTTCATCTGTCATCTGTTTCCTTTCACCTCTGGCTTGCCCTACGGCAACCCAGGCTGGCGCTGTGAGGCCCGTTAGGGGGCGGGCCGTGTAATTTCATTCTGCTACGAAGTAACCGCAGTCTGTGCTATGTGTTCTGACCTTCGCGGGTGCGCCTGATCGTGGAGATCTATATCACGCCTCTTTCGATGAGTAAGCGCCGCTGGCTGCCAGTTGCATGGCTATGTCGGCTGCCGGGGTGCTAGTACCGAGACATTGAAGCTCGACCGTATAGGTTGCAATCCCCGCGCCAATGTGATCATTGCGCAGTAGAAATACCTATGCAGTTCATATGGTTCAACTTAGACAAGGCGGCCGAGCTGAAATGGAGTTAGTCCGAAGCTTCCCGCCTGCCGCTGGCTATGTAATTGCTTCCAAGGTGCGTGTTTCTTATACGGTAGAGACGGACGGTACGGCCTATTCTGCCTCGGCGTGGTCCAAGCCAGCAGGGTTATGTCAGATAGCCTTCCAATACAGACAAAACCATCCTGATCGACATCATCGGCGCAGACGTGCCAACCTGTATCGAGCAGTTGGATTTGGATCATTTGAATGAGCTCTACTTCAAGAACCGCGCCGACGGCCTCAAACTTTCTGCTGTGAAGCTGGGGATGCTGGTGACTGCCTGGGCGTAAGAATTGCGAATGAACGGAGACACTACGATGCGGAAGGTCAGGGAAGCGCGAGAGACAGATAGAGACCAACTGATGAGTATGCGGCTGTCGCTTTGGCCTGAGCAAACGCCGGAAGAGCTTCTCGAAGAGCTGGACAACCTACTGAGCACCGGCAAAAGCGGCACGCTTCCAGGCGCGGTTCTGGTGTCGGAGGACGAGGATGGCGCCTTGACCGGTTTTCTGGAAGTTGGGCTGCGCTCCCACGCCGATGGTTGCGATACGGCGCGTCCTGTGGGCTTTGTCGAGGGCTGGTTTGTTCAAGAGGTATCCCGCGGACAAGGCATCGGCACGGAGCTGATGCGGGCGGCCGAGGAGTGGACCCGCGCACAGGGCTGTCGTGAACTGGCCTCCGATACGCCGATCGACAACCATGCATCGCAGAGGGCGCATGAGGCGCTCGGTTTTGAAGTAGCGGACCGTTGCGTTCATTTTTGCAAGGCGATTTGATCGTCGGCGAGCCGTTCCAGCTCCTCTTTACGTCCAAGACTGAAATTCACAGCTGTGGCGGACCCGCATCGTGGCGCAACGACGTACATACCGAAGGCTGTGGCACTTGCAAGAGTGTCACAACAGGCGCGCGCTCTGGCCCAGCAATGCGATAGTTTGTTTCCTGGGTGCTTTATGAAGTGGCAGTCAAAAGGTGTTCTGATGCTTCTATCTGTCGTCGCCGTTGTTGCCGGCGCTCAATCCCCGACTCAGGATCAAAGTACAGCGCAGGAAACTCAGGTACGCGGGTATTGGGTCGATCCATCCACCGGACTCATGTGGGCGGGGAAGGACAACGGCAAAGACGTGAATTTGCGTCTTGCAACGAAGTATTGCCGAGACCTGCGGCTAGCCGGCTACTCCGACTGGAGGCTGGCAATGATCGATCAGCTACAGGGAATCTCTGACAAGAACGTCGATGCTCCCGGGAAGGCCGGCTACGGCAGGCTTCGGAATGTCACCTGGCATATCAAGGGAGACTTATTTCTGACAGGCGTTGCATGGAGTAGCAATCTCAGAGATGATGCTCAGGGTTATGCGTGGGGCTTCGACTTTTACAATGGGATTCGGTGGGAAGAGGATACCTCCTTCTACACCGGTCGGCGTGCGTTGTGTGTGCGGAGTTCGAACGTTGTCCCGCCCCCTCAATCGACCGTCGCCACAGTCGTCGGCGCTCAATCCTCGACCCGGGACCGAGGGTTGGTGCAGGAGACTCAGTCGCGTGGTTTCTGGACCGACCCATCCACAGGTCTGATGTGGGCGGGGAGGGATAACGGTAAAGATGTGAGCTGGAAAGGTGCGGTGAAGTACTGCCGTAATCTCCGATTGGCCGGATATTCAGACTGGAGGCTGGCGACAATTGCTGAGTTGGGGACAATCTACGACCGTAATGCCAATGTTCCCGGATTATTTGGTTCGGGCAAAGACAATCTCTTTACATGGCACGTGAAGGGAAATCTGTTCCTTACCGGTGATGAGTGGAGCGGTGAACAGGGGATAGATGACCGCGGACATCCTGACGGCTACGCATTGTACTTCGACTTCAACGAAGGGCAATCGAGGGACGACCCGACCGGGTGGCCTTATTCCTTCGCCAATAGCCGCGCGTTGTGCGTGCGCGGTTCCGGAAAGTGATTTGGGCAATTTGATCCTTCGGTCCATTGATCACGTTGTTGGCTTGGTGGCTGTCCGTCCTCGCTGGATCTGGCCGTATCGCCCCGTATCGGAAACTACGCCACGACCAACCGGCGTCCCAGCAACGCTCGCGCGTTAAGATGAGTCATGCCCCGCTTCGCTCTTACCACGATCACTTTTGCCCTGTTCACGCTCTCCGGATGTGGCTACCACTCGCTGGGCGCGGCAACACACCTGCCGCCCGATCTGCATACGCTCAGTGTGCCGGTGTTTGCCACGCGCACCGAGGCTTATCACACGGAAACGGTGATGACCGATGCGGTGATCCGCGAGTTTGCCGCGCGCACGCGGTTCCGCGTGACGCCGAGCGAAGGCGGTGATCCCGACGCGGTGCTGCATGGGACGATTCTCAAGGAAACGGTTGCGCCGCTCACCTATAACTCCTCGACGCAGCAGTCCTCCAGCTTCCTCATCACCCTGGTGGTTTCGGTCACGCTCAATGGCCGGGATGGCAAGGTTCTCTATGAGAACAAAAACTACGTCTACCGCCAGCAGTACCAGTCCACCACCGATCTGCCCACCTTCTTGCAGGAGAACCCGGCGGCGGTGGAGCGGCTCAGCCGCGAGTTTGCCCGGCAGCTTGTGGCCGATGTGCTGGAAGGGTTTTGAGGGGTCGCGAAGAAGTTCGGTGCTTTGAAAGGGCACGGCTTCAGCCGTGCCGTGAAACGACCCAAAACGGAAGCGGCTTTAGCCGTCGAGAGAATGCAATAGGGGGTGTTGTGAATACGCGAAGTGATACGACGCCGAAGCCGGGAGAGATGGCGGTCATCACAAAGCTGCCCCCTGGTTTCCTGATTGACTTGCCGACCGAAGATCAGCGCGCCATTTCTGAAGTAGTGGGGAAACCAATTCTCCTAAACGAGTACGACGAGGATGGAAGAGCCGAGCTGGAGTTTACTGACCAGCGGGGTGTAATCCATTTCATCTATGTTCGTTCGGAATTTCTGCGATCAGCATGATAGAACCTGAAGCCCACTCTTGCCATTTGCCGGTTTTCCTGAAGCCGCGCCCTTTCAATGCAGTTTTGCACAGGCGTTGCCGGGGAGCTTGTTTCTGGTTTGGGTTTTGGTCCCTTTTTCCTCATGACATTGGATTCACCGCTTCGGGGACGGTATTCTGGAGGCGCATGATCCTTGCATCCATCTGCCGCGAACTGGCCTCTCGGAGAATCGTCCGTTGAGCGCCTCGCGCTGGGGCGCGGGATTTGCCGCCGTGGGCCGCTTTGTGGCCGAGATTGAGGCTGCCGCCGCGGGCACGGGTCCGCTGCGGCCCGGCTATGTGCTGGCCGGCGACGAGGTTTTCCTGCTGGACCGCTGCCGCAAGGCCGTGCTCAAGGGCTTTGTGCCGCCGGATCTGCGCGACTATTGCCTCTCCGAACTCGACCTGGCCGGGACTTCGATCTTCGAGGTACTGGACCGCGCGCAGACTCCTTCGCTGATGGCGCCGTTCCAGGTGATCTTTGTCCGCAACGTGAAGCAGCTTTATACGCGCGGCGCCAAGAAGGACGAGTTTGCGGCGCTGGA
>Ga0302140_10011874_pt1 | contig 10701 bp, 9 predicted proteins | sample I_Bog_E1_1_FD_202095 | JGI IMG/M metagenome (GOLD analysis project Ga0302140, IMG submission 202095) | Peat permafrost microbial communities from Stordalen Mire near Abisko, Sweden - I_Bog_E1_1 | ecosystem: Environmental > Terrestrial > Soil > Wetlands > Peat | place: Sweden: Abisko, Stordalen...
TGTTAGGTCGTTCATGGTCCGGGGGGGATCGGACCCGCGTGCTGCTATCATGTCTAATCATATCAGATGGATTGCTGTGCGAGTGCGAGGTGCGAGTGAAGTGTGTATGTACGCTTAAGGTTGTGAGGGTGGATGTAGCTAGCGATGGGCCCAGACGAACCAGTCAGAGCCCGCCGTGCCCTGATCTTAGATTAGATTTCGCCGCAGGCAAGGGTCCACTACCCAAACGTCTGACCTCGACTTCTGGCACACATCCCAACTCTGCTCTTCAAGCCGACTTGGGACGAATCCACAATTGAAGCCAGAAACATCTCCGCCTCCAGCATGTATTCGACGAAGCTTTTTGGCTCCGGATGATAGCTCTTGGTATTGCTTGATGTTTTCTTGGTATTGCTTGTTCGTGCAGTCTTGGTGGAGCTCGTGCGGTGCAGCGAGGATCAACACTTTTCCCCTGCGCGAGGTCTTGGCATAACAAACAATTCAAGCATTAACTGTCCGCGTAGTGGTCTGATTTTTCTCGGCGAAGCCTATACTCCGAAGACATCAAACCATTGTGACATCGGAATTTTCTCCAATTGGCAAGCCTGCGAGTGCCGGTGGCATGGGTGTGTCCCGCGCCCCATCTGATTACAATAAGGTTTCTGTGCCTTGAACCGGATTCCTCACTCCAACCATGCTCTTCGAGGACGCCATTTAACGTCAAGGAACAGATGCACCAGAGTACTCTCAGGATATCCACCCACCAAAGATAAAGTCAAAGGGTCTTCGTGAAGTTTGAAGTGTCTGCTTGATCTGCAGAGCGAGTATAAGCTTGTCTGAAGTATCTTTGTACCCATGCCGAGCAAATCGACATCCACCGTTTGCATAGCCAACCTTGGAAGGGCTCTGTTTCGTCATGATCCAGTCGGGAAGTCAAAGTCCGGCCAATTCAAGCTAGCTGAGCCGCCAGTCTCGATGCTGGTTGACAGCTGCCATCCGAGGTTTCTTCCTTCTGATCGGCACGTTTCAACCTTGTCTCATCGCAGGATCTGATTAAAACTTCAATGTGGGTACTGCCGCGAACGCACAGATCAAGGCTCCCAACCGAGCCAATCCTTCTGACTTTCCCTGAGCAACAAACTTTACTTTGATCAAGCATGATGTTGGAAGCTTGAATCATGCTCGAGCGCTTTGGAATCAAAGGTGGATTCGCTGGATTGCAAGTTTGTGCTCATCCTTTCGACTCGCTCGATTGTGTCAGGGACCGAGAAGGCTTCTAAGTGCAGTCGCCAAGAGCTTCTTGTCCCGGCAAAAGCTCTGTCTGGTTCAGTCGTAAGATCGAATTTAGAACATTTGTTTCCCTTGGCAAATATCTAACGACCAAAACGCCAAGAGCATTCCCTGAGAACCATCGAAATGCATGACGCTTGGACTGCCTTGCGCAGCTTCCAGGTCCCCGTATCCGTTTCTCGATTCCACCCGTAACAACTTGGACGATTTGTCTGGCCGAAGTTCACGGGACATCCAATGAGGCTGCATGAGTCAGAGTAGAAGTCTCCTCGCCTCATTGAATTTGGTTGTACTTTTACCATCCCTCACTTCCTTTCTCACGATGCGAGATCGATCGCCAGAAACTGCATGATTCCTCGTTCTTGTCTCTTCTCATCGTGCTCAGTTCGTATCTTCTCTTTCGACATCACATACACCCGACCATACCTCCAATTTCCTTCATCCCACTGCTGATTGTACGCCATCATCGTTCGGATAGATGATAGCATGGTACAGAGTGCGTGATTGCGATTCGAATGCTTTTGTCGAGAAAGCGAGAGCGAGAGCGAGGCCCCTGTTTTCCGTCCGTCTCTTCACTTCGTTACGTCGAGGGCCAAGCGGTCGCCTACGTCTGATGAACAACGATTTTCCTTCGATTGTGCCAAGTCTTGCGCAGTCCTTGGTTGTGGAGATGACGGCAAGGCTTGGCAAGTCCGTCTGAAAGTCGTATCCATAGCCAAGAGATCGAACATCAGCTTGGCGAACCTCTGTCTTCGAGTTTCGAGATTCCCCACATCCACAAAGTCCAAGAGATTCAAATCTCCTCGGTACCTTGGCAACGTGTTCTTGAAACTTTTCCGGGGAAGAACGAACTTTGTTTCTCCAGACGGCCCACAAGTGGTCTGATGTTTTCGAAAACAGCCAAGGAATCGAACCATCGTCGAGCCCAGAGACGAAGCATGTATCATGAAGATATCGATGTGGAGAAGTACCAAACTATAAGAAGTTCATGTTCTCTCTGCGCTCCCCTCCAGTCAAGCTGCTCGGAGAGAGAATTCAACATTTGTGGGGGCCCCTCGCGCGCACGTCGACAAATACACAGCAGCAGTGCCAAGGCTGTGAATATATGACTTTGGAAGCAGGATCCATTCAGCTTGTCCACAAGGTCATTTGCACCGCTTGGTTATGAACATTGCGCACTCCTCCAGAGAAACGGGGCACCAAGATCGAGGAGTTTGAGGCTTAGGAGGCGTGACCAAATGATAAAACCACGAATCGCACCCAAGAAGAGATCTAGGTTTCGTCCCCACGCCATGGAACGTCGACATCGGTCGTTTGGGATGTTTGTCGAGAATTCCTGGCTTGCGGTGGTCGTGGTTCCGGAGACAGAGGATGAGATTGGTCCTGATTCTCCTTCAACGCTTCATCGGTCCCCCACCTCATGACAACTATAGTTTGAATGAAAGAGTTCCTATGAATTTCTTTCCAGAGACTTCTGAGGCGCACGGCAACTCATCACCACTGAAGCCCGTCATTCGAGGTTGGATCCTTTCAGGATGTCCAGATTGTCCACGTAGAACAGTCGATGCACCTCTGGTATATTGCTCAGAGCATTAATCTCTTTCCACATCAAGGATGCCGGGAGAGCCAACAGACAATTGGTCTTCGGGAGTTCCTCGACCTTATGACGTCCATGGATTGAGTTGAACGTGCAGGAATTTCTTGGGTGAAAGGTAGCGTCACTAGTGTCTGACAAGAGAAATGGAAAGGTTGGCAAACAGAAAACGACGGGAGAGACGCATATTTGGATACATTTGCTTTGGCACCGCGATTACCGTTATATGCGATGGTGGATGGTAGCTGAAAGACTCGCGTAAGGATTGAGTGTACCGGAGCTCTTTGGGCCATTGGCAGGCCATCGAAGAAGGCAAGCAACGGCCAAAGAAATGGGCACACCGCTGCAATCCCCTAGAGCTTTGGGACATTGTACCTTGCGTATATTGAATCGAGGGCGTCCACGCGACCCGGGCACTGGATCAAAAGTCTCGATGGTTCTCAACCAAACAAAGGTATGACCTGCATGAGGAGATCCGAGGCTTGCCGTTTGTGACGCGCAAAGGAAGAGGAGCAACAGGATCCAGCAAACAAATTCACAGCCTTGCGTGCAAATGAGAGATAGTTGAAAGAATGCCCTGGGTCCTGGATTGAAAGGAGAGAAAACTGTGGTCACGTGCAGCCAATTTTAGCGCAAAAGCCAAAGTTTGCTCGGCGCCGTGCCGCACCGAAACTTGAAGCCACTTCTTTCCAGTTCTCTCGCTCCTTCCTCTTTCCATCTCACCCCATCTTGCTCTTCTTAGGGTTTTGCCTCTCCTCCCAATTCTTTTGCACATCTTCAACATCGATTTTGGGAACAGCCGCTTAATCCGCCTCGAAACATCCGTCCAATCTTCTCCAGCACTCGAATACCATCCCCACCGAACATTTCTTCGCACAAGACTCGTACGCTTCCAGGAGAGGAGAGACAGCTAGTATGCCACTGATAGTCGGCGATAGGCAGGCAATGTCTTCCCCCGAGCCACGTTCCGTGAAACGCCCCAGTAAGCCAGAAAGTGTGTAGTCGCCGCCCTCTGTACCCGCCGATATCGTTCTGGTGGTTCGGGCGCGGAAAGAGGCGACTCACAACTCCAACTCCCCCGCAGATCATTCCCTCTTTTCCCTCCTCCATTGCTCCCATTCACTCAACGTCCTACAATCAAGTTCGATCCCAACATCGATCTCAACACAGCAAAAGAATTATCCAACATAATTCCTTGTATAGCAGCTGATCTTCGTCGCGATGTCAGGAACCCAATCGGCACCGCCTCCAGCCCTCCCACGCCTCCAGGCCGAGCAGCACGTTCCTATCTCGTCCTCCGACAAGGACTCGCAGCGCCTGATCGTCGTTCTCTCCAATGCCAGTCTCGAGACCTACAAGGCCAGCTACGGCAGCAACAGACCGGGTGGCCAGAAAGAAGAGAAATACAGCCTCTTGAACTCGGGTATGAATTCAATTGCGTGCTTGGAGCTCGAACTCAATACTGATCGAGGTTCGATAGATGAACACATCGGCGTCATGCGCAAGATGAACCGCGACATTAGCGATGCCCGACCTGATATCACTCACCAGGTTTGCAGAGGTGTGATTCAGCATCACAATAAATGCTGACTGTCGCAGTGCCTCCTTACCCTCCTCGATTCTCCGATCAACAAGGCGGGCAAACTACAGATCTACATCCATACAGCCAAGGGGGTGCTTATCGAAGTCAGCCCGACCGTCCGCATCCCACGTACCTTCAAGCGATTCGCTGGTCTGATGGTCCAACTCCTCCACCGTCTCTCTATTCGATCAGTCAACTCGCAAGAGAAGCTGCTGAAAGTCATTCCAAACCCAATCTCCGACCATTTACCGCCGAATTGCCGCAAGATCACGTTGAGCTTCGACGCCCCGCTGGTACGAGTTCGGGAATACGTGGAGAATTTGAATGACAAGGAGAGCATCTGCGTGTTCGTCGGGGCGATGGCCAAGGGCACGGATAACTTCGCGGACGAATACGTGGACGAGAAGATCGCCATCAGCAACTACAGCCTGTCCGCCAGCGTCGCTTGTAGCAAGTTCTGCCACGCCGCAGAGGATGTATGGGGCATCGTCTAGTCAGCCTCGCGTCATTCCTCCCCTGACTGGGTCGCCCCCTCGACTCAACAATACAGCAGGCATTGGGCGGAGGATTACAAGGGAGATCTCGTCGATTTCAAAGGTGAAAGCGGGGCCACTGGCATTTGCTGCGATACCAACATCGTATGCTGTGCCTCTGGTCGCCGGGCTTGGGTGTCTGTGTGCTCTGTCTCTGTTTTTACAACCAAAACATCAGGCGTTCAACATCAGATCCAAGACGCTCTTTTACGAAAGTCGTCTTAGTAGATACCAACTCAACTTGGTTCTACATCTCTTTTTATTCTTGATCCGGCTGCTTAGTGGCAGCTGGATCCGTTCCCCCTTTGGCTGGCGAATGGCAGGATTCGATCGGATGGAGATCGTAGTTACTTGAAGGGAAGCCCATTGGGCAGCGACATCGGTATCAATGCGCCTCTACTTGAGCGGCTACGGAGCGGAGCGGCTCGCGAGTCATGGCGTGGGCGTAGCCTCACATCCCAATGTATTCAGGCTATCACGAAGGCAATGCGAGATCATCTTCTCAAGCATCAATTTCCAACCATCTTGCAGGCTCAGCCTCGAAGCATTTCCAGATTCCCAACAGGAAGCTCTTGCAGTACGGTAAGGTGTCACCAGCTGCTGTACTACAGCACCACTGTACCCCTCCCACCACTCATTCCGCTTCGCCCCAACCTCACACATCACAATCTCCCAGGGCTGGCTGCATGTCAGTGCAATGCATCCGTGCCTGTTCTCATGCATGCTCACGCTCGCCCAAAGTCTCCTGCTCCCATACAGACAAATGCACATGCACTTCCTCGCCTCGCAACCCCTCATTGGCTCGCAGCACCTACCCCGCCGCCGACCCCGCCAAATAGGAATCCTTCCCTCCCTCTATCCTCCTTCTCCTCGCGTTATCTGCCACGTTTCCCTGTAGCCAGTCGCCTTGCCCCCAATTTCGACCAGAAGGGGATGCACTGATCACCAACCACTGGCGGGAGATCAGCCCTTCCCTCTGTTCAGGCATTGGAGACCCGTCGTGTGGTGCGGGGGTCACGAGTGTCTTCGCCTCGTGCGATGCCTGTGCAAGGTTTTATAAGACCTGACGATCTGAGACCCTTTTCGTCAACAGTTGTTGCTTTTTCAGCGAAATTTTCTCTCTTTTCACGCGCAAGTACTTATACCTTCCGCATTCTGATCTGACGTTCTTTTCCTTCGCGGCACGAGACACGGGAGCCATGATCGGGTCGGCGCGTGCCTGAAGTTCTGTCTCTCCACGTCCCGATTCTCGGCTGAAGGGTCAAAGAAAGGTGGCCCAACAGCCTCGTCTTACCGCCTCTTGACGCCCAACTTCGCAGCGGCCCTGGCTGCCCCTTGCAAAAGCAGTCTAGTGTCTACAACGGGAGGCTCGCCTGTCTAGATTTAAAGAGGGGAGCGCGACCCACCGCTCGATGTCCCCGCCGTTTGTGCAAGAGTCTAACAACCACGCGCGCCCTCCCCTCCTCTTCGTCACGCACTTACCCTCCGCATCCTCTTTCTACGCTTCTATCATCCAGCCCCTCGGCCTGCAATTCCTGCCCCCGAACCTCCCTTCCCCGCTCAATCTAGGCCTCCCGACGCAGACGATCTCCAACCCCGTCCTGAATTACGGGTACCTGACCCAAGGCCCGGCTGGCTTGAAGAGTGTCACCGTCTTCTCAATCACCCAAGGGCGACCAGGCGCGGTCATCCCAGCGAAGATCACGCTGAGTGCGAGCACCGAGGCGGCAGTCAAGGAGTTCTGGAAGAAGAGCGCGCTGCTCAACAAGGGCGTGCGGACACCTAGCAAACTCGAGTTTCTGGACGGAGTTAGCGAGACACAAGAAGAGGGCATCGTTGCGAGAACCAGGGATTTTGATGGGAATATGCTCGAGGCAGTTTACAGAGCGAGGGATCGCGTGGCTGGCTATGGGGCTTCCTATGGGGGCGCGAGGAGAGATGTGATTGAGCCTGTAGCCACGGAGAGGGAGGCTAGACGCGTACTGGAGTGGCAGGAGCAAGTTGCGAGAAGCATTGGGGAGAGTGGTGGGAGCGGGGGAGCCGCGTCGGTGATTTCTTCATCTGATATCGTTGATGCTGGGTACCGACCAGCTGTCGTCCGGAGAGCGGACTCGTATCCCGTGCACGGTAGCGAGAGGGACCGGCCAATGAGGCTTGTGAGACGAGAGACGGTCACCACGGAGCATTACCGTCGCCCTGAGGAGGGAGGCAGAGGATTGAGTGGCAAGGCGGTCATCGGTACGTTGTTGGGTGCTGCTGCCGGCGCGGCGTTTGCTTACGCTATGGTGCGATCAGAATCGCCTGAGCGAGATCGTCGTCCTGCTCCTGAGCCCAGGAGAGCGAGCTACGGCCATCAGAATGAGAGGGTCTACACGCATATCGCGCAGAGTCCGAGGGAGAGAGCGCCGACGCGGAGTTATGTGTCAGCGAGAGATCCGGGCGGGCCGCGGTATGTGGATGTCGAGTATTTGGAGGCGGCGCCGCGAGTCCAGCAGATTGACGACAAGAGCTATGTTTCCCAACGTCCTGGACGCTCAGTGCAAAGTGGCAGTAGAGCCAGGAGTAGGAGTGAAGTGGGCCCGCGATATGAGCGGCCGCTGACAATTCTTCCTGCAAGGACGCAGTCGAGAGCAAGAAGTCCGAGCCAGAGTCAGAGGAGTAGCTACCAGACTGCCCGAGAACGAAGCCCCAGCAGGAAGACAGCCAGCCATGTGTCAAGCAGGAGTTACCATTCGCATTCGACGGCAAAGCAATCCCCTCCGCCCCCTACGAGCACGATCAAGATCCGTTCGGTGGCGAGTGAGAGGGAACGCCGAACCATGCATTCGGGCTTCGAGAGGGACGTGGAGAGAGCAAGGCAGGTGCCGCTGCCTATTAGTGTTGTGAGTGGGCCGGGGTATGCGGTGAGCGTTGCACCGAGTGATAGTGTGAGCAGTGTGGGCATCAAGAGGGAAAGGGAGAGGCTGAGGGACAGGATGAGTATTAGGGATGGAGGCTCGAGGGGTTGGTGAGAGGGATGATATCGACAGTACTTGATGGGAAACAGGACATAGATATTGGGATTGGGATGGATTGGGATGGATTCGGCATGGAAGGATGGAAAGGTGCATTTGGTTCGGAATGGGAATGGAAGGATTGGACGGTGCATTGGAATTGGGATGGGACTAGGGTTAAATGTGATGATGCATTCGGTCTACGACAGGGCTGAACCTCACGCTGCATTGGGACGGGTCTGGGACAAATGTGGATACGACTGCATGATTTATGAAAGGACGGAGTCTCTGGGATATACATCTGGGCCACGACTTAGATAATCAATCACTTGAGGATCTAATAATACTTTCTCCTTCAGCTGCTTTCAGCCTGGTCCCGTGCGACAGGTCCCGATTTCCCTGCTGCTTTGGGGTTGCAGTGGGTCGAAATAGCCTCGTTTAGGATGCAGCACGCGGCTCGTGCCAAGTTGTGAGTTTATTGACCGGCCAGAAACAGGGAATCTGAGAATGCGATGTGCAACAGGAGGAGCTCGAGCAGACCTTCGAGACATCTTCCCCACAAGGGAGGTTAGGGAGATCGTCTCGATTGTCTCTGACTAGAGAGCTCGCGGACGATCAGAGCTGGAGATGGTTGTTGTGACCTTGGTGGTTGGTTGGCTGCCCAGCTGATTTTCCCAGCGATCCCTGATCTGCCGAAGCCTTCCCCTCCCATTCGCTGCGTTGGGAAGGCTACGCCACTCAGCCACTTGCTCCTCAGCCTGATTTCATACCGACGACTTTCCTGTTTTGGTGCTCCAAGTCACAATTCCATGCTCCCCGTGCTGTGAGTTTGCATTCAAATAGACTGTCCTGCTCCTCCACAGGTGAAGTTTCACCTCCCCGCAGCGTGGAAGTAAGGTTAACGAGGTAAAGATCTCTCCCCCTGCGGGCTGCGCACAGCGTCATAGGGGTCCAATATTGCCCGTCTAGCCTCGTAGCTATCCCTGAACCGTCAGCTCTCCCACACTTCACTGAGAGCCTAGAACGTCCGCGCTGAAAGTTCGCGGGGCCTGCGAACTTGCCGTCACCATGGACATAGGCGATGCCGATCCTAGGGCCCACCTGTATGGGTATGGGCCCCGAGTGTACTGGAAGTCTCCAAAGAGCCGCTGGCAGTCCTGGTACACGGGCTCTCGACACTTCGTTGTCAACAGGACGACTCGTGTGCGCAGGCGGCTGATGGCGTTGCTTGGGAAAGAGAAAGAGAACGATGAGTACGGCACGACTCGATGAGCGAGAAGGCTTCCAGTGCATCGATGTTCCAGTGAAATGTGGAGGAGGTCCTAGCAATGTACGTCATTGGAGCTTCTGAGGGGAGGCAAGCAACAGCTGACAATGACTCGATCACCAGCTCCGACCCTGATGCAGCGCAAGATGCATGCCCAGAGCGAGTCTGCTAGGCATTCGAGCCTCGATCTCCAATTAGCTGTCCTGCGACATCTGCCTACCCCCGTCTTGGTCCTCTCGCCGAGCCGGAAAGCCGTGTGCTTGAATCGGGCTGCCGAACGGACCATTGGGAGTTCCAATCCAATACAGACGGAGACCAGTATACTCGGTCAAGGTCCTGGGGACCTAGGGATTAAGTTATTGTATAACAGGAGGTGGGATGTGGTTCTGGATAGACTTGTAGCTGCACATGAGGAGACTGTACTGGAGGGACGCCAATGTCCTGTCCACGAACTCGATGCCGTGGTCTCCAATACTGATCTTATGTACGACGACAGGCATTTCCGGATATTGGCTTCGATATTGTCGGCCGATGATGGACTGTACTTCCTGCTTTCATTTGAACGAGCTGCACATTTCGAGAAGAGGATCATATCCCACCATGAAGATCAAATATCCTTCCCAGATGGAGGCCATTCAGTCACGCCGAATGGAGTGCGGCACGACGTACCTGTCGAAGGTAGGAGGGACATCAACCGTATCAAAAAAGCCGTTTTCGACAGCAGTAACATTGCGTCGTTCATCTTGACCGTCGATGAGAAGTTCTACTTGACGAACAAGAAAACGAGGGAGATTCTCGGAGATGTGATGGGCGGAGCAGAAGGCTGCGATGGCTTGAGCTTGAGAGAGAGGTTGACGATCTGGGATAAACACTTCACAAGAAGGCTGGAGCCTGCTGAGTTTCCTGGGATGAGGCTGGTAAGGGCTAAGAAACCGTTCACGGACTACCGATGTGGTTTCACGCATACTATCACAGGAGATAAGATTGTCATGAATGTAAGTGGAGAATGCTTGTACGACGACGACACGGGTGAATTCATGGGCGGCATTTGCTGGTGCAGAGATCTGCAGGAGTACGGGGATTTTTTGAATGAACAGCAGCAACGGAATTTGAAGAGCCATGAGACGATTTGCAACTTGATGCCGCATCTAGTGTGGACAACTACGAATGACGGCAACTGCGACTGGTTCTCGCAAAGGGTAAGCTGATTGACCTCGATCTCGCTGCGACATAAACTGATTTGAAAACAGTGGTATGACTTCACGGGTATGACTGCAGAAGAATCTGTTGGATCTGGCTTTCAGAACGTCATCCATCCTGATGATCTTCCAGTGCTGATGGACAGATGGGAACGCCATCGAGTGCAGGGAAATGAATGCGAGGTTGAGGTCAGATACCGACGCAAAGACGGTGTTTACAAATGGATGCTTGCTCGAGCATGCCCGTTGAAAGACGAAGCAGGA
>Ga0302140_10011876_pt1 | contig 10700 bp, 12 predicted proteins | sample I_Bog_E1_1_FD_202095 | JGI IMG/M metagenome (GOLD analysis project Ga0302140, IMG submission 202095) | Peat permafrost microbial communities from Stordalen Mire near Abisko, Sweden - I_Bog_E1_1 | ecosystem: Environmental > Terrestrial > Soil > Wetlands > Peat | place: Sweden: Abisko, Stordalen...
GTAATTGTCGGCCTCGCGTAACTGGCTGCCTTTGCTACTTAAGCGGCAAAGGTAATGCCAGTGATGAGAGGGCTGGGAAGATCCAGAAGGGATATAATATAACGATAGCAAAGCAGGCTGAGAAGGAGGGCCTTGTCGTTTGTGAGACTGTGCACCAGATATATTGTTCTGTTCGTTGAGTTCTAGATCACGTCATTTCCTTGGATTATACACAAGTATATTGGACTCGGTTAAATATAGCGAACCCTAGTACTCGCAGGTCGATCTTCGATTATAATTCCTCTCTACTCTCTATACCCTTAACTTTCTTTCTATCTGTTTTACTTCCTGATTTCTCTTCTTTTCTTCTCTTCCTATATTCACAAAATCTGACGTTTCTGACGAAAGAAGAATAGTGCGCGTCACATGACCGGTCGTCCACTAAGCCTGCATGAGAGTCCGGAAGGGACCAAGACCCGATCATAACTGTCGGCCGCTGCCTTTCGTGGTTCGATCCTCGCTCCTTGTCCTTCAATTGGAAAAAGCAAAACGCTTGCTTCCTTTGGGGAACCTCTTGCATGCTTGGTGAGGCATGGTGGGGGAACCACTTCCCTGCCGATAAACCCTCTTCTCCAATCTGTAGCCTCTTACAGCAACGCTTCAGGAAGGCATGATCCTTCGGTTTTAGTCCCTCTGTCATCAAGTTTATCGATGACAAAAATCAGTCATCGTGACCAAGCCTGCAGCAAAGCAAATCCGACTCAGTGTAACTTCTCATCAACTACTGTGCCGTCCCGGGTATACTAGAAATGATTAGTTTCTTTACTTTGCTCTTGAGGCGCTTCGAAGGATTTGGCGAGTTTGCATCTCGCGGCACGGTATGCAGAGAATACGGGAGCGGGTTCTCGCTTGTCGTTTTCGGATAATTCAACTCTTTAGGCTCATTTCCCAGCTTGTGATCTGGCCTATGACATTTTGAAAGGTGGGGGAAGTCCTTGTAGGTACAGCAAGCTTGTGGCACAGTACCCAAGGAGTCCGAGTATCGCTTAAGTCTGTCGGCTAATTGACCTTCATCTCACCGCTCGCGATCTGGCCTATGATCTTTTAATGGCGGTATACTTAGGAGTCTATTGGTAGCAGCAAAGCAAATCCGCGGCACAGTATCACAGTATCGCAGCATCACGGTAGTACAAAGTTTCGCTTAAGTACTGCGGAAAGTTTACCTCTCTCTGCCCAACATCAATCTGACCTATTATCTTTTGAATAACGTCCTCTTGCTCGGGTTACAAAAGAGGAAGGTACTGTACTCAGCAGTGTGCCAGCACGTGCAGGTATGTGATGATACAGCACAGCGCGTCTGCAACTAAGCTTGAAGACGCGCGGCGCAGGGACACTAACAGCTCATCGATTGCTTCAAGCGCACCAATTCTCTACAAGATTCACACTCAAAAAAAGCAAGTAGGAGGCGGGGATGTGCTGTGGCTTTGTGATGGTGGATGGGAGAAGGCAATCGCCGTTGAAGACAGCACTTATCCTGACTAACTGAATTATCCTCTACGAGAATCTTACTCATGAAAACGCACCTAGGAGGCGAGGATGTGCTGTGGCTTTGTGATGGTGGATGGGAGAAGCCAATTACCGCTGAAGACAGCACGTATCCGGACTAACTGAATTATCCTCTACGAGATTCAACTCATAAAAGACGCAGCTAGGAGGCGAGGATGTACTCTGGCTCTCTGCAAAGGGAAGGGAGAAGGCAATTACCGCTACAGACGGCATCAATCCAGACTAACTAAAATTATGAAAGATATGTAAATCGTAGTAAAAGACGATAGATGCCTCATGTTTCCAATTCACCAAGTTCGGAGTTTTGATCGCAAGTAGTTATAATATATTCCTCGATACTGTTATTGGGGTTTGGTTGGACTACACAAATAGCGAGAAAGGATGCCTTATTTTCATTGGCCTAATAAACTATGGAAGAACTCACTAGTTGACTGCCCAAATCCAACAGGTCAACCTCATGTTTCACTACAACGACGCAAATACATAAAATTGAAATTGACTTCGTAATTATCAATGCCATAATCAGACAAGTTTTTAGGATTTTTCAGGCACATTAAAACCGCGCTAAATTTGCGTTGGCGGTTGAGGAGTTTGGGTTGTTGACTTAATGAATGCTTCTATTAGCTACTGAACGAACTGCAGCACCAAACCACCTCAACATGCACCTGTAGGCATTATTTCAAGTCAGGTGGTTGCACAGCTGGATATCAGACAGAAGGATTTGATCCTGCCATAAAACGCCACGCGGGTCGTGAAGCCCGTTTGAATCTTAGCTGCATAGTGAATACAGACCAGAGTAGTACAGCTACAGTATCTTACTCAAGTATAACGCCACACGGATATTCAAACCCGTTCAAATCACCACGTGCATAGTTGATCTTGATCCGGCCAGTACGGCAACAGCACCTCTCCGAGTATAAATATCTCCCCAAGACCCATCCTGTCCTCCGCTTCTCTATCACTTCATAGCCACACAAACACATCAACAGGCTCAGTAATTGAATTCAACACCTCCTCCCATCTATCCCAATCTCACCACGTTTCCCACCAGGTAAGTGGCCATAGAATCCTCAAAGGCTTGCTCTCCTCCACTGACACCAATGCTAGGAAAATGTATATGAAGGCAATCGCTTTTACCCTCGCCGCTCTTCTAGCTGGCGCTTCTGCTATCCCAGCTGTCGCTAACGTGGGAAATCTGGCCACCCGTGAGGACGTACTTTCCGCAATCCGGGCAACCCGGGCCGAGGGTCTGACCAAGCGCCAATTTGGTTGCTGGGGGGGAACCGACGGTTACGACGAGTACTGCATCTACTGCATGGTTTTTGGCTACGATGACTGTTGCACGACTACAGACATGACTACCGATCAGACCGTCGACGACGGCTGCGACTACTTTGGAGGCAAAAGTTAAGTAGGAAAAAGACAGGAGGCGCTCGGAACATCGAGAATGGTAAGTCCTCTGATCTGTTATCTGAATTCCTACTAATTATTTCAGCCTTCTCGACGTACCACAATTTGACTAGAGCCTCGTTTCACCGCCGTCATAGTCGCAGAAAGATCTCGAAACTCTGGTTGTAGCTTTCTAGCTCTGGCTCTCGGGGCAAATGTTTGACAGTCACTACCAAACTCAGATATTTTCTCTCTGCATGGATCGTAGATCCTCATGCAATAGCCAGTTATGAACCTTTGAACCTTGATGATGCATTTGCCAATTGCGACCTTAAGTCACGTTTGAAGCTTTTTCCAAAATTTGAATCCTTCCTAGTGCAAATTCCTTGTTATTATCTATCTTGCTCACTCGTAACGCCACTTCAATTTTTCTGCTTGGACTGGTATTGGCCGTTCACGTCGTTGAGACAAACCTGGTAGGTGGCAACAATTTTGTTGCCGCTGGCATTGTTGTCGTCAGGGAGTTGGGACTTCCAGCTCTGACATTTTGAGACTGTGCTTAATAGAACAATCGAATTCCTGTGGCTGCTGCAGTCCAGAAATTTTTTGACGCAATTTGCAATATCAAGAAGAATTCGAGGACTGTGATATGAGTGAGCATATTGTCAAGATCACGAGCCAAAACTCCTGCCTCAAAGGTCCTCCCAAGAGGAGAAGTTCAACTGATCAAATATGAAGTGAGGACAAACAGCTATTAATTTTGATATTGAGGGTTTTAGTAGAAGCAAGTTGGTAGGAAACATATGCGCTGTTTATGTTGACACTGAAACGTTTGCTGTGAAACGCCTTTTAAATATCATGTCGCCTTATTAATCGGTAAACCATCTTAGCCATAAACAGCCTCGCATTGGTCAGTAAGACGTCTCATTGATCATTACCCCCATGGTGGTTGAGCCTGAGCACCCCTAACCAGAACTCAAAACTCCAGCGTTCTACAACCTCCTCCTTGACGTCCATAAATCGTGCGCGTTTTCCCCCTAAGCCGTCCGACTCAAAAGAAGTGCTGAAATATGCAGAAAGGCTCAAGTAAAACCTGATCATCCACAACAAACACGAGAGCAGACACAACCTGTTTTGCACTAAAAGAATCTCCGAAGCAACACCCGCACAGAAAAATGAGTAACGAAGAAGTCAGACTTCTTCTTAATGATCCTTTCGATGAGTGTCTTCCTCCCATACAGCGCTAAAAAATCGTGAATAGCAAAGCCTTAGTCGTTCTGTTGTCCTTTTTCTTCGGGAAGCTCTTTCTCTTTCCTTCCGCTCCTTGCACAGCACCTCAACTGTTCTCACAACCAGATATACGCCTCCTTCGATGCGCCATCTGCCGTGTTGGGGCTACATCTTTGGGGAGGTGCAGATCGCTAGCTTCAAGCCTCAAGGCTCGAGCCGGGCCGTAGTTCAATTCTTCTTCCCTCTCTCCTCTCTCTACAGCACCCAATATTGCCGCCTCTATCTCCTCAATTACACAATGGTGATGGTTGACACAAGACATGTTGACATCCAAGTAGGATCCGAGAACATGAAGTAGCCTACACGATGGTAGACGTCTTGTCAGCCAAGTACTCGAGGACAATACCTCTCCTGGAAACCACCGCCAGGCACCAAATATCTTTCGGGTGCACGTCTTCGGTATCAAAAAGGCAGATTGCGAAGGGTTTTCCCGTGCTGTTGGTTGGGGAGAAAAAATGTTCATCGTCTGCAACAAGATCTCCCAAGGCATCCCAGTTCTCGACATCTGAGGAGGTGAATACATCTCTACGACCCCAGGCCACCCCCAGTCCAGCGGGTAGGCATCTCACTTTCTTCATATGCCCAGATACACTCAACCTTCCACTGATGACCTGGCCCATTATGTCAACGCCCACGGGCCGGACCTCCTCCTCAACAAGCTTTAGCTGCAGGCCAGATTCCTGCCTCGGATTCCCATATTGTATCCAGAACAAATGGTAGTCGATCCCGCCGTCCAAGGCTGCCCAAGACCACGATGGGCAACGACTTTGGCTGGGTCGTCTAAGGCGATTCCTTGTGGAGGAAGCAGACCACAACAGTCCAACAAGGAGGTCCTGTTTCCAAATTCCAGCTAAGTACCTGCCCTTAAAGACTTCATGCATGGCATGTGCATATCCAGATATTGCTGGCAGCTTATCGCTTCCATACGTCAAGCAACGCCTGGAATAGTTTTCTACACCCTTGTACCACTCGAGGCAAACTTCGTGGTACTTTTCATCGCCATCAAACGCCGGTACGGACAATGAAAGTGGACGAGACCCTGCCTGGTAGATGTTAATTGATAGTTTCTCAATCACCGACGACGTTTCTGCGATCATTCCAGTTCTACAAATAAGACTTATCTGGCCTGCTCGGTAGTCCAGTACCCTCGTAGAGAGTCTACGTTCTTGGAAACTACAGGCCCGAGAACTCAGATACATCAGAGATGAGTCTTCACTAGTCTCCTGTTGCAAGTAGACAGACCCATAGTCGGAGCCATTTACCAAAAAGTATGGTAACATGAAACTTCGATCTGTTCCCTCGCTGTTGCGTTGGAAGAGAAAGCCTTGATTGGCATCTTTTGCTGCTTCCGCCGAGATTATGACATGTGCGTTCGAGTATACGTCACACATCCTTGACGCCTCCGCTTGCCAGTCCTCTCCGTAGAGAGAGTCCTGGATGATACACAGAGCATCGACCCAGAGGAATCGAATTCCAAGATCTCGCGTAACGCATATGGCGTCTCGAATAGTTTTCGGAAGACTGTTCTCCTGTATGCCGAGTTTGTGAGTCTCGAAGTTGGCTCGAGTTGTCATTGCTGGATGAGCGTTGCCCCCTGAGTCTCGCAAACACTAATTAGTATATTCTCAAACTTATATTGCAACGCTTGACTAAAGGGACAATCATTGCATTCGCGAGAAGGTCCTAACAATAAAAGTAAAAAAATGATGTAAAATATCTACCAGAACTTCGCGCTTCTAAGACTTACAGCAGTAGCTCAACGCAACGTAGCCACTCTCTTCTCCTTTACAGCTTATATAGAGCCTTAGCTTATTTCCAGGACCAGGAGGTAAGACATCGAGAACACGAGTTGGAAGCATGCGTGACCTGGCAAATCCACATTTCGGATGAGAAGTAACACAATCATAAATCCAGCCTTTGGTTTTTCGATACGTAGTTGTTGCAGTAGGATCAGGGTCCATAGTTCGAGCTTTCACAAAACGAGAGGCAGGATTGTCTGCTTCGCATCAGCGACTGTACACACAGCGTTCGGCTTTGCTGAAAGACGAACTGTCATCAGCTGCCAGCCACAGCGTCCTGAATTCACTCATACATCTCACCTCCACTGAATCAATAGGTTCCATGCAGGCTTGCTTGAACCACACATGCCTAGGCTTGCTAGGATCTGCTGAACTATTTTTGCTGTCATGATTTGGTCCACCAATTTCTCTATATATCATTTTGCAGCCATTGCATCCTTCTTCCGCCGAAAACTGGAGAGCTTCCAGACTAGGCTGATGGATATAATCCCCTTCTCGAAGAAGCTTGATCGAAAAGCCTGAACAGAATTTGCACAACATCATAAAGATGCGACACAGGAGTGAAGTGAAAGATAAGACTGTCCCCAATAGGCAAGCGATGGACAGTTCTTAGATGCTGGGTGAGGCCGTGCTGCACCATGATTATCATGCAGAAAGCCACAAGTCACGTGCTTTTGATTCAAAAGTCGTGGGAAAAGAGCCTATTGTACTGATCTGGTAGGTTCTCGGCTAGCGACGTTTAAACGGAGAGCAGGCTAAAGTTCGCTGCCTCAATGATAGGGAAGAAGCCCATCTGTCATAGGTACCGCCCACGCCGCCTTGTCAGCGGCTACTAAAGCCTAAATCACATGATCACGCGATATTCTATTCTAGGCTGCCGCGCCTCAACACTACAACCAAAATAGAACATCAGAATCAGACCAAGCTCCTTATTTTTCCTTTTCAACATTTCTGCAAGGCGGAAACGCAGTCTTCTCAAGCATGCCACCAAAAGCAAAAACAAAGACATGCACCCACGAAAAGTTGACCTTCACACCCTCATCCCACGCGTCAAACGCAGGGTATAAGCAGGCGACTCCCAGACAGATAGCAGTCGCTACAACAGCACAAGGCAAAATCTCGAGTCCATTATCAACGTTCTTGCGCGAGACAGAAGAGCATGCTTCAACATTCCCAGCGCCACTTGTGGTGCCTAATGATGAGCTGAGCTGGGATCCTACGTATCGTGGCCAGAGCTTGAGCGCGTGGATCAGGGGGAGCTATCGGAATGAAGTCATACGAGACCGGAGGACGCTTTACGTGGTGCCGCCGCCAAGTTTTGGGAAGGGTCTGGAGGGGGCTGAGAATTGGAAGACGCCTATCTTGAAGAAGGGGAAGACGCCGAAAAGAGTGGAATGGACGAAGAAAGATCCCCAAAATGTACTAGACTATCTGAGGGCTTTTTACCATGGGTTGGAAGTCAAGATGCTGCCTGGACAGCCGCTGTGTTTTACTGCGGACGTCGATGAGGAACCGGATCCTTCACCTCCGCTGAAGAAGGCGAGGGAAGGCAAGGGTAAAGGAATAGCTACCGAGATAAAGGCCCCTATACTGTGGCTGCGAACTCACAAATCTACCTCTATTCTTGGAGTCCGCACCCGCGCCTTACCGAAAGGCCTCTTTTCCCATCAACTTAATCTAAATGATCTCTTGGAAGCGGCAATGGAGATTCTGCCTGATGATGCTTATGCCATTGTCATGTTGGTAGAACATGATATGTTTGAGGACGATGAGGATGATTTTGCGTGTGGAAGAGCCTATGGCGGGAGTCGGGTGTGTGTCGTCAGCACCTCGAGGTACGATCCTGCGCTAGATGGAGTGCAGAATGTACCAAGAGATCATTCGTGGCCTGCAAGTCATTGCACAGAGTACATCGAGAAATGTGTCAAGGAAGCAGAAGATGATGAAGAGGAAGAGGAAGATGAGGAGGTACAGCCAGAGAAGAAGAAGCAGAAGAAATCGACCATGGAGAAAAGAGAGAAGGGAATAGGAAGTGGGTCAGTGAGTCCGATGCAAGCAGCCGTCACGGCACACCTCTCTCTTCCATCACTCGAAATCTCTCCGTCGGCGGAAGCGCTCGCCGGTTTATGGTTAGGCAGGGTCTGCAGAACAGCAAGTCACGAGCTCGGCCACTGCTTCGGAATGGATCATTGTGTTTATCATGCTTGTTGCATGCAAGGCACGGCTGCAATCATTGAGGACGCGAGACAGCCACCGTATCTGTGTCCTGTTGATTTGCGGAAGGTGCTGTATGCCACAGAAGCAGATGAGAGGGAAAGATATCAAGCGTTAGAGAACTTTTGTAGGAGATTTGGGGAAGTGCAGATGTTCGGGTCGTTTGCGGCGTGGATTGGAGGAAGAATTGCGCAGTTGGATGTTGGGAAGCAGGAGAATACGAGAGATAAGCCAATAGTTGTATTGGATTGACTCAAACGGAGAAAGTGTTCTCTGTTATATTAAAGTTTGGATTGTTCACGCCCGCTAAAGAATTCAAGGGCAGCTACACACAATGCATCTACTCCCGTCCTCATCGTTGGATGAACGACTGGAGCAAATCCCGAAGAATGGTTTACAGGAATATCCAGCAGTCTCCCTTGTCTTGACTTCTCGTCCCACAAAGCAGGATCTATGCCTCCCCAGTGCCAGAACACACAAGGAACTCCTTGAGAAGTACCAAGAATTGAGAAGTCCTCGGCAATCGTGGTAACAGGGATATCCGGGTCAAAGCTGCCCTCGAAATGTTGTCCGAAAGCTACCTCAAGCCTGTTGGCCATTGCTTCATCGTTGACGGTCTTGGGTAGATTCCTCGTCACTTCGATAAGTGGCTCCTTACCAACACCACTTGCCATGCATTCCGCCTTCACCACCCTCTCAATCGCACTCAGCAACTTCGCTCTTGTCGCCAAGCTCACGCTCCTGAAATCCAATCCAATGGTAGCATGGTCAGCAATGATATTCTCCGTCTTACCAGCCTGAATACTTCCCACCGTCAACACAGCAACATCATTATAATCCACCTCCCGGCTCACGATACTCTGCAACCTAACTACCACATGCGCAGCAAGCACAGCAGGATCCACTGTCCGGTGGGGCTGACTTCCATGTCCACCGCTCCCAAATAATGTGATCCTCAAACTATCAGCACCAGCCATGATCGTACCCGCTCGGAAGCCCACACTCCCAGCACGCATCGACATGACATGCTGTCCCAGGACATAATCTGGGACAGGAATACGGTCATACAACCCATCATCCACCATAGCCTTGGCGCCCGTCCCGCGTTCCTCAGCTGGCTGGAACAGAATGATTAATGTCCCGCTCCAAGAATCTCGGAGCTTGACGAGTGTCTCCGCTGCAGCGAGGAGACAGGTCATGTGCATGTCGTGCCCACAAGCGTGCATGACTGGTGTCGGTAGTCCATCTGCACCCTGCGCTGTGACTGTACTGGCATACGGGAGGCCAGTCTTCTCGAGGATGGGAAGTGCATCCATGTCTGCGCGCAGCAGGATCTTCTTGCCTGGGCCATTCTCAAAGACGCCGGCGAGGCCGTGGCCGCCGATTTTGATGTGTAGAGTGAAGGCGCCGAGGGTGGCGAGGTGAGCGGCGCAGGTCTCCGAGGTGGTGAGTTCGTTGTTTGAGAGCTCGGGGTGTGAGTGGAAGTGCTTGTATAAATCTTCGTATGGGGTAAGATCAACGAGTGCCGAGGAGAGGAGTTGTGAGATTTGTGGAGCCGTCATTGTGTTTGCTGGAATAAGTTATGAAGGTCAAGGTTCTCGATGCCTGCATCAGGTTACTAATGAGTGATAATTTTATCTTGATCTATCAAGTTGTAGGTATATGAGAGAAGATGTGGAGGCATGACGAACTAGGTTGCAACGATATTATTACTAGACGAGCCATAGTAGGCTTAGCGTCTCGTCCGGTCAATACCCCACTCTTGCTTATGCAGCTTTGCAGGCTCTGAATAGCAGACTCTTTTTTACTCATACAAATTGTTCACACTTCTTCAAACGTACGAAGTAAATAGTGGCGTGGAAAAGATGGGACGAAACGAGAAGCTCGTAGTTGTGTGGCTTATTGATATGGTCTTTCCAGTAGACTTCTCAAGCATCACTCACGAAGGTAATTTGGGGAAGGAAAAATGTTTTGAGGAGAACTTAAAAGACTTTTTTTTTCGGGTGTTATCTTCTGCTTATATAATTTGGGTCGCAGAAATGGGAAATCTCAGTCAGATTTGTGCTACCTTGCATGTTTAAATAAGGTGTCTGCGAAAGGGGGTATTGTTTACTTATCTCGCTTAACGTTGTAACCTATTTTTGACTCGTCCTGGACAAAGCCCTCAACGCTCACCAAATTTCTTTGAATACAGGGCTTGGCGGACGATTATTCGGAATTTGGTTGCTGCATCAGCCTGTAAGCAAAACGTTTTCGTACCTTCCATTGTCCAATGCCTAGGAGTTTTGTTTCCTGCGAAAGGAAGTTGGGGCATTATAGGAAGCGGATATTATAGCTACTTCAGGAGTATTCTGGCATATCTAAAGCTGAATTTGAATGGCGAAAGTACTCCCTGGTCTGTTAAGATACGGTGATGATATTGAGTTGTTGAGAGAACCTGATGAATTGATCGTGCTTTGGTCA
>Ga0302140_10011877_pt1 | contig 10700 bp, 12 predicted proteins | sample I_Bog_E1_1_FD_202095 | JGI IMG/M metagenome (GOLD analysis project Ga0302140, IMG submission 202095) | Peat permafrost microbial communities from Stordalen Mire near Abisko, Sweden - I_Bog_E1_1 | ecosystem: Environmental > Terrestrial > Soil > Wetlands > Peat | place: Sweden: Abisko, Stordalen...
AAGAAAAAAAACCTTGAGATTTGGAGAAAATTTCAATATAATACCTCATCAATTTCAAAGGAATTCGTATGGAAACGGGTACTATTTTCTTTACTGATAGAGAGATTTCTTGAGGATTTTCTCAGGATCATTTATGTGCTAAATTTGATGTGAAAGTGAGGGAAAACAATAAAATAATAAAATAAAAAAATAATAAAATTATAATAAAATTTATTAAATTAAGACTTCGAACTCATATTAGTTTCATCAGGAAATAAATAAAAACTTTGAAATAAACAGAAATTTCATTTTAAAAAACATTAAAAAACACCTTTTCTCCTAAAATCACAAAAAACACTCAGGAAATAAGTCATGAGTTTCGGCAAAAGCCTCAAAACCCGCTTTTTCTCACAAAATTCAATAGAAGAACCTATATTAACTCAGAAAATTCAACAAAAACATACATTAAAAAGACATATACGAACACTTCAAAACGAAAAGACCTCATTAAAAGTAATAATTCTTGATAAAAACCCAGATTTTTCTCAATAAAAATTATCAGAAATTCATCAAAAACATGTTCTTCCAAACGGAAGAGACTCCAAAACCCAAAGCCTATTCATTTCAGGATATTTGGTATATGAAATCCTGCATTTTATTCCCTTATTCAACTCTTAAAAGATTCTTATTATATATAGTGCAAAAACTCGAAAAGTCCCTGTTTCCAAACCACAAATTTCCAATGATTTTGAACGGTTTTCATCAAAAATTCTCGAGAAACTTGATAAAATTTCAATAAAAATCGATAATATTCAAAAACAACAGTACATTATTTCTTAAAGCTTTTATTATCTTTGTTTTTTTTATTAGAAAAGTTGTTATTCCTGATATTCAAATACCAAGCCTTCCTACAATCCCTCAATCCCCAACATCATTAAAAACGAAACATTTGCCAATTTCACAAAAAAACCTTAATAAACAAAGAAATTCAAACGCTTATCAAGTCTTCGATGCGGAATCCAATCTTTTTATTAGAAAAATCCAGAAAAATCAAGTTCTTTTCTCGATTTTCAACAAACATTTCTTGAATCTATATAATTTCATGCAAGAAATCTTCAATAAAAACTATCAATTTCTCTATAAGAACCTGATTTCCATGCTTAATGAATATATGGATAATCCGGAGAATTATAAGAGTCTTTCTGGAAAATCCCGACTTTCTTCAAATTTTGCTTCTCTTAGTAGTGTATCCACTCTTTGTAAGAAAAAATGCGAGATTTCTGCTGATTGTTCTTTATTCGATCCTTTAACTAATTGTGTAGATTCGAAGAATGTCGAATTTCAAGAAAGAAATGATGATTTTAAGAGGAAAAAATGGGAACCGAAATATATAAATACTAAGAAAGTGCCTATTCCTGCCTATAAACTCTTCAAAAAACAGAAGTTTTCTTATACAGTGATGCCGAGTTTAAAGGAAAAATATCTAAGTTCTCGTGATTTTAAAGATAAAGAGAAAAGCGAAGAAATTGGAAGTTTAAGAGAATCAAAGGAAGAACTCAGGCAAAATGATGAAAAATTGCCAGTTGTTAAGAAACTGAAAAAAGAGGAAATTAAGGAAAATGAAAAGATAAAGAGTTTGAGGTTGTTAAAAGAAGTGAAGGAAGAAAATGGTAAAGAAGAAAGCGAAAGTAAAGGAATTCTTGGATTAAACTTGAAAAAGGAAGAAAGTAGAGGAAAAAGCATAAAAACAAAGAGAAATTATGAAAATAATAAGGAAATTAATCGAATGAATAGCCCAAAGGCAAGGATCAACACTGGAGGTGATGGCTTGAATTTGTTCACGAATTTCAAGGCCAGGATGAGTCAAAAATATAAGAATAAAGAATAAATCGGGTTATTTTGAAATAATTGTAACCTTATCCAACCAGCTACATGGTTGTTTTAATATCTTTATTTTACGAATGAATAATAAAACTCTTTTATTAATTTATCTTTTTTATCCAATTTAAAAAAAAAAAAAAATTAATTTTGAAAAATTTTTAATTTTTGAAAACTAAAATTTTTATAATTTAATTTTTTCTCTATTTTATTAATAAATGTAAGTTCTTTTAATATTTTATAATTTTTCTCATCAAAAATTACTTAAAAAAGACCTTTTATTTTTTTAATCAAAATCAACAATTACCTACTCTTTTTAGACAAATTAACTTAAAATAATTAAACTATTTGGGCTTTTCTCATCGCTTTGAAAAAATCTTGATTTCTGGCAATCTTTGGAAATCCCCTTTATTATTGTTAAGCCTTTGGATTTTCCTGATTTCTTCCAATTTCGGTAAAACCATATCAAAGGTTTTTTTATTGAGATTCTTCATTTTCTCAAGAATTCTCCAATCTCCTTTCAAATCCATGCTTTTCGCTTCTTTTGTAGCTTTCGGCCTTCTTAATCTCATCATTTTCTCACCTTTTTTCCGATCTTCTTCCATTCCCAAAAACCTTTTAAACTTTCTATTTTCCTCACCATTTTCAACCATTTTCAGGTTCTCATCCATGATCCTATCAAACATCCTCAGCCTTGAGATTTTTTGCGATTTCATTGGAGTTTCTTTGGGTTTTTCTTCTTTGAAATCGAGTATTTTGTTCATATCCAATGGCTTTTTCTCAATTTTATCGAGATTATAAAGTCTCACAGCTTTTAATTTACCGCTTTTCTCAGCGTTTTTCTTAATATCCTCAATTTCCTCTTCTATATTTATCTCTGGGTTCTTGTTTTTCTCCTCTTTCAAGTCCTCATTCGTGCAAAGTTTCAAATTGAAAGGATTTTCGCTTTTATTAGATATTCGTTGTGATTTTTCAATGCTTTGCCTTGAATGTTTTTGCAATTTCTCAATACTTTTCCTAATTTCTTCTATATTTCTATCGCTTTCAAGAATTAAAACTGACTTTCTGATTGATGAAGGAGGACTTTCTTGTCTTCGTGCTGAGAGTTCTAAATTCGATGATAATTCCGGAGATTTCAATTGAAAATCCTTCATAGTTGATAATTGTCTTAATAAGGGTTCGACCTTTATATTGGATAGATTTGAGTTCTTAAGCATGATTTTCTCCTTTAATTTGCTGTTTTCATCGTTTTTTATATCATTTTTATAAAGATCTTGTATGTTTATTAGATTAGCAAATTGTCCAGTCCTCATACTAATATCAAGATCCTTATTAATCACCTGATCCAAGACATCTTTCCTCATGGATCTATAGGAAATATAAGTGATCATTGCACTGAAAGATAAAGGCAAATAGACATTCCTATCTTTCTGAGGTCTTTTTTGATCCTCTTTACGCACTTTCTTCATTATCTGATTAAAAACATATTGGCCTTGTTCAGAAAGGGCACAATTCTTGAATTCATCGAAATTCAAAGCATTATCCTTATCTTCATCCATCACATCGAACAATTTCTTCAAATCGTCTTTTTCCATATTGATATTAAATTGCTTAAACATTTTCACCAATTCAGCGATGTCTAAAGAATTGCTATTATCATGATCGAATGATTGGAAAATCTCTTTAATGTTCTCATGTTGCAAAAGTTCCTCAGGGAAATAGAGATATTTCAAGGAAGTTTGTAAGGGGAAACGTTTTTTAAGCCAGGAGTTTATCGTTCTGGTATGGAGTTTCGTTCTTTTACCAGAGGATAATAAAGACATCAGATGTTCGATATTAGTGGCAGTGATGTCATTTTTAGAAGAATCAAGGGAATTGTTCATGAAAAAATAAATAGGAAAAACTAAGTATTTTATCTATAAAAAGTAATAAAAAATGATGAAAATTGTGAGTTTTTTTCCTTAGAAAGCAAGAGAAAAACCACAAAATATTAAAAACTAATAAAAAAATAACTTCTATTCAAAATAATGGAAGAAGAAGGCAAAATTTCCACCCAAAAACCGAAGAAAAAAACCATCCAATTCGAAGAAGAACCTGATATTAAAAAGCCTGAAGAAAAGCGGGTTATCATATCTCCAACTCAGGAGAAAGGTGGGATTTTAAAAAAAAAGAATAGTCCTGAACCCCATTATTCCATCCCTGATAATGAAGATGAAGAAGATGAGACTCAAAAGCCTGAAAATGAAGAAGAAGAGGTTCAAAAGCCTGAAAATAAAGAGGATGTCTATTCTCCTGGTAAAATCCCTTTATTGAATTTGAATTTCGATGAGGTTGAAAATAAAAAGAAGAAGTTTCCAAAGGACCAGAAGCAGAAAAGTAAGCCAAAACAGCTCAAATTGAAGAAAAACACTGATATCAAAGCAATTTCTGAAGGGACCAGCGAGAAATTCGAGAAGCTTAATGAAGGATTGGAGATGTTGAGAAAAGAGCAGAAAATCGAGGATTTAAATGAAAATAAGATGAAAAAGTTAAGAGTTCCTCAGGATGCGGATTATATAGAGGAAAATATATATAAAGCACTTAGAGAAGGAGTGGATGAGATGTTTTTGAAAAAACCTAAAAACCCGATAAAGTTCTTAGGAGTTTTCCTGATGGAATATCAGAAATAGCTCATAAATATTGTTTATATTGTAGATTTAATAAATAAAGGTTTTTTCTTTAAATACTCAAGTTTCTTCTTTCTTTTGCAATTATATTAAAACACAAGATTTTCTTCTTAGCTTTAATATATTTTTAATAAATCAGACGAATATTCGTATTCATTTATAAAAAAACCTTAATTATTTGAAAAAATGCAAAAACTCGATCTCGATTTCCTCAATTCGCTCCCAGATAACGAATCTTTGGCTCTCCATTTGAAATCGCTTCCTCAAAACACCCTTCATCTATTCCTCAACGATCGTTCAGAATTCCTTTTAGAAACTCAGACTCTTGAGGAAAACTATCATAAAATCCTCAGTTTTTTCCTTGGTTTTTTAGAGAAAACGGATAAAATTCTTCTTGAGAAATCACAGGAAATCGAAACTCTCAATAAAGACTTATATTCCATTAATTATTCTCTGGAAAATAATCAAAAAATAACCCATGATTTCTCTGAATGGAATCGTAAATTGCAGGAAAGAACACAAATTCTCATTTCGAAAAACCAGGAATTGGAACAATCAAACACCGAACTCATGACAACAAGCAAAACCATTGAAAACCCTGAAAAACCCATGCCTTTTCTCTCTAATATAGAAGAAGATGAGGAATTTCTGAAAGATTTCTTCCAAAAGGAAGATAACATGAATTTCCTTAAGAAATTAGGCTTTCACTGCGAATGTTCAATCAAAATTCATCGATTGGAAGAGGAAATCGTGAAACTTAGACAAATGAATGATATGATATCTTCAGAAAATGAGGCTTTAAAGGCGAAAAATCTTCATTTCGAGAAGAAATTAAATTTCCTATATAATGATTTCAGAAGGAGCCAGATCGAATTGACCAGATTAAAGGAAAAAGGCAAGATTTATGAAACATTCAAGTTCGAATTCCTGTTGAATTCCAAGAAACCGCTTATCGATTTGGAGATTCAAAGCGCTTCTAGAGTGGATAATGATAAATCTGAGAAAAAGCGAAGATTAAAGCTAAAAAAAAATAGCTTGATTCCTGAGCATTTATCAAATAAATCGAGCCAAAATTCTATGACTTTATTAACTGATATTGAAAAAACATTGGGAAATAAAGAAGATGATCATTTTGAAGAAGAAGAGATATTTGAGAACAAGGAGGAGATTCAATGTAGAATCGAAAACAGAAAAAAGAGAATGGCGATGTTAGAATGTCTAGGGGTAGAAGAAGTCAAGAAAAAACACGACATTGGAGTATTTAATTCGAAACTCAATGCGAAATTCATGGATTTATGGATGTTTTTTATCATTTTTCTCATGAATTTAACAGTAAAAGTCAAGAGATTTAATGTGAGGGAAATGAATATAAGGAAACTTGTGGTCTTTTGGCCGAAATTAATGGTTTTGGCTATGTTGTTATATTGGATGAATGTGATGAGAATTATTATGATGTTTTATGAAGGGGCTCACGAGATTTCATTGAAAATATTAAAGCTTCCGTTTTTTGTGTTAAGGAAATTGATGAATGTCTAAAATTAATTAAATAAAAAAATGACTTTATTAGATTCAAATTTTTTTTTTTTTTTTTTAATTGGGGCGCGACCCCAATGAGTAAAAAAATAAAACTCCCCAAAAAAAAAAATAAACAAAATGATTTTTTGAAAAATATTTAAAGATAGACATCCTTCAAATAAAAAAAAATAAAGTTTATTCTTTCACATTATATTTTTCATCAAAAACCATTCTTTCTTGCACTTCCTTAATTTCTTGTTCTCTTCGAATTTTTTCTATCATTGACCTCCTTTCCATCTCTCTCTTTTTAAAATATGCTCTTCTCGAAGCGGCATTTATCATAAAAGGCAACAAAATCAAAACCGCACTTATTTGTATCCAGAACATTCTTCTTTTAATTTTTTTATACCATTCTCCTCTTTCTTCCTTCTTAGCTTCTTCTGATTTCATTTTTAACTTATGTCCTTCATTAATAATTTTTATAGTGTCATTTAAAGTGTCATTGAATCCTTTTTGATGACCATATTTCATTTGATATAATTCTTTGTTATTTCTCATATTCAGAAATTCCATTCGGGCCTTTTCTTCCTCGTTCATTTGACTGAGCAATGGATCTTCCGAAACTATTATTTTTTCAGGGGATACATAGGCTTCTTTTCCCATGAATTTTTGATATTCCATGTCAATATTTATTTTTTTTTCCTCTTCGTCCCAATTTTTATAGAGTGTTGCCCCTGGAGTTGCCTCATCTTCAGTGCTTTTTGTTGATCCAAAGTCGGTTGAGTCCTTAAAATCATCCTTTATATTATTTTTTTTATCATATTCTTCACGTTTTTCTGGATTTTTTAATGTTTCATAGGCCTCTTTGACTTTTTTGAAGCGATCTTTATCACTTCCTTTGTAGACATCGGGATGGTAGGTTTTAGCCAGACGCAAATAGTTTTTTCTGATTTCCCTTTGTGTACAATGAGTTTTCAGTTCAAGAATGTCGTAGTAGGAGTTATGAGATTCATTTTTCGAGGAGGAAAAAAAGAAAATTTTTCGAAAGGAATTTTGTTTTAGAAAAGGGATATGCCTGAAAAACATTTATTAATTTAATTTAAATAATAGCAAAAACCAAAATAAAACTTTATTTTTTATATTAAAGAATGATTTTTTAGTATTTTGAAGAAGCATAATTAATACTCAGAAATAAAACAATAACAATCAACAACAGTTGATTTTCTCATAAAGATGTAAAATAAGAAAAACATTTTTATTTTTTTCCATAAAGATTTAAGTTTAAAAAATGCATCAATGTCGCATTATTTTTTGGAAAATATAAAACCCAAACTTTATTCTGAAAAATATAAAAATAAAAAATTCAAAAAAAACAAAATATAAAATCTTCCAATCAAACCCAACATGAAACCCGCTCAAGTCGTTCCTGAAAAATGCATCGGTTATTCCAGCAAACCAGGTTTCACTTCAGTGACCACCAAAGAATCCATCCTTTACGCCTTAGGTTTACCAAACCGTTTTTAATCTTAAATTTTTCATAGGTATCGGATTCAGTCAAGATCCATTAAAAACCGAAGATTTCACTTTCACCTATGAGCTCAACGACGAATTTAAAGTCTTTCCAACATACGCCGTTTGTCTGTGTTCTCAAAATTTAAACTTTTTCGAGGTATTGCTTGACTGTCCTGGTTTGCCTCAATTCAACCCAATGATGTTGTTGCATGGTGAACAAAGAGTGGAGTTCTTTAAGCCAATTCCAGTGGATTCCAAGTTGAAATCAGTTGGCTCCATTATCAATGTCGCAGATAAAGGAAAAGGTGCCCTGATCACTTTTGAGATCAAAACCTACGAAGTCGCAGAGAATAACACTGAAAACCTTCTGTTTGTGAATCAAATAAGCGTTTTTATCAGAGGAATTGGAGGTTTCAACTACAAAGGTCTTCCTCAAAAGGGCCTACCTGCCAAACCAAAAAGAAGCCCTGATGCCCTTGTTGATGAAAAAACCACATCAAATCAAGCGATCATTTATCGTTTGAGCGGAGATACTAATCCTTTGCATATTGACCCCAATATGGCTGCCATGGGAGGATTTGATAGGCCCATTTTGCATGGACTGTGCTTCTTTGGATTGGCTTCAAAGGCAGTTTATCAGAAATATTGCGTGGAGAATGTGAATGCCATTAAGGCTGTGCAAGCTAGATTCACTTCTCATGTTTTCCCCGGTGAAACTGTCAGATTTTCTTTATGGAAAGAAGGAAATACTGTTGTGTTCTCTGGAAGCACTGTAGAAAGAGGTTTGGAATGCATTGTGGGGTCAGTGGAATTGAATGAGACTCCAAGCGCCAAGTTATAAATATATTTTAGATAACTCGCGCTAATTAACATAAATAGATTAGATTTTGAATTAGAAAAAAAAAAGAAATTAGAAATTGATTTTAATAAACTAGCAAAGGACAGTGACCCAGGGTTTGAAATATTAAAAAAGGATTGAGAGACCATTGAAAATTTCATTTTTTTTTTTTTCTTAATAAATTCTGCTCTCTCTTTTTTTTATATTTTTGCACATTTTTTTTTAATTTGTTATTTTTATTTTATTTTGTAATTTTTAGAAATGATAATAATAAATAAGTTTTTTTCGAGCTTTTTTATAAAAATCAAAATTTTAAATATTAAATTTTTTTAATTAAAATAGAGTTTTTTAATTAAGAAAATCTATTCTTTTTTAGCATTTCTTTTTAAAAATAAATGAATTTGATCAAAGGCTACGAAAGTAGTGAGTCTGAGCATGAACATCCTGTAAAAAAGATCAAAGTTGATCAATCCCTAATAAACCTCGCTCCCACTGTTGATATCTCAGCTTTGCAATCCGAAAAAAATCAAGCCAAAACTGATGAGCTCGAAAAACTTTATCCGGCAAAAGAAAAGACTAATCATTTGACAGGTCAAGCTGATCTTTATTATATGAATCCTTTTAATTTTGACGAACAATATCATAACTTCAAAAATTTGGGTTTTGCTTATGATCCCTCAGATGGTCCTGAGCAAAAAATTGTTGTAAACAACCAATTTTCCAATATTTCAAATGAAGTTTTGGCCAACCGACAAAACTTCATTTCCAAATCAGTTTTTAGCAAAAACAAAAAAGAAAACGATGATCAACGAAAGATCATAAGCAAAAATCGTAAGAAGTCTGGTGTTCCTGGTTCTGGCGAATATCTTGGTCCTTGGGCAGGATATGATAATGAAGATAAATATAATAAAGAGGTGATCAGTCTTGAACAAAAGGAAATTTTGAATAAGATTGAAGAAAAAAGACAAAAGAAAATTGAAGAACAAAAGACATCCCCTCAAGAAGTAAAATATTTTTTTTTTAATTTTCAATGTTTTTTGTTTGAATCTATAATAGTTTCAATTTGAAACCATTTTCCATGGAAAAGAAATGGCTGATTATCAAGGCCGTAGTTATATTTTGCCTCCAACTGATTTGAAGCCTTCTGAACATACTTGTTATATTCCCAAGAAACCAATTCATACCTGGAGTGGACATACAAAGGGAGTTCAAGTTATCCGTTTCTTTCCTCGATTTGGCCATTTCCTCCTAAGTGGTAGTTTGGATACCAAAGTACTTAAAAAATTTTGATCAGTCATTTATCAATATCATTAGATAAAATTATGGGATGTCAACAATGATAGAAAATGTGTTCGAACTTATATGGGTCATAAAGAAGCAGTGAGAGATCTCTATTTTGCAAATGATGGGCTACATTTCCTTAGCGCCTCTTATGATAAATTAGTGCATTATTGGGATTCAGAAACGGGCAAAGTGATAAAAACCTTCAATATAAAAAAATATCCCTACTGTGTGAGATTCAATCCAGATGAAGACAAGCAACATTCCTTTTTAGTTGCAAGCTCAAATAAAAAGATCGGACAATATGATGTCAGAAGTGGCAATAGAACTCAACAATATGATGAACATCTTGGGGCAGTTAACACCGTTACCTTTATTGACAATAACAGAAAATTCGTATCGACTTCTGATGATAAAAAGATCTTTATTTGGGAATATGGAATCCCAGTTGTTGTGAAGCATATCAGTGAGCCAGATATGCATTCCATCACTGCCACTGATATGAATCCATCAAAAAAATATTTCATTGGACAATCATCAGAAAATAAAGTAAATTTTAAAAGATTTTATATTAAAGAAATATATTTTTATCAAAGATTGTGGTTTATGATGCGAAAGGAGGGAATTTCAGACTGAATAGAAAAAAAAAATTTCAAGGTCATTTTTCAGCCGGTTATGCTATCGGTCTTTGTTTTTCACCAGATGGGCAATTTGTTGTATCTGGGGACTCAGAAGGAAAAGTCTGGTTTTGGGATTGGAAAACAACTAAAAATTATAGAACTATCCAGGCGCATAATGGAGTTTGTATTGGGGTGGCATGGCATCCAATTGATGCAAGCAGACTAGCAACTTGTGGTTGGGATGGAACAATACGATATTGGGATTAAAAAAAAGGTTGTGAAATGAATAAAAGAGGAAATTTTTTAGTTGAATTTTAAAGAACATATAATGGAAAGTCTATAAAATTTAAATCATCATTCTTTAAAAAAAAAAAAATATTGTAAAATTCAGCAAAATTTTAAATTTTGAGT
>Ga0302140_10011879_pt1 | contig 10699 bp, 10 predicted proteins | sample I_Bog_E1_1_FD_202095 | JGI IMG/M metagenome (GOLD analysis project Ga0302140, IMG submission 202095) | Peat permafrost microbial communities from Stordalen Mire near Abisko, Sweden - I_Bog_E1_1 | ecosystem: Environmental > Terrestrial > Soil > Wetlands > Peat | place: Sweden: Abisko, Stordalen...
AGATCATCGTCTAGGCTTAACCTCGCGATGCTTGAGTCTGCTAGTTCTCCATCCTTCGTACCAGAGCTCACGGCTTGCCTCTCTGAGCTCGCCTCTCCACTCGCTGAATACAGCATCCTTCAGCCGTACGAAGTCGCAATGTTCGACGTTCAAGGGATCAGCGAATCCCCACGGGAATTTTCTGCCAATGACTCCAGGCTCGTAGATATCAGGGCTGATGATTGAAAGGGGGAGGTACGGGACTTCTGCACCCTCGATATCGTCATTCATGGTCTTGTGTCGTCGAACGGATCCTGATGAAAGTCTCTTGGAATTAGGAGAGGATGACGGCTCGGGTGATTGGATTGGAAGGTCGTCGGAAGTCCTGGCAGTGTCGGAATTTGCGTCCTCATCTTGTTCATCGATTCGACTTGAGTTTCTTGGGCTATCGCCTTCAAAGTCGTCTAGTCCGAGTGCTTCAAGAGGGTCGAGATTGGCCTTGCGCAAGCTGTCCCAAACGGTCTTCTTCAGGTATGTCATATGCGCCGTGGTAATAGTGTCCGCCTTCGATATCACAGGAACGACCGTTGTCTTGCCCTGCAAAGTGCGCAGAACCTGGAGATCCAGATCCTCATCCAGGCCACCGATGACACGAGGTGCAGATGAGTACTTCCCATTCGTTCCATTGCCGTTGCCATTGGAAGTCGCCTTCTTAGCAGCAGCAATATTTCCGTCAAGACGAAGAGGATCGAGGAGGAGAAACACGCAGTGGATATGGGTATCTTGAACGCCTGGTGCTCGCACGACCTTCATCTCCTCCGTGAACGTCTCCTCAAACTTGCTCTCAAGGAAAGAGGACATCTCCCTAAGTTGAAGATCAACAACATTCTGATCCAATCCCTCCGAGTCCCAAAGTGTTAGTCCAATTCGTTCGCCATCGATTTCGGTTTCCAAATAATGTGATTCAAAGTTGCCGGACTTGGAGTTTTGTGGCGCAAAGATATCTTCCGCGAGTTCGGCAGGTTTCGTGCCTCTCTTTTTAGGCGGGAGAGCGAGGGAAGTCTTGAGGAAATTGAGAAAGGAGGTCTTGCCAGAGGATCGGGCACCGATGATGAGAATGCTAAACAACGGTTAGTGGGGACGGATTTCAATGAATATGAGACGGTTACACGAGACTTACTTGAAGGGCGTTGGATCCTTCCGTCTTCTCACCCTGCGCGGGCTGTTGATAGTGCTAACTGCGCTGCTGGCATAGCTGTATCTTCCACGGTGTGTCATGCTCTCAGTTCGAGCGTAAGGGTCGACATAATCGCCGCCTCGAGCTCCGTTCGATGGAATTGGGGGGATTGGCACGCTGCCAGTTGCCGCAGATGAGCGTCCCGGCTCCATCGATGAACGGCCAGTGTATCCACCTGCTCTGCCGGACATGATTGCAACCGAGTCAGGACGATCCTCGCCGCCGAAGGGAAGGGTTGCGGGCTTCTGGCCGTTGTATAAATCTGGCAGGCGCGGTGGTGACTTCGATACGGCAGCAGCTTCGCGTCGTGCTCTCTCGGCTTCTTGTTCCTTCGCGAGTGCCTGCTGTTTCTTGCTGGGTTTCAGTTCGCCGGATTTCGATCTGCGCAAGAGGAGGCCGAGGGAGGAGCGGCGAGGGGGATGCGTCTTTGAAGCCTCTGGGATTGCCGCCAGCTTATTTTCTGCTGGCGGAGAACTTTTGGAACTGGGGGTTCTTGGTCTGGTGGACGAGACCATTGTGACGACTGGATACGAATGAGTCTCGGAGTGACAGGGATATGTCGTGTCTTCCGTTCGCGACCGTGGATTTGCCTGAATTTCCCTCTCCAAACAACAACCCGCAGTGGTGTTGGTGGAGGCTATGTACTGTCGATGGCTCAGGGGGACGTCCTACGTGGGGTTTCCGACAAAGGAATGGTCCGCCGAATGGAAATGTGGTCGCTGGCGAAGCTTTGAAGAAATCGTGCGTATGCGAAGCCTACAGAGACTTTCTCGCCGTCGTCGGCGCCGCACACTATCAATCGTGAAGGGCTGGTTGTAGAGCTCGAGTATCCAGCTTGCGAACAGACTCCCGATGCTGTAGGTATGACGGATGGGTCGATCGAGCGGTGCAGGTCTTAAGCTAGAAGTCGAATGTGCAAAGTGAATGACAGCGCGGACCAACAGCCGGCATCAAAGTTCAAGGAGTGAGGCCGAAGGAGAGCTGCGCACAAGTAGATGGCGCGGGGAGAAGTGAAGGTAACTGTGAAGGAAGATATCATGAAGATGAAGATCACACGGGCAAAAGATCCGTAGAAGGAAGAGCTCTTTAGAAGCATTCAGGGGGAACACCGAGTTCACGGCCTCACGCAGCGTAAGCGGGCTCGGCCAACCACTGCTGCTCCCGAACGCCACGACCCTGGCCACATCGACTCGGGGATTTTCTGCACGTCGTTTCAGGGTGAGATAACACTGTGATCCTCCCAAAAGCAACGCTGCGAGAGGCTGCGGCTGCATCATGCCCGCCAATTTGGATTGCTTGTTGCATGTACAGCGCCCCACGGGACCGAAAATATACTCCAGCTCTGGCCTATTTATACGAATCGATGATTGAGTGCTCAGGGGCCACAGGTAGATAGATGTATGTTCGGGAGGCAGAAAAGGGGCTGCTCGCAAATGGGCACTCTCGACTGCGATTGGGGAATGGCTGGGAGCATGAGTGGATTCTTTTTTTGCCCAGGGGCGTAAGAGGAGCATGAGTAGCGCAGCCCGGGGAAGAGCAAAGGAGACATCCTGTTTGGGCCACATACATGCAGCAGTGCTCGCTTGCGGCCGTTCTCTCCTGAATCAAAGACTGCGGCGTGAGCTTCGAGGACGCCATCCTTTTATTATTCTGGCTTCCAACACCTCCTCCTTCAGTCCTTTGCTTAAGTAACACCACATTGCGGGGGAAAAGAAGCAAATAAAGTTCAAGTGGCTGTTCCCATCAAGCGCTTCGTTTTGCATAAATAAGTAACCGCGCCCTCCCCCTTTGAATTACGCGCAGGTCACGTGAGTTTGATGTGCATGTTGTTTAATGCAACACTGCTTGTTTGATCCAATTCTGCTACTGCTCTCGGCGAGGCGCGAAGGTTTACCAGTATGCGTCGATTCTTGGGAGAGCTGAGTCTGTTGCTCCCTAGGAACTGGGATGAACTATTCTCGAAGGTTATACTCTGTGCCAGGATTCACGGAATCCTGGAAGGATCAATATGTCAGTCTCACAGCGCTTTTGATGTTAGACAATGTCACACTTAAGCAAAATTAGCATTGTCATATACTATCATATCTTACTTAACAGGCTCTCAAGGTAGCCCTTTGAATCAGATTCTATTCTCCTCCTCTGACATAAGCTCACACTGGGGAAGAGTAACGTACCCATCCGAATGCGATGTCCACGGGGATCCGGATTTTCTGTAGAAAGACGAATGCGAAGCCTGTTTCCTAATCACCTAGGCCTATGTTTGATTGGCGACTACTGAGATCCGTGGACAATGTCGAAGTTAGCGTATCCAACTGGGTGATGGAAAACTGGAGTTGCTTGGGATCAGGGTTTGGAAAGCGGGGAATGTAAGATTGAAGCACAAGGTCAACCATCAATCCCAGGCTGCAGATTTTATCTCTTAGAAAGGTGCTCCAGCTCGAAAGATAATGATGAAAAATCTTGCTTCTTTACCAAGGCCACTCTTTTTGAGGAAGTAGCTTAGCTAGCTAGCTCACAAGATTTCGAAAATGCTCCAAGGATAAATGGACTGGTTCCAATTAACTGGCACTGGCCGTCTTTCCTTCCAATGCACTTGTTACCAAAAGCTTCACTAACAAGTTTAGTGTCATATTCTCGTTACAACTAAAGAGTCTAGGCTTTACCGTGGCTCCATAAACTTAGAGATTGTTCATCATTACCCGAAATCTCCTCAGCTCAGTAAACGAAAGAGATACGTTCGCTATCAGCTGAAAAGAGCGTGACTTCATCACAAATTGAGACTATAGCCCACGAAAACTTACCTCCTTGAAAGGTTGGCAGTACCAGATTTCAGCACGAGTCTTGCTCATCCCTTAAGCCTTTGAAATAGCATGGATTTAGAGCACACAACAAGCATGAAAGCACGAGATGGTAATGAATCTGGAAGTGAAACTAGTTCGTCCTTCAAAACTTGAATATTCACATCGATTCAAGGTAGTCAAAATTTGATTTTATGTGCAGCGTGCGACTTGTATTGCCAAAGTGGCTCCTATAGTGAACCTTTCCTCCGGCGTCCTATCTAGCTGTCCGAGCAACCACTTGCACACACAGATGTCGTGTCCCTGAGCTCGCAAGTTCAACGGCTTGCGTTCTCCTACTTGCAATCGTTGAGAACACATAGTTCCCTCTCCTCTTTGGACGAAGGCTCGCAAGACCCGCTGCATGCTCCAACAATCCTCCGCATCATAAAAAGAAACATGGCACATCATCAGTATGTGACTCCCGAATCCGCCTCGTATATACATCGCTGCCAGAGCCCTTGTATGCCATCGTAAAGACAGCTCCGTCCTTGGAGTTTGTGTACATCATTTGATATGATGCCTGATCGAATATGTGATCAAAGGATATACACCGAAACGCCTGTGGATCCATCCGTCGAGAATCTATATCGACAAAAGAAGAGGAGGTCCCATTATATACACGAAAGAGGTACATATTGTCATAAAATAGGGGTATTGCGGGAAAGTTAGAAGTTGTTGGAATGGTGAAAAGATTCGTTAATGTGAGGGTGATTCTGTCGATTTTCATTTAGAGGCCGCCACCAGGATAGGCACTGCCAGGTATCATTGCTGCAGGACTCGGACCTCTACCACCTCCCCCGCCACCTCTACCCCCTCTACCACCAGGCGCTGGTAGTTGGAAGTCAGGATTCGAGTTCAAGAGAATATCCTGTTGTTGTGGCACTGGTCGGCGATTCGGCATAGGAGCATACCCTGGTCCTCCATTCCATCTAGGATTGACTCCGCGTTGCGACACGGAGGTAAAATTTGACCGGTCCGACTCAGCGGGGCTTCGGGCTCCAGATTGCAAATCTTCATAAGAGCCATTGCCGTCAAGGCGAGCAACTGGCTGCAGAGGCCTTAAGTTGGAAGCAGAACCATTGTTTGCGCCGTAACCTGGTGCCAGAGCAGCGGGGACGGGAGATGGTGCCGTGATCCGTGGTTCTGCAAATTGTGGATCAACGTCTTCATAGTAGTTATCACCAGAATTAGCCCTTCTATGGCCAATTTGGCCAGGCAATTCAGCAGGCCTACTTAGAGGCGACGACCTTCCTTCTCCACCTTGCCAAGCTTGCCTCGGCGGAACGTACGGCCTGCATTTGTCAGTGAAAGGGAACGTGTCTTATGTTGACTTCACTTACTCGTCGGCACTGTACCTGCTTGCGTCGCTATCCACGGTCTGACGATGTAATCTCTGTTGTTGTAATCCTACCATCCCAGCAACGTCGCCATCACTTTCCCTTATATTTCCAAATTGACCAAAACCCTTCGGTGCGCTCGAGGGGCTTCCAGTTGAAGCATCCATTTCAACGGCTTGCCCAACAATACCAGAGTCAAGTCCCGGTAAAGGCGGAGGGGACTCTGCTCGAGGAAGACTTGACCGGTCATCCGCATTGTATGCAGTGTATTCTCCTTGTGATGGTCGTCGATAAGAATCTTGTGAAGGTCGTCGTCCATATGGTCCCTGCGGCGGCATGCCTCGATTATCATAGCTATATCCTGGCGGCCCGCCCCTTCCCCCTCTCATTGCAGCTCCAGCTGCCATTCCTCCTGCCATACCGGCCATCATTGGGTCATTCATCCCACCCCGATATCCACCAAAACCCCCTCTCGGTGGTCCATAACCTCCTCTCATAGGAGGTCCATACGCTCCTCTGGGCGGCCCGTAATTACCTCTGCCAGGATTGAGAGGACCTCCTCGGCCCCTGTAACCCCCTCTGCCTCTCAAGGTAGGGTCGCTGTATTGCCGATTCAGGGATGGATCCGCTGAAGGATCTCGGCTTCTCATACCATAAGGTCCGGGAGGGGGGCGCATGGGATTTCCATATTGGTCTAGGCTTGACTGAGATCTCGGCGGTTGCCCATATTGCTCGTTCGTCCGTTGCCCGTTGCTAGGAGATCTTTCTGACGGCGTTCTAGTGGTCAGAGGCAACCTCTCATCGCTTGTCTGATCGGGATCCTTCTTGCCTGTCTCGAATTGGGCGAACACTGGCAACTTATCAGCTCCAGGAGCTCCGTTAACCATGTTATTGGCCGAAGTCATCATAGGAGGCGCCTCCGCTGCTTGACGATTGTAGAAGTTCTCCCCATTCATCTCCGCATTCTCAGCAATCCGGCGCTTTCGAGCTTTCCGGCTGACAAGTGTTCGCCGCATCGCGCAAGACACGATGCCGCTTGCTGCTATCAGGATAGTGGCTGCCAGAACAAGATATGAGCCCCACGCCATATGTGGTACAAAAAGTAGAACATCTATCAGGAAAGCCAGGAGAGAGACAATCAAGGTCAGAATACTCAGTATGAATATGGCAAGTAAGTATCGTGGAGAGTGGGATGGCGAGTGGAAGTGGGCTGACGCTCCGAGGATGAGCATGACGAGTGTGAAGAAGGCCGCAACAGGATGGACGATGAGGATTGCAGAAAGGGTTGTTCTCGTGTTAGCTGGAAGATCGAAGCTCGCTGTTTGCGCATCGGTGAACCCCAAGTTTCCTATGAGCATATCGTATTAGTAACATTTCAGGCTGGGGCTCGATCTTGAAGTATCGGTTTCATCCACACAAGAGTTGGTGCACTCACCGGTGTTGTACCCGATTTCTATCTTGCTGCATTTACTCCCTTGACAGAACCCGAAGACACCAAAGTCAACTCCTCCAAAAGAAGCCAGGGGTATTTGCTTGACGATTGGAGTCGAGATCACAGATATGAGCAGCAAGACAAATGCTGCGAACAGCAGCACCGTCAGAGGGGTCGCTGGCCTCAACATCTTGAAGTTTGAAGGTCCGCCGTTTCGAAACGATTGTGGGTGCCGGCGTCCTCAAGACGCGGCCTTGGATCGAAAGTTGGGGAGCCCTCAACAGGCGAGGCGTATTCGTGGTATGTCGATAGAATGCTGCGATGTCTCAAGCTGAGGACTGCATTGGGAACGGTCGATAGAGTCGCTCACTGGTTGTCGCATTGATTTCTGAGGCTCAGCACATCTGGTGGGAAGGGGATCGTGAACACCGTCCGCGTTGAAGTTGGCAGGCGGCGAAGGGAGGCGTCCTTGGTAGTTGGAATCTGGGCTTCGAAGGCTGGCGGGGAAGTCTTGCAGTAGTAGAGGCTAATAGGTAAGTCTCTGGACCTTCCGATTTGGTGCGTCGAGGGCTGACGATAACATGCACCTCACGAGGTGTTCGGGCAAGCCAAGATCAGGATGCGCTCCGCTGAATTCCTCCAATGGCCGATCTTCCACCCAGCCACAAAGCGTCGTATTGTCCAGCGGATTGGAGAAAAACTCGAGAAGTTCGTGTCCTTGGAATCTCGCTGTGCTGCACACTGCGCTGCGCTGCGCTGCGCTGCTCTAGGGGGACAGTAGTGCTTCGAGCAGATCGACGGCTGGTGGCTGGTACGTCGACGGCGTGTTTAGTGGGAAAAGTTGCGAGACCAGCACGATCTGACCGTAAGGAACGAGTCTCTGGTTGGGCACTCGGTCGCTGGGCCAGTCTGGTCTCGGATGTCTCGAATATGGACCGAACTTTAATCTGCACTCGCTGTCGTTTCGTCGCTCAGTGAGCAAGAGTGGGCAAAGGATGCTCAGCCACAATCCCTACGAAGGTACGCGTTTCACAGTCTCCCCGTAAGCGACGACGACATCATTGGAAATTGACACTTCGTAGCTCGAAGACACAGCGCACAATGGATTGTACTTCTCAGCACGACTAATTAAGAAGTATTGTTCTGAAGGACATGGTACAGGCTTTATTGCGCTCCCAGCCACCTGTCTTCGACCATTTTCAGAGGAATATTCTTCCGGTAAACAGCAATTAGATGCTCCCACGCGGCAAGTCACTCCTTCATTGCGGGACCCACTGCCTGTGACATTTTGTGCGACACCACCAAGGTTTCTAGGTTCTGCTCACAGATCTCGCGTAAGTCGACGGCCTTGAGAAAGTCGATGATGGTCATGACCGAAGATGCAGGCGCCCGTTCTCAGGTACGGAACTCCGCATCAGTGGTGTCAATTAGCATGAACTCGACTATACAGTACGTAGATTGCCCGCCATAACAGGTTTGTTAGTTATAGATGAACGCATATGACGAGTGGTTGGTTTGGGAAGATGTCCAGACTGGGATGTTCGCTCCAGTGATATTTGTGCATTGCTGCTGGGTTTTATCCTGGCGAAGTGCTCCAATCACTACTTGTCGTCTTGCCTACCCTGTTCAATTTGCTTTACAAGAAGGCCGCTTCTGGAAATGGTCCTGAGATCTGGTTCGATGATAAAATCTTGCATCAGGGGATGCTGGGGTCAGATCGATATTCCTGTGATTTATCCACAACCCTCAGCCCAAACAAATTCATCCTTACTCCCGAGGAGACTATAGATGTACTAACATCATCAAGAAAACACATCTCACTTCACTTGCTCAGAGGGGAGAAAGAATTGGTTGAATATAATTAGCAACATTCAGTGCTTGAGACTCGTTTCAAGTTTAGTACGAACGCCAGCACCACCAACAAATCAGATTGCCTCGAAATGATGCCGGGCATCATGAGGCTCACGAGCCTTTTCTAAGTGCCCCTTTCGAGTAGGAAAAAGAGAAAACATATACAATAGGCAGACTTGGATCATCTGAACAGTCTGATCTTGCTTGGATACCCTTTCCCCCCTTTTTCCCCAGGCCACTTTGGCGAGATGAATAGGGGAGCCGAGAAGTCGGAGGTTGCATTCGCCGACGGAGATAAGGTAGCGGCAGGCGCAATGCTCCGCGTCATTGACGAGTATATTTTTCTGATGCCTTTCTAGACGATGTTCCAGACACCACCAGGACAATGTCACTGCGCGTGTCCAGTTTCAGGACCTCAAACAGACATGCAGTCTGTAAGTCATTTCAACCGCTCGTAGTCCAGAATTCTCGCCGAACATCCAGTCACACGGGACTCACGCTTTGCACACGACCACCCACCGCATCTCTTTTCTGCAAAAGGACAGGATTGAGCTCCAGGCGATACATACAGACGCAAAGATTTCAGTCTTTTACGCCTCCGTCTCCAGAATCCCTCGGAAGAGCAGCGCCAGCCAAACAATACCGCCGCTCAATAAAATGGGGTCACAGACTGCTCTACGTATCTGCGACCACTGGTTTGTTGTACCTGATTGATACTCAGCTCTACGCCTCCTCCCTCACTCGAACTTTACGAACCTTTGGGCTAGGCCTTGTTGTGGCGCTCGACTATAAGCTCAACTTTCGACCAGAACCGTTCTTCGGCGGTGAAATTGGAGATCTACACAGGAGGAACGCAGAGAAACTCTTCAATCTTCTGCACCAGAATGGAGGATTATACCTGAAAATTGGCCAGGCAATCGCTATGCAGAGTGCCGTCCTGCCTCCCGAATTTCAGAAGATGTTCTCCAGAATGTTCGACGATGCGCCTCAAAACGACTGGTCAGATGTGGAGAGAGTTATAAGAGAAGACTTTGGAGGCAGAAGTGCCGAAGAAGTATTTGGGGTGAGCTTCAGCAATGAGCCTGGTTATGGAGTCATGGAGAAAAGAGCTAGAGCTTCAGCTTCGGTCGCCCAAGTGCACTGGGCTCGCCTGGCAGACGGAAGGGAGGTTGCAATCAAGGTTCAGAAGCGTGAGATTGCACAACAGGTTGGATGGGATCTGTGGGCCTTCAAGGTTGTCATGAAGATATATACCACCTGGTTTGACCTCCCATTCTACAGTCTTGTACCATACATCAACGAACGCCTCATGCTCGAGACCGACTTTGTCAATGAGGCCAATAATTCAGAGAAAATGGCAAGGCTAGTAGCAGGAGAACCTCGTCTTCGTGGCCGAGTCTACATCCCTGCCGTTATCCGGGACTTATCCTCCCGACGAATTATGACTACAGAATGGATCGAAGGCGTTCGACTTTGGGATAAAGAAACGCTTACTGCCCCCTGGCTGGGTGGCTATGGCGCTGGATCTCCGGGGGCAATAGGAGTACCACTTTCAGTCCCAAATGGGCCTGTAAGGCCCAATGACGGAACTGGTTTCCTCAAACCAGAACGTAACGAATGGAAGGGACGCACAGGAAAAGGCGGCCTTGGACTATCCCTGAAGGAAGTGATGACGACAATGATAGATCTATTCTCCGCTCAAATGTTCCTCTGGGGTCTGGTACATTGCGATCCCCACCCGGGCAACATCTTCATAAGGAGGCAGCCCAGTGGACAAGCTGAATTGGTTCTGATCGATCACGGGTTATATGTATCGATGACCAACAAGTTCCGTCGAGAATACTGCCAGTTCTGGAAAGCAATTATGACTTTTGACAACGAGACCATGGGCGAGATAACAAACGCGTGGGGCATCAGAGCACCTGACTTATTCGCCAGCGCCACATTGATGAGGCCGTACGATGGAGGAAAAGGTCACAGAGGCACGAAAGACATGATTACTGGCGAGTTAAAAGGGAAGACA